>Ga0123355_10001347_pt1 | contig 34076 bp, 29 predicted proteins | sample TergutEmb28metaG_3_FD_89872 | JGI IMG/M metagenome (GOLD analysis project Ga0123355, IMG submission 89872) | Embiratermes neotenicus P1 segment gut microbial communities from Petit-Saut dam, French Guiana - Emb289 P1 | ecosystem: Host-associated > Arthropoda: Insects > Digestive system > Gut ...
CCACGTCCGGTATTAGGAGCAAGCCCGACAACGAACTTAGCAAATACATTTATCGATGATTCAGGTCGTTTGACTGATAATGAAGCTATATGGCACATTTCACATGAAGTAATCACACCAGAAGCAGAGTATGTAGATATACGAATATATTTGTATCAAAACCCAACCAACTCAACTAATCCACACGGAGGCATGGACGTAAGCTTTATAAGGTTTGGATACGATTCAGATGTTCTAAGTAACCCTAGGCAAACTCCAGCTATGAACTTTTTTGATTTCTCACTACTAACAGAAGTAGAGAGGATAGACTTTAATGCTATGATTGCTGCGTTTACAGGGTTTCCATTCTTTATGACATATGAAGCAGCACGAGATGCAGCCAAAGGTCAATCAATGTTTTCTCATGCTTGGGTTAGACCGATTGTTGCAAATCATGAAGGTTTCAGGTTTACAATGCATTATTCATATGAATATTTCGGTTCTGGAGGTCATGGGTTAGGTTCACACATTCTCCAACTTAATTGGTCACCTGAAGCTGGACATAATCCTAAAGGACACCCATTTGTGTATGTGCGATTCGATGTTACGGCAGATTTGCCGGTAGGCACAGTAACGCCTTTGACATTCCTTGCAGAACAGGATATGGCCGGTGACATAGAAGTGGTAACCAATGCGGGCTCGGTTACCATAGTTGCAGAGTAATACATTGGATGGTTGCAAGAAGGCATAAAACAAAATAACAAAACAGAGGGTAAGTTTAGTCAGTACGATTTAAAATGCCCCTCTGTACTGCTTGTATATCGCTAATAAAAGACTGCTATACGAAGTTGCATAAGAAGTTGCATAAAGCGCAAACCTATGATGTGTAGCATGGAAAAAGCAGTTTTGCAAACAAAAACCGACTGATATGTAATGATGAGTTACATGTCAGCCGGTATGTTTGTTGTGTTTTTAAATTGTTTAGAACTAAATCAAGTTTTAATCTTTACCTCGCCATTATCAACAGAAATCTTTACGCTTGCAATGGGGCGTTCATAGCTTGCGATAATTGCGGAGGCTATCTTGTCTTCAATTTCCTTTTGAATTGTCCTGCGAAGATTTCGTGCTCCATATGCTTGTGAGAAAGAGTTCTCGACCAGATAGTCTAATAAGCAATCTTCATATGTTAGCTCAATGGCTTTTTCGGCGATAGCGTCACGCAACTCACTAAGCATTAGCTTTGAAATCTCTTTTAGATTATCTTCAGTTAGATGGTTAAAATAGACAACTTCATCAACACGGTTTATAAACTCAGGGCGTAGGAAGTCTTTGAGTGCTTTCTCAGCCTTTTCTTTGCCTTGCTCATCTGCAGAGCGGTTGAAGCCGACTGCACCGTCTTTCTTATCACTTCCAGCATTGGTGGTCATTATGATTACGGTGTTCTCAAAGTTAATATTTCGACCATGAGCGTCTGTGATATGTCCATCATCTAGAATTTGTAAAAGTATGTTCATAACATCAGGGTGCGCTTTTTCAATTTCGTCAAAGAGAACAACGCTATATGGTTTGCGACGGATTTTCTCTGTTAGCTGGCCCGCCTCATCATATCCCACATATCCCGGAGGAGAACCGATAATTCGCGAAACAGCATGTCTTTCCATAAATTCTGACATGTCTAATCGAACCAATGACTCAGGTGAGTCAAAGAGATCTGACGCAAGGCGCTTTACAAGCTCTGTTTTACCAATACCTGTTGAGCCTATAAAGATGAATGACACAGGCTTACGCTTTGATGATATGCCTACTCGGTTACGTCGTATGGCTGCACAAACACTACTAATGGCTTCATCTTGTCCGATAATGCTTTCTTTCAGGCGCTTATCAAGATCTGCCAATCGCTTAAATTCGTCCTCTCGTATGCTTGCAGCAGGAACCTTTGTCCATAGCTCAATTACGCGAGCGAGATTGTCGATTGTAAGTGCAGGGTCGCCTTCACTCTCAAGGGCTTCAAGTTCATCAACTAAGCGGAAGTCTTGGCTGCGTATATCAGCAAGCCTTTCGTAATCACTGTCTGTGTCAGGCTCTGCGAGAATCATATCTCGCTCTTTTTGTAAGTCGGCACGTTCCTTTTTGATTGCGTCCTTACGTGCAATAATTTCACTTTTTAAGTTCATATCAGAACAGGCTTCATCAATTAGGTCAATGGCCTTATCCGGGAGAAATCTATCGGTAATATAACGCTCAGACAGCGTTACCGCCTGACGTGCGATATCGTTTGAAACTTTCACACCGTGAAATGCTTCGTAGTAACCTTTGATACCAATGATTATTTCTACAGACTCACTTATTGATGGCTCAGCAACAACTACAGGTTGGAACCTGCGCTCCAGTGCTGCGTCCTTTTCGATATGCTTTCTATACTCATTAAATGTGGTTGCGCCTATAACTTGGATTTCTCCACGGGAAAGTGCAGGCTTTAGAATGTTTGCAGCATTCATGGAGCCTTCGGCATCTCCTGCACCAACAAGGCTGTGCACCTCGTCAATAACAAGTATGATATTCCCATTGGCCTTTATCTCTTCTACAAGACCCTTCATTCGGCTTTCAAACTGTCCGCGAAACTGTGTGCCTGCAACAAGTGCTGTCAGGTCAAGGAGGTAGACTTCTTTGTTGCGAAGCTTATGCGGCACATCATCATTATGAATTCTTAGCGCAAGACCTTCTGCAATTGCAGTCTTACCAACGCCCGGCTCTCCTATAAGGCAGGGGTTGTTTTTTTGTCTGCGGTTAAGAATTTGAACGACTCGCTCTGTTTCTACTTCGCGGCCGATAATTTTGTCCAGCTTATTTTCTGAAGCTCTGCGAGAAAGAGAGATACAGTAACTTTCCAGAAACTTTCTTCTCTTGCCGCCACGTCCTTTTACTCCATTTTGAGTGCCATCTTTTGGGTCGCGACCGGGTCTTTGGCCATCACGTGGCATTGAGTCGTCGGGAGCGCCGAATAGTCTGCCAAGAAATGGGAATGTGGCAGTCTTTCCATCTTCGGTATTGTCCTCGATATCGTCAGCGTCAGGGTTTTCAGTCATACCTTCAATTCCGCCCATAGCTTCCATCATCTCGTCAGTGAGGCTATCCAAATCCTCATCGCTTAGACCCATCTTTTTAATGATGTCCTCAACAGGTTTAATATTGAGAGCACGAGCGCATTTTAGACATATTCCCTCATTAGTGGATTTTCCGTTTTCGATTTTAGTAATAAATATTACTGCGGGGCTTTTTTTACATTTTGAACAAAGTGTTGGTTGCATTATGTTTCTCCGATTTAATTATGCTAAGATTTTTCTGAATCCGGGATGGTTTTCATTATTTTAATATATGAGAATAAATAATTAACAAGAGCAACTAAGGTTAAACCGATTGCTATTGATATTAGTATCATTGCGACTTGATCCGTCAGCCCGCTAAAGAGCATGAGGGCCGCACATACAAAGAAGAATACGATATTTGACGCTTTTCCGAGATAATTTGATGGAGGCAATTCAATACGTGCTTTTCTGTGGATAATAAGACCGCCAATGCCCATTAATATTTCCTTTATAAAGAATATAAGCAGAGCCCACAAGAGTATAGGTCTTGTAATGGTTATACAAATCAGGACGGCAAAAGTCATTAATTTATCGCCAAGAGGGTCAAGCAATTTCCCAAGACTTGATTGAGCTTGGAATTTGCGAGCAATAAAGCCGTCAAGAAAGTCGCTAAGTCCTGCAACTGCAAAAACGATTAGAGCATATACCTTTACATCTCGTTCATCAGTAAAATAAAGTATAACGAATACAGGTACAAGACAAATCCTGAATATTGACAATAAATTAGGAACGATTTTCAAAGTGGCACCTACTTAAATTCCGAGAATATCTGCTATAGGGTTATAGTTGATTATATGTCGTAATACAGTTGTGTTTTCAATGGTTTCCAGCATTACAAGTCCAAAATATCGCAAGACTACAGCTGCGGTATATATGATAATAAGACCTTTTACAACTCCGAATAGAGAGCCTGCTATCATATCTAGAATTCTAAGACCGGGCAGTGCAAATACGATTCTAATTAGATTGCCGATAACTGCAAAGGCTATTGACACAAGGAGAAAAGCAATTGTAAATACGGCAACGTATGACAGTGTTCCGGAGAGTCGATTTGCAATTATATCTGCGAATGAGCGGCTTTCCTCGAGTTCCGTAATTTCCAATGATCGCTCCGCAACATGGACAGCCCCGGCTTCAGGCAAGCCAATATAGCGCAAAGCCATGTATGCGAGGCCAAAATCAGCTTCGTCAATATTATGGTCATGGGCAAGGGCGTGATATTCAAGACCATCGTCCGCCATCTCTAAGACTGCAGTTTCTATCATGCCGCTGACAAAAGGAGATATGATTCCTGTTGCCTCATCTGAATATGCTTCAGCTGCAGCATTGGCAATGAACAGGGCCAGTAGAAGTGAAACTATGCCAAATACGCCACGAATGAGGCCGCTTTTAAAGCCGCGCCATCCGCAAAAGACCACAGTTCCGATAATCGCTATATCTATTAAAAAAGTAATCAATATTTAGTGCTCCCCTCTTCGGATTACAATTGCGGTGTTGTCATTTGTTGCAAGGGCTGTGTCATTGCTCAGAGCGAGCACTCGACTTGATCCTGCAGCAGAAAGACTATCCGCTGATGCTTGAAAAACATCAAGGTTTCTATTAAAAAAGACAACGCCTTCACTTAACAATATGACCAGAGAATTATTAATTGCTGACATGGATAAAATTTCTCGGTTAATTGCTAGTTCGCCTAATATTGTGCCGTTTGTGTTAAGTGTTACGAGGTTGCCTTGAAGGCCAATGCCATAATCGTACAGATGTAAGGCAATAAAATTGCCACAGTGCACGAAACCACCAAGTCGCTGACCCGGAAAAGAATAAAGCATTGTTGCGCTTCCGGAGCGATCGACTGTAAATAGTGAATCTGTAGAAATAACGAGCAAGTTGTTATTTGTCAGAAAAACGATATCTATAATAAGTCCGCCATATATATCAAAGATAAGGTCAGGCTCACTTTTATAATCATCAATGCCGTGATAAAAGTTAATGTTACTGCCTGTTTCTGAGAAATTGAGAATTGCCAGATTAGTGTTGTTTGGAGAAAGTACAGCAGTAAGGGGAAAACCTGTTCTCATATCTACACGATATACTTCATGTCCTGCTGCATTATGTACAGATACAGTGCCCCTGCTCCCTCCGCCTTCTTGTGTTACGACACAGAACCAGCCACTGTTATTAAGTGTTGCGGAGACAATAGTTCCATATGTTTCAAGTGATGATATGATCTGTGATTCACTAAAGACTCGAACGGCTGAACCGCCAATGTCAAATGCTATGCTTCGATTTCCGTTACTGCTAATTGATGGCTGAGTCATGCGAAATGTATCTCTTAAGGTTTCGCGACCTCCGAAATCAACAACATTGATTCCGGCAGTACCTGCAGAAGCTATGGAGTTGTTCATTTTTGCAAAGATTCGAGAACGCCCCGCGTCGAAGTTAAACTCTTCAACGGTTATTTCTGAAGATCGCAATGAGAGCAACTCAATGACCCAAGCCGGACCTTGTATCAAAGACATTGCAACGAGAGCAAAGATTGCAAGAGCAACAATCAGAATGAAAAAACGAATGATTCTTTGCTTTACTGTTATACGACTGCCCTTATTCTCGCCATTGCCTTCATCATGGTATTCATCATACTCTTCGTCGTACTCTATATCATTGTCTACATCGTTGACGTCCATATGTTCTCCCTTGAAGCGAATATTCCTAATCGCAAGTAGCAATTATACCATATTTTCAATCAAAATGAAATACAATAATCAGTGAAATTAGTCAGAGCCTATTTGAAGTTACTAGTCAGAGTGTCAATTTGCGCTTGCATTCAGAGCTGTATTTTGCGATTTCGTCGCTCAGACACTGGGCGCTGTTAGTAATTTATAGCTCTAACCATGCTTGTGTGGCGCCCAAACTCGCTTTGGAAATCGAAAACACAGACTCTTCATCGCGCTTCAAGTCCAATGTGACTAGTAACTATTTGAACATTTCTCCAACTTCATCATTATACCATATTTTTGTCATATATAAGCCATCGGGAGGCACGGTAGGGCCGGTTAAGCGACGGTCTTTTCTCTCTAGTAATAATGGCAACTCCTCAGGTGAAATCTTGCCTTCTGAAACGTAGAGTAATGTGCCAACCATAGCTCTTGCCATATTATACAGGAAGCCATTAGCACAAGCGCGAAACTCAAGAAAACATCCATTCTCCTCAACTTCATACCAATGTACGGTTCTAATAGTTGTTTTTGTTTCAGTGCCAACGGAGCGGACTGAGGCAAAGTCATGGGTTCCTACAAAGTGCTTTGCAGCCTCTTTTATTGCTTCAACATCTATAGCTTGTGGATAAAAGTAAGCTCTATTTGCATAAAATGGATTGCGTATGCGTGAGTTATATATTCTGTAGGTATATTCTTTTTTTATACACGAAAGAGTCGAATCAAAATCATCAGGAACTTGCATGGCTTTTTGAACAGAAATATCTGAGGGAAGCAAGGAGTTTATAGCCAAGGGTAATCGGTCAACAGGTATGTTTGTTGATGACTTAAAGTTAGCGCAATATAGCTCAGCATGAACCCCTGCATCTGTTCTCCCGCAACCTTGAACTTTAACAGGGTGCTCACATAAGCGCGAAAGCACATTTTCAATTGTTCCGGCAATGGTGACCTCTGACTTTTGAACTTGCCAGCCATGATAGTTCGAGCCATCATACATTATACGCATAGCAATGTTTTTCATACATTGTACTCCACTGGTATTATTAGATTCTGCGACTACGAAGACAGATGAACCGCCGCCCGCAGAATGACGTTAATTTTCACAGACTGGTTTGGCGCTATCTAAATAACGTTGAAGTTTCGTAATAATACGACCACAGTAACGATAACAGCACCGCAGAAAAATGCGACAAAATCTCTGTAAGAGAAACGTAACACTTTCATCTTTGTTCTGCCCTCGCCTCCGTGATAGCAACGGCTTTCCATAGCTGTAGCCAACTCTTCAGAGCGACGGAACGCACTAATGAAAAGTGGAATTATGAGGGGCAAAATGGCTTTAGCTCGCTTTATTATACCGCCTGTTTCAAAATCAGCACCACGTGACTTTTGTGCGCTCATTATCTTGTCGGTTTCTTCAATAAATGTGGGAATCATACGCAAGGCGATACTCATCATCATTGAGAACTCATGTACAGGCAACCTGAATCTCTTGAGGGGGTTGAGCATACGCTCAAGCCCGTCTGTCAAGGTTATTGGAGATGTTGTGTATGTCAGCCAGAATGCGCTGACAATCAGCATTACAAAGCGGACAGCCATGAACGCTGCATTTTCAACACCTTCTTGTGTGACGACGATTGCACGATATTGGAAGAGTATTGTTTCGCCGGGCACAAAGAATATATTTAAAATCACAGTGAAGCAAATAATTATTAGAACAGGCTTAAGGCCACGCAGCACTGCTTTTGGCTTAATTTTTGAAATAGTAAGACATGTGATAAGCACAGCAAATAAGAATGCATAGGCGACAAAACCTCTCGCCATGAACAGTGTTGTTATATACGTGATCATGAGAAGTAGCTTTGTTCGTGGGTCGAGCCTATGGATAACGGTGTTGCCCGGAAAGAATTGACCTAAGGTGATGTCTTTAAGCATGGTCACCGCCCTTTCGTAGGCCTACAAGGGCTTTTCGTAAGTAGGAAATAGTGTAAATGTCTTTTTCCAGAGGCAACCCAAGCTCTCTAAGACGTGTTGCAATTGCAGCTGCCTTTGGCGGAGCAAGCCCAAGCTCTTTGAGTTTATTTGATTCAGAAAACACTTCGGCAGGAGAGCCATTCATGACGATGCTGCCCTTGCTGAGAACGAAAATCCTGTCTACATTACGGGCGATTTCTTCCATATTATGAGTTACTAGAATAATTGTCGCATTGTTTGACTCTTTATAATTGCGAATGTTCCGAATTATCTCAGCCTGCCCTTGTGGATCAAGCCCTGCTGTGGGCTCGTCAAGAATAAGCACTTCAGGGCGCATGGCGATAACACCTGCAATTGCAGCACGTCGCTTTTCGCCACCAGAAAGTCCGAATGGTGACTTCTCCATGAAGGACTCATCAAGTCCAACAAAACCGGCGGCTTCAATTACACGTTCTCGAACCTCATCTTCTGATAAACCCATGTTCTTTGGACCAAAAGCAATGTCCTCAAAAACAGATGTTTCAAACAGCTGATACTCAGGATATTGAAATACAAGCCCGACTTTGAAACGAGTTTCTCTTGTTTGTTTCTTTGACTCATGGATATCAACACCATCATAGAAAACCGTTCCGGATGATGGCTTTAAAAGTCCGTTGAGATGCTGCAAGAATGTAGATTTTCCTGAGCCTGTTGCACCAATGATGCCGATATATTCCCCTTTTTCAATGGAAAAATTGATATCACGAATAGCGACATGCTCAAATGGCGTGCCGACACTGTAAGTATGTGATAAATTTTCAATTCTGATTATAGGCAATGTAGTTTAGTCCTTAATCTACTAATTAATTGTTGCGCTGTATTCTACCATAAATACCCGTCTCCCGTCCAATATCGACGAAGAGTTTATTTGTAGAGCAGGAGAAGGGTTCTTTTACTTTGTGTTTTATGTCGAAATATTCTCAAAAAAGATGTTGACATTCAAGCTACTCGAAGGTGTATGCTATTGAAAATAGAGCAGACACAATACCGCCAGAAGTAAAATATTGAAGATTTCAAAAAGTATTGAAATTAGATAACCAATGTGTTATCATACTAGGGAGAAACACCGTGTATAAAGTTAAATTTTATCGTAATAAAAACGGAGAGTCCGAAATTGTTGATTTTTTAGACGATTTGAAAAAGCGAGGAATAACAAGTAAATCAGATCGAATAGTTCGCAACAAAATTCTTTCATACATTGCAGCATTAGAAAAATATGGCACACGTATAGGCGAGCCAGTCGTTAAGCACATAGTAGATAACATATGGGAGTTGCGTCCAATAAATAATCGTATATTATTCTTCTGCTGGAAAGATAATAAATTTCTGCTTTTACATCACTTCGTCAAAAAAAGCAACAGAACACCACCGCGAGAGATAAAGCGTGCACAGTCTAAAATGAAGGATTATATTGAAAGGTATGGTGAGTAAAGTGGAAAAAGATAGAGCTATAGATACATTTTCGGATTATATAAATGATGAAACAAGAGTAAGTCCTGCAGAACGGGAACTTATTAATTTTGAAGTAGCACTAATTGGGAAAATGATTGAAGCACGTGAAAAGAAAGGTCTTTCTCAACGCCAGCTTGCTGAAATATCTGGTGTTAAGCAACCTGCAATTGCGCGTCTTGAAGCGCTAAGAGCTACACCACAAATTGACACACTATTTAAAGTGCTATACCCTCTTGGCTATACAATAGAAATTGTACCCATTAGGGAAAAAGCCGCTACAACTTAAAGCCATGTAAATAGATTTAACTCAAACTCCGAAAGGCGTGATGCTATCTCATCAATCTTTTGGAGTTTTGCAATGTTTCATAACAAATGCGTAAAATTGTGGAATTACTCATCCCAACTGTTCCACTTGTCCCAAAATTTGACCAAATCCTCATCAGACATTTTCTTGTTGAGATTATCGACATTTTCTTCCTCTTCTTCCTCGATAATATAAATCACTGCAAATTCCTCATCGTATACTTTATACGTTTTCTTTCGTTTAGTGTTTGCGCGCTCTGCCTCGTTTGCGCGCTCTACTTCTTCACTAATCCAACTCCGTGTCTGGGCTTCTTCAAAAGTAGGTCTATTTTTGGTCAGCTCTGGGTCATTTGCATTGCTAGTCCAATTATTCATCATTACTGTGACATCTTTATCTGATACGCTCTTTTTTAGAGGCAGGTGCTCATTACGCCAACGCACCTGCATATATGTTGCAAGAACACCAATGAGGTACGAGTAGGCAACAGTGCCGAGTAAGAAGCCTACAAATACAATTAGACTAGAAAAAGTATTCGCTATATAAAGTGTCGCAGAGAGTAGAAAAGACGCTCCTATGTAAAGTTTATAAGAAGCTATGTATGTAATAACAACATTTCCGATAAATCTAAAGAACAGTAAAGGCTGTCGAAAAACCGGGATACGGAGAAAAGTAAAAATAGGCAAAGTGAAAAAGGCTATCCACGATAGCCAGATATACCAAGGGAATTCATAGTTGATTTGGGTTGTTTTCATAGTAAAACTCTACAGACAAGCACTTTGCACTATTTAAACGTCTTATAAATTGCTTCTGCGCATTCTTCAACGGAGAGTGCGTCGAGGGGCAAGTTGAATCCTTCGTTTTGTAACTCATGCAGGAGCAGAGCGGTTTCAGGGATGTCAAGACCTGTATCTCGCAAGGTGTCCATATCTCGAAACACTTCACGTGGAGTTCCGTCCATGAGGATTTCGCCATCTGACATAACAATTATTCTGTCAGCGTCAATGGCTTCGTCCATATGGTGCGTAATTAGAATTACTGTGACACCGTGATTATCGCGCAAATCACGCATAATCGCAATAATGCGCTCCCTACCACGCGGATCAAGCATTGCTGTTGGCTCATCAAATACAACGCATTTTGGCTTCATGGCCAGTACACCTGCGATTGCTATGCGCTGCTTCTGCCCACCTGAAAGAAGGTGGGGCGCATGCTCACGAAACTCGTACATACCGACAATTTTTAATGCCTCGTCAACTCTTTGACGTATCTCATCAGATGGATAACCAAGATTTTCAGGAGCAAATGCAACATCTTCTTCAACAACAGTTGCAACTATTTGGTTATCAGGGTTTTGGAAAACCATGCCAACGCGACGACGAATTTCTATAAGAAGCTCTTCGTTTGCGGTATCGATATTGTCAACAAGAACTCGCCCGACAGTGGGAAGTAAGATGGCATTAAAATGTTTTGCAAGGGTAGTCTTGCCTGAACCGTTATGCCCAATAATGGCAACAAATGTGCCTTTTTCAATTTCCAAGTTGAGGTCTTTTATAACCTGCTTAGGTTCAGTATCTTCGAATGAAGCATATGAGAACTTTAGTTTTTCAGCTTTAATGATACTACTCAAAATATAATCTCCTGCTCAACACTCATTGTGGCGTATGCGTCAAGGTTCATTCCTGCGCGAGCTCCCGAGAGATACTCATAATAGCCTTGACAACCAATCATTGCAGCATTATCTCCGCATAGATTTAGGGGTGGAATGAATAATGTGCGCCCCTGAGCTTCTGCAGCACGTAAGAAGTCTGCGCGTATAAAGGAGTTGGCAGCAACACCACCGGCAATTGCAATCTTATCCCGACCAAGCTCTGCAGCTGCAGCCATAACACGCGGAACAAGTATGTCGCTTACAGCTTGTGTAAATGATGACGCAAGTGCGGGCTCATCAAGGGGTTCACCTTTTTGTTCAGCATTGTGAACAATATTTACAACGGCTGTCTTTAAGCCGGAAAATGACATGTCGTACGGGCGTCCATCTATTTCAGGGCGTGGCAGAGCGTATGTTTTGTGCAATGCAGAGCTTTGTATCGAAGAATCTTTCGCCACATAACCCTGTGCGAACTTGTCAAGAGCAGGACCTCCGGGATAACCCAGACCAAGTACACGTGCAACCTTGTCGAAGCATTCACCTGCAGCGTCATCATGGGAACGACCGATAATTGCAATGTCTGTATAATCACGTACATCAGCAATAAGGCTGTTACCACCTGATACGATAAGGCTCAGAAATGGCGGCTCTAACTCAGGGAATGCAATATAATTAGCGGCAATGTGCCCTCTGATATGGTGCACAGGAATCAGTGGAACATCTAGAGCCATTGCCAGTCCCTTAGCGAAACTTACTCCAACGAGAAGAGCGCCGATTAATCCCGGCGCATAAGTCACTGCAACAGCGTCTATATCACTTCTTGAAATACCTGCATTTTTTAATGCAAGTTCAGACAGTCTTCCAACAATTGCAGCATGGTTACGTGATGCGATTTCAGGGACAACACCGCCATATAGGGCGTGCATGTCCGATTGTGAAAACAACTCATCGGAAAGGGTTTCACGTCCGTTTTTCATCACTGCAACTGCAGTTTCATCACATGATGTTTCAATAGCTAAAATAAACATTATTTTATTATATACTGCACCTGATAGGCTGTCAAACACGCTTAATTTTTGCCCACTCGTTTCTGTGCTTTTTATAGCGGATAAATGCTAACAAACGCACGAAAACGAGAACATATCTGAAGAATGCAAACTCAACTACACATAGGAGCAAGGTTCTGACCATGTTGAAAAATGACACTCTAAACTTTTGTATGTATATCTGCTGAGTGAAGGTACTCAAACTTATGATAGCTCCATAGATTATGTACAAGGTGAAAAATACGATCATATACTCGATATTTAATATGTCCAGATACGCAGCTAGTAAAACGAAAACAATGCCGAGTATTTCAAGAATAGGGGCGACTAACTCATATGCAAAATAATATAAATATGAGAAGAAGCTCACTAAGCCAAACCTCAGATTAAACATAATTCGGCGATGTGTAAACAAGCTTTGGAACAGCCCTACATGCCACCTGCGACGCTGAGTTTTTATATCTCTAAATCTTGTGGGTGCTTGGGTTAAGCATATCGCACTGGGCTGATAGCGTATCTTATAATCCATATCATTGTTTCGGCAGAATCCGTGTAGCTTAAGCACAAGCTCCATGTCTTCGCCTACATTATCAGCACTATATCCACCTGCAGCGATAACAGTGGAGGTTTTAAACAGGCCAAAAGCGCCGGATATAATCAAGTTGCCATTAAATGTGTCCATCAAAATTCGACTTGCTAAAAATGTGCGATTATACTCTACAGACTGCAAGCATACAAGCAAGTTGGCCGGCAGATGATAGCGTGAATCCTCGCCATCTTTTCCTTCACGTACACATTGAGAAATCATTATCATTCCACCGACGGCTACAACAGAATCATCTTCAAACACAGGAGTAACAATCTCTTTGAGGGAGTCATTTTTCAAATTTGAGTCGGCATCCATGCAGATGAAATACGGATATTGACAAGCGTTTATACCCATGTTTAATGTGTCGCCCTTACCACCATTTAACTTGCGTATCAGTGTGAGGTTAACACCATTGACAATGTTTTCATAAACAGCTGTTAATGGTTGGCATTTTAGCTCGTGGTTTATTGGGCGATTGACGAACTTCATGTCATATGTGTCTATTATTTTGCTTGCGGTGTCATCTGTAGACCCGTCATCAATAACAATAATTTCATATAGCTGATAGTCCAAATCTAAAAGAGAGTCAAGACATTTTACGATAGTAACTGACTCATTATATGCAGGAACAAGCAGTGATATGGGCAAGTCGTTGTGGTTGAGTCTGTTTTTTAGCATTAAAATGCGGTCATCTTTATACAAGCGAAGAGCACCTAGCAGTACAGCAAAAAATGAAAAGGCTGCGAATATCACTAGGTATGATATATAAAATATGCTGATGTAATAAACCAGGTTACGCAAAAAATCCATCATACGTTTTCTTCCTCACCAAATATGTCATTTTGCGAGTCCTTATAATATAGGGCATATTCCAGCTCCAGCATGTAGGCAATGATTTCTTTTTTATAAGTATTATCGCTATGTAAGACCTCTAAAATATCATCTCCATTACCAATCTTTAAAAGAGATGCAGATGCATTATATCGCACATGCCACTCAGGGTTGGACAGAGCGTTTTTAAGTGCTTCGATTGTATCTGTTGCAGGATAACGGCGTAAAGCAGATGCTGCCTCAATTGAGAGATCAATGTTTTTATGGCTGTAGAGAAAATCAATTAATAAAGGACGCACAGGTTCGTATATATGCTTTTCGTAATAGCGAACAATAGCGACACGTATATCTTCATTTGCCGAAGGGTTTTGTAAAATCGGAAAGAACTCTTCAGTGTAGCGATTTGAAAATCTTGTTATATACTGCACCACTGAAACAATGAAGTTGCTATTCCAGTGCTGCCCTTCACGCCACAAGCTTTCTGCAAGAGCTTCTTTGTCGCCATTGAAATTTGACAGCTCATTTGTAAGCAGGTGATTGTGTATAAACAGGGACTTTTCATTCATAACTTGCAGGGCATTTACCACGCCTTGCAAGTTACCCATGCTGCAAAGTGCACTCAGCACCTTTGTTCTGCAATGGATACTTGAGTTATCGATATATGATATGAGTGCGTCGGTTAAACCCTCCTGTGAGTCTCCTGTTAATTCAGGGAAGTTGCTAATTAAATCAGCATAGCATGTTCGCTCAACGAGAGGCCTTCCGGCATAGACAAATGCCAGCTTGCGAAATGTAGTGTATCTATTCTGCACATAATCGCGATACGCCTTTGGAAATCTACTTTTTAAGATTTCTAAAGCATAGGAATATGTCACGAGATGTTTAGTTTTTGAAAGTTTTCTAAATAAGAACATGTCATGCTTCATAGAACCGGGTTTTGTGTACCCTGTTATGAGGGTTTCTGTATACAGGATTGTCATCCAGTTATCGATTTTTCGTGGCGACGGAGTGTGCTTTCTTCTACTAATACGGATAATAACAAAGTTAAAAACCATCAAAGAAATGCAAGCGATTATGAACAATCCAATGGCAACATATATTCTAATATCAGTCATATCGGTTACCCCACAGTTCTTGCATAATAAAGAATGACTCTTTTAAGCGCTCGTGGGTGTATATATTATAACGTCGCCATCCATATAGTGATATGGGTGACATTGGAGCTTCGCCATTGTCTGTTGCAATGCCTATGTATAATTCGCGAATGCGAATGCCTTCAACGCCAAATCTCACATAATAGTCATCATGTACTTGCGTATAAGATGGATCGTAAAAGTTTAGCATCATCCAAGGCAAGCGTATTTCGACCAAGTTATTCCCAAAATAGAAATCTGCCAATGAATTATAGTTAGGAGATGCAGGATCGCCTATGCCATGTGTCAGGCGTCCCGTGTCCCAAGACAGCATTCGGAGCATCTCCATCTCCTGAAGTCTAAGACCACGCTCAAAACGATCTGCGTCAATGATTGTGGTGTTCTGTATTCCTAGAAGTATAGGAATAAACTCTGAGTCCCACACGGGTGGAATATCGTGGGTATATGGATTTATCCCCGTCATATCTTCGTTGAAACGCTGACGTGTTGCATGATAGCGCTCATTAACCAGCAGGCGACTATTATGTGTTCCTGAGAGTATTAACAAAAAGTCAGCAGGTCGCTCAAACTTTAAGTCATTGTACATAGATGTGCCTGTACGAGGGGTGACATCTATCGGCAAGTAGAGGGTGTTGTTGGGATTTACCCCATTGCCACTTATCAGCAGGTACAAGCCCTGATAAGTGTATTGTGCATATATGCGCATGCCATTATATTCATGAACGAAGTGAGATTCATCCCACTCGCCTTCGCTTGCTACACCATCTATCAACACAGGACGTTCATAACGACCGGGATCAAATGCCATGAGGCCATAGTTTTGATCAACAGCCTGCAAGTTGTGCCAGTATTGATAACGCCAAGGATTAGAAGAAAAAGCGGTATTCCAAGTGCGTCGCTCCCAGTTATCTTGCCATGTGGAGATCATGGCTCCTGCCCAGTTTCTCTCTTCAAGTTGGGTTACCATATTGACGAGTGCTTCACCCTGCTGACGCTCTGTGAGGGGATATCGGTCTTGTCGGTATGGTGCACGAGAGGTAGAAAATCCAAATCCGGTGGCTATAACAGGTACAGTATGGTATTGCACAAGGAAATCTAAATATCCGTTATATATGCAACTGCGATCTATGTTAGCTATAATATGGGCAAGCTCCGCATATTGCTCTTCCTTAAGATAACGGGAAAAATCATCTGTAAAATCGAACAAGCGATACGCTGCGAATGTTCCCGCTGTCATGTGATCTGTTGGCAAAATGTTTTCAGCGTCCAGTTGAGCATATTTCCCCAACTGTCTGGCATAAGCAGGAGCAAACTGTAGAAAGTCAGTCATAGGCCCTGAAATAAATCCAATGGGTCTTTGGGTCTTGAATCTGCGTGCTTCATAGGCTGTAGCTGTGTCCATTACTCGAGTGAGCATAACCTCAAAAGGAGAAGCATCTTCTGCGGAGCGGAAAAACTCTCCTTCAAAGTAGTCAGGAGCATTAGGATCAAAGTGATTCATAAATACAATTGAATCAGGATTCCACTCAGCACCTACCACAAAACCAACAACCCACTCTGACACATCAAATAAGAACATCTCCACGCCGGTTCTCGCAAAAAAGTTAATCCTGCGTCCGTGAATAATGTCGACAACTTCTCTTAGATTAGTAGTTAGGCTGTCGTAGTCATTGCCGGCAACACCTTGCAGGAGAAGTAGGGGTGTTTCGGCATAATATCTGTTGTGCCTGTAAAAGGCATAGTAAAAATTGGAGTCCATAGTGCTTGGGACATAAATTGTATTAGCACCCATTGCTTCGATATGCCCAAACCATCTGAGATAAGCATCGACATAAGCGCCAAAATCCCATGCCATATATCCAGGAACAGATGGAGTCATCTCAACACCACGTAACTGTATGGGCGAAAAAGTTCCGTCAGGATTTTCTCGCATGATAGATTGCCCCTCTGCACGAAACGTGTCAGCCACAGGAGCATTGGGTCTAAAATCGATAAAGACACTTCTTGAAAAGTATGCATAAATCGATCCAAGAATTATGGTCAATATTAAAAATATCACTAAGATATACTTTAACATTTATATTACTGCTCCTCTCGGTTACTCCAAAATCCAAAGTGCGTGGCGTGACGGATGGCTATACTGGCGTAATGCCTCTATGTAGTTGTCCAGAAAACGCCCTCGCTCAATCATGAAATCGCGTGATTGATTCATAGCCTCTTCGAAACTTGACGGGTTTAGTTCTGACATCAGCTCATGGCGTGTTTCTCTAAAGGCTGCTGCAATGGCGTCCTGACTCATTTCCTCAAAAATATAGATCATATCATAAATAGCTTCGGTTGCGGGACGGCGTTGAGCCATGCGACCTACTTGAGTATAGTCGAAGCTATATCCCCAAACCTCAAAATTGCGGTCTACGGAACTACCGAGCCAGTCTTCTACATCTTGCATATAGTCGATTAATCGCTCCTCTGCCAGTATTCTTCCACGCAAATGATTCCAGCGACGTATAACTCTGTCTGTAAAGTGTGGACACATCATCAACCTGTCATGCCATCCGCGATTAGCGAGATAAAATTGGTCTGCGGGCATAGGTAGAAAGAAATTATCCATTACATTGTTGTAATCCCAAAGGGGTCCCGCTACTATGCGGTTGCTACGTATATCTTTGTAAAAGAAAGTCGAGTTAGACCACAGGTCATTATTACCAACGAACTCATTTATAATGAAGAAATTTACAAATGAATCAACGTCAATATATTCCTCATACCTGCGGGAATCCCAGACGACTTCATTGGAGTATAAAAATCGCTCAGTAATACTAATACTTCTGGCAACATAGTCCTGTACAGTTTCATTTTGGTAGACAAGTCTGGGGTACATAATCTCCATGTTTCTGCGCATTTCCAAGCGATATGTGTAATATGAAAAAGTGTTAATATTTCGTTCAGGGGTTTGGAAATTTGAATCTAATCGTATTAGATAACTAGTGGCAGGCATGCCTTCACGATGGCGGTTAAGACTAACCCTGTACGGGCTTACTCTTATGGTTTCCATCAAGACGTAAACACCTTGATATTCGCCATTTAATATAAGCTCAAAGAATCGTACTTCCGGCACAAAGTATCCCGACCCCATGACTTCAGCGCCTATATTCATCCACATATAGTTGCGCATTAGAGTCTTATCCAAAAATGGTCCATGTAGCGACCATTCATGGTGAGGGTCTATGCCTAGAAGTGGCAATGGATTGTTCTCAGCATAAGAATCAATCAAGCTTATGCGATAGTTAGGCTTGTCAAAAAAGCGAGATGAATTACCACGAAGGCGCATCATTGCCATAGATTCAAGTGTAGGGGTATCATTGGAATGATTCCAGCTGTTGTGGTTATCAATAACAGAAACAGCAACCTCTATCTCCGTTTCACCATCAGCAGTTGTGTGGAAATTGAATAATGTATCGGGGTCATTATAAATTCCCGTGCCAAAGGCAAGGGGTCTGCCGGGAATCTCAGCACCAAAAGTGTCAATGATGATTAAAGGCAAATGCGTACAAAGTACACCTTCGCCACAGTCTAAACAATCGCCAAGATCAGCCTCGCTTGGACGCTCAAGATGCTGATGAAAACGTTGTACGTCATCGTCAGCACCAAAAGTGACCAAAACCAAAGCAACTATTGAAAGAAGTATAAAGCCTACTATAAAATAAACTATACTACGTCTCATGGTTGATAATTCCCTTCGCTACAGATACACTAGCCGCTTATTTCATCATTTTGTGTGACAACATTTACATACTCCATGCCGTCAATGTCATATAACAGTTGAGTAATGTTCTGCTCTTGCTTGTATGTGCGATTATATGTATGTCTGCCCATTTCAAAGATAAATTCAACGGTTTCCGGCGTTGTGTTCTTAACACGAAGTTGAGGCTTCATATTGAAATGCTGGAAAACAATGCCTTCGATGTCACTTTCAAGGCTCTTTTGCGCTTTAATGATTAGCAGGATCCTGTTTTCGTTTCTAACTCTGCCCATTAGGAGCAATACTACGAATACGACACCACTACCGATGATTGCAGTCCAGAAGTCGCCTACGCCACTACATAGACCGACAATAACTGCCCAGAAGATGTAAGTAGTATCTCTAGAATCCTTAACAGCAGTACGGAAGCGCACAATTGATAGGGCACCTGCCATACCTAGTGCCAGCGCAATGTTGTTTCCGATAACCGTTATTACTGTTGCTGACAAGATAGTTAGAGTAACAAGTGAAACATTAAACTTCTTACTATATGTCGTCCCTGCATGGGTAAACCAGTATGAAATGTAGATAACCACACTCAACAAGGTTGCCGCAGCAATGCGTATTGCGATGTCCTGCACCGACAAGCCGCCGCTGTGCTCAAGAATTTCCAATAATATGCCTCTCATTATATGTACCTCACATTAACTATTTTATCTTCCCACCACTTAACGCCTTTGGAGTTTGAAGTGGGTTTTTTTTTGAGTTAAGACTCCCGCCTGTAAGCTTATCGAAGGCGGAACACTTTCAGTGGGAGTGCAATCTCCCTTTGAAACCTGATGTTTTCGACTTGTAGAAGTCGAAAACTAATTTGAAGATTACAGGAACAAGTATTGTTTTCCTATGTTTCTGCTAAGACAGTACTTGCTTACGGCTAGTTCGCTTTCGTTTATTGTGGCGATAATATCTTTGATGTAACTAAGCAAGAAACCGTTAAACTTTACTTCCATAACCACAATGTACGGGTCGAAAAGCATGTTCTCTACAAGGTTTTCTGAGAATATATCAAAGTTGGTTTCTGACCCCTTTATATGGTGGTCGAAAGTGATTCTTATCTCGTTCTCATGTGCCAGAAATACTTTTCGAGTATACGAAACCACGGCTTTTGGTCTGTAGCAGTGTGTTTGCATCATTCCATAGCACTCTGCAGCAAAAGGAGAATTAGAATAGAGTAGAACGGAGTGGTCTCCATTAATAAGGCGACGTGATTGCTCTTTGTCTAGAGTTAAAGAGCGCTTCTTCTGCATTATGCCTTGCTTTTGCTTCATTTCAAGTTTTGCTGTTTGTGAACCAAAACCATAATTACGAAGACGTATCTTTCTTCTCAGATCAACACCTTCGATTTTTTCTTCGAAATCTCTGTCGTCAAGGCTGTCAAAATACAGCGAACGAACGGTATATCCGTCACCACTACTGAAATCATCCTCAATAAGCAGCTTACTAAAGCGATTGGAGAGGTTGTAGTACTGGTCGAGCGTTATTAAAAATTTCTTTTCTTGTCTCAAAACTTCTTTCATGGACTATTTTACTCCTAATTAATCAACCACACAAAGAAATGCAGCCTCTTGTACTCTTAACACTTTGCTTGCGGCTAATGCAAGCGAACAAACACGAAGCAAAATTTTGCATGTATTTTATCCTAAGTGCAGTGAGTAGGAGTACGGCGGCTACAATATAACTATAAAATTTCTATTTTATATATTCACCTAATGATGAAAAGTGATTCATTATACCACATTTGCCTTAAATATGCAACAAATTGCACTGTCACATGTGCCTCAATAGAGCAGCAAGAAGCAGGAATATATTTTGAATGAATACGCATGTAAATATGCACAAAATAACATAACACATTTTAGGACAATGTAACAAAATCCATTGCCAAAGTCAAAAATTTATTGATTTTTCATTACCAAAGTGTTAACTTAACACAAATGGCGACTACAAAATTAACAAGATGAGGAACATATGTTCCAGCTCTTGTAACGCCGGTAAAATCGAGTTACAGTTAAATTTATAGTCGTTATGAGACCAAAACAATATTATGAACGAAGAAAGCGAGGAAAGAAAATGAAAAGACTATTATGTATCCTGTTAGCCATGATTATGGTGATTGGTATGGTGGCAGCATGTGCAGCAGACGAACCGGCACCGGCAGCAGATCCAGATCCGGCACCAGCAGCAGATCCGGAACCGGAACCAGAGCCGGAAGCAGATCCGGAACCGGAACCAGAGGTTGAGCCGGAGCCAGACGCAGACATGGGCCCAATCATTCTATTAGCACTAAACCCTGTGCATGACTGGCACGCAGCAGTTTACTTCTTTGCAGAGCAAGCTGCAGCGGACCTGGATCTACAAAACAAAATGGGCTTCTACTACTTGACATCAGTTGACGTGGCAGACCAATCAGCTCAAATTGACACAGCACTTGCAATGAACCCATCACTAATTATTCTTCTACCACACAACGCAGAAGTTACACCAGCTGCAGAACGTATTAACGACGCCGGAGTACCTTGGGTACTGTTTGACCGTTGGGTTTACACTCCTGACTGGTCTGCATATCTAACAGGCGACAACCCGGAAATCGGCAGAAGAATTGCACGCCGTACATTTGAAGGCATTGGCGGCGAAGGTACTGTACTAGTACAACGTGCACCTGAAACAGGCGCAATTGATGCTCACCGTTGGGAAGGTATCCAAGAAGTAATGGCAGAATTCCCGGATGTTGAAATCATCACATTCACAACAACAACATTCACAATTCCGGATGCAATGGAAGCAATGGAAGCAGCTCTTGTTGCAAATCCGGCAGGAACAGTTGATGCTATCATTTCAATCAATGACGTATCATCAGTTGGTATCCTACAAGCTGTAGAAGAAGCAGGAAGACTCGGCGACATCCAAATGATTTCCGGTGCAGGCGGATGGCAAGTATGGTTCAGAGAAATTGAACGTCTAGCAGATGAAATTTTCCTATTCTCTTACACATACCATCCATCAATGGTTATGCTAGCTATGGAAGTTGCATATAACATTTTGATGGGCAACCCATACGAGCGCGAAACGATTATTCCGCCGAACGCAGTAACAAGAGACAATGTTGAAGAATGGTTCAACGATGACACTCCATACTAATAGCAGATATAGCTGTCTGTTAAAGTAAACGAGAAAACTACAGAATTCTGGTGGGGCATAGCTTAACCTATGCCCCACTACTTCAGAGGTGAGATATTTGTCTGATATAATTGTTAGCATGAAAGGTATAGATAAATCCTTTTCTACAAATAAAGTTCTGCATGGAGTTGACCTTGACTTACACAAGGGAAGTATCCATGCGCTTCTGGGTGAGAATGGTGCAGGTAAATCCACGCTGATGAATATATTAGGCGGGGTTCTACCTCCGGACGCCGGAGAAATTAATATTTCCGGCAAAACTCTTCGCAAGGTGTCAAATACTGTAGCGGCAAAACGCTTAGGTATAGGATTTGTGCACCAAGAATTAACATTACTAAATGACTTAACAGTATATGAAAATTTGTTCATTGGTAGCGAACTGAAAAGCGGAATATTTTTAGACAAAAAAACCATGATTGATCAGAGTAAAGAGATTCTTGATCGCGTAGGGGTTGATCTTGATCCAAAGACTCTGGTTAGAAATCTTAATACCTCATATAAGCAGGTTGTAGAAATTGCAAGAATATTAATGCACGACGCAAACATTATAATCATGGATGAACCGACGGCATCTCTTACAGATATCGAAATTGCTAATGTATTTAAAATCATGAGATCGTTACGTGATCAAGGCATAAGCTTGGTGTTTATCTCTCATAAACTAAATGAGGTTATGGAGATTTGCGACCGCTATACAGTGCTCCGCAATGGATATTTAGTAGCCTCCGGTGAAGTTGATGAAACTATAAACGAGCATGTTTTATCAACACATATGGTCGGAGTTGAACTTGACTATGATGGGCTATATATAAAGCGTGAAGTTGGAGAACCTCTTTTGGAGGCAAAAGATCTCGAACGTGAAGGTGAGTACCGTGATGTTAATTTCAAAATCGGCAAAGGTGAAATCGTAGGATTTACAGGGTTGCTGGGAGATGGACGCAACGAACTATTTGAAAGCGTTGCAGGAGCGAACTTCCCCTATAAGGGTGAGATTGCATTTAAAGGCAATAAAGTGCGTATGAATTCGCGATCTAAGGCGCAAAAATTAGGGATTTCATATGTACCAAGAAATCGAAAAGAAAACGGTATAGTAAAAGACTTAACCATTGTTGCAAATATGACATTGTCAGTTATAAAAAGATTGACCAAAGCCTTTATTATAAGTGGCAAATCAGAAAAAGAATATACCGACAAGTATATAGATGATCTAAACATGAAAGTGCACAGCGTAAAGAACTTAATAACCAGTCTGTCCGGCGGGAATCAACAAAAGGCTGTGTTGGCAAAAGCGTTGGGCTCAAATCCTGATTTGATCATCATGGACAACCCCACACAGGGTGTGGATGTAGGAGCTAAATTAGAAATTTACTCACTCATTATGAAACTTGCTGAGCAAGGGGTTAGTTTCTTTATTCTATCAAGCGAAGCTCCTGAGGTTTTAATGTTGTGCGATCGCATTTTTGTAATGTTTGAAGGCGAAGTTCGCGCAGAGCTTGACCGCTCAGAAGCGTCAGAACAGAAAATAATGTTCTTGGCGACAGGTGGTGTTGAGGCAAAAACCGATACTGCTACGGCATAGGCTGACGTGAGTCAAGCTGATTAAGATATTAAACATTAAAGGAGACTGCGTTATGACAGAAACAACAGAAACAAAAAAAAGCAATTTCAACAGCAAACATGTGAAACAAATAGTCAATGATAATGCTGCGCTTATTGCTTTCGTTATTCTTGTTATTACAGCAATTATATTGCGAGGCGATACATTCCTTCAACCGGTAAACCTTCTTAATATCATGCGATCCAACTCTATCGTAGGTATTATTGCACTGGGTATGACGTTGGTAATTGTAATGGGCGGCGTTAACTTGGCAGTTGGCTCGTTGCTTGCATTGGCAGGCTGGATTGCAATCGCTGTTTTTAATGCAACACATAGTGTTGTTTTAGCTCTTCTCTCATGTATGGCCGTCGGCATAATGTTCGGCGCAATGGAAGGTGTAGTTGTTGCAAAGTTTAAGGTGCCGGCATTTATAGCAACTCTGGGTACAATGACCATTTATAGATCTATAGCACTCTTCGCCCTTGAGGGTGGAGGATTGATGGTTGATAGAGATTATAGCGGACCATATGCATTTATCTCAAACACTGATTTATTTGGAATACCGCTACCTATCTACTATTGGATAATCTTAAGTATTGCAGCGTATATTTTCACGTCGCATACAGCAATCGGACGACATATATTTGCCACAGGAAGCAACGAGAAAGCTGCTATGCTTTCGGGTATAAAGGTTGATAGAGTTAGAATTCTTGCCTTTGCACTCTGTGGTGTGATGGTAGCGTTGGCTGCAGTCGTAGAAACTTCTCGTGTACAAGCCATTAGTTCATCGGCATCCGGCATGACATATAATATGGACGCCATTGCCGCAGTTGTAATCGGTGGCGCCAGCCTGATGGGTGGTAAAGCCAAGATACGAGGCACATTCTTCGGCGTTATGACACTGGGTGTTATTACAAACCTGCTCCAAATCATGGGTGTTAACTCATTTTTGCACGGAGCAGCAAGAGGTTTGATAATTATTGCTGCAGTAGTTCTTCAAAAGCGTTTAGACAAATAATAGCTACATACAACAAAGTAAAAACTAATGAATAAATAGGAGGTAGAGCAAATGGCAGAAATTATTGGATTAGCCCATATTGGAGTATTTGTAAAAGACATTGAAGTATCAAAAAAGTTTTACACAGAGGTACTGGGTCTGGAGCTGATTAATGAGTGCGTATTTGTAGATGACACAAACACATTTACAATCGCATTTATACAAAAAGGTACTTTAGTCATCGAGCTTGTTATGATGAAGTATCAAACAGAACTCAGAGATGGTGTAGTTGACCATGTTGCAATGCAAGTGGACGATCTGGAAGGCATGATGGAAAAACTGGCAGCACAAGGGATCGAGTTTGAATCTAAAGAAGCCATTTCTCATCCGACCATGCTTGGCAATGGCGCAAAATGGATTTTCTTCAGAGGTCCGGATAACGAACATTTGGAAATTTCTCAAATACTGTAGTACCGGATAACATAAGGGGTAATTTGATTAATATGAATACCCACGAGTAAAACCTAAAACCGGTAAGAGAAGCGACTTTTTATTTCTTCTTGTACCGGTTTTATTACGGAAATTATTACGGAATTAATTGCGGACAATATAATAATGTGATAAAATTTTGTGCGTAAAAACGATAAATGAAATTTAAATTAGGAAAGGAAATATTACATGAACAGTTTCGAGTATTATTCACCAACCAAAGTTCTTTTTGGAAAAGACGGCGCAGGCAAAGTAGGAGGAGCAATTAAGCAATACGGCGGAACAAAAGTATTACTACATTACGGCTCAGACCGTGTTTTAAAAAATGGCCTTATGGATAAAGTAGTGGCTTCCTTGGAAGCAGAAAACATAGACTATTGCATGTTCGGTGGAGTAGTGCCTAACCCTAGACTATCTCTAGTGCGTGAAGGTGCAGAGTTTGCAAAAAAAGAAAACGTTGATTTCATCATGTCAGTCGGTGGAGGAAGCGTAATAGATAGCGCAAAAGGAATAGCAATGGCGGTTTGTAATGACGCAGACATTTGGGATATCTACATGGGTAAGGCGCCTATTAAAGCGGCACTACCAACAGGAAGCATATTAACAATTGCAGCAGCAGGAAGCGAAACAAGCAAGAACACAGTTATCACAAACGAAGATGGCGGCATTAAAGTTGTAATCGGTGGCGACATAATGCGTCCGAAATTCACGGTTATGGATCCTGAACTAATGTACACACTACCTCCATATCAGACGGCATCAGGTATTGTCGACATTATGCTACATACAATGGACCGTTATTTTGCAGCATCACAACCACCAGGTGTGAGTAACGAAATGACAGACCGCATTGCAGAGCAACTTCTGAAAGTTACTATGCACTACGGAAGCATTTGTATGCAAAAGCCTGACGATTATGAAGCGCGCTCAGAAGTTATGTGGGCAGGAAGTCTTTCTCATAACGACTTAACAGGACTTGGCTTGATTCCTGACTTTGCTCCACACAAACTGGAGCATGAACTTAGCGGAAAATATGATGTCACACACGGTGCAGGCCTTGCAGCGATATGGGGATCATGGGCAAAGTATGTGTACAAAGCAGATGTGAATCGCTTTGCCAGATACGGCGTTAATGTCTTTGATTTGACACTGGACGAAGCGAATCCTGAAAACACTGCTCTAGAAGCAATTAAGCGCACAGAAGATTACTTTGTTTCAATTAACATGCCTATTAACATCACAGATCTGGTAGGACATGAAGTAAGCGATGAGGATATTGAAGATATGGCTGACAAGTGCTCTCGTGGTGGAAGCATGGTTATAGGTTCATTTATGAAGCTGGACAAACAGCAAATGATTGAGATTTTCAAAGCATCAAGATAACTTTCTGAAAGTTATATGAAAAATAATAATTAGTGGAGGAATAAACTAATGGCAAAAGGAAAACCATATAAGGTTAGTACCAAAGATTTAATACCGGGCGTAGCGCCTTTGCATGAAGAAAGCAACTCGTGGACAATAGCAATTAATGAAAATATTGCAATGTATGTCACAGAGATTCGTCCGGGCGGGCGTGCTCTTAAGGACATCCATGCCGACGCAGACCATGTATTTTACTATACATCCGGTTATGGCTATCAAATTATTGATGGTGAGCGTTTTGACTTTGGACCCAATGACTGTATTTTTGTGCCAATGGGCTCAACCCACGAATGTCATGTTGTTGGGAATGAAACAGTTCGCATGGTCGTAACATTCAGTCCATTACCACAAGACAAAAAGCAATTTATGGAAGCCTTTGAAAACAGAATTAAAGAACTTAACTACGGAAGTTCAGGCAAGGTGTAAACTCAGGTAACTCACAAAATTTAAACAGAGGGCTGACGCTACTTTTAGTGCAACGGCCCTCTTTTTATTGCAGTATGTTTAGAATGATGTATAATGATGTGGATATATAGCGCAATTGAAATGATGTAAATTGCAAACTAGTTGAAAGGTTATTAGCGGTGGCAGTGAAAACAAAGGTATTAAACGCAAACGACATGGAGAATATAAGAGTTTGTGCAGACTTAATTAAATCAGGCGGGCTTGTTGCAATTCCTACTGAAACGGTATATGGACTAGGCGCAAATGCTTTGGATGAAAAAGCAGTGGCGCGTATATTTGTAACAAAGGGACGTGAATCAGACAACCCCCTTATAGCGCACATAGCAGACATTGATGATGTAAAGTTACTTGTTGGTGAAATCCCTGAAGTATTTAATGCTCTTGCAAGTAAGTTTTGGCCGGGACCATTAACCCTTGTGATGAAAAAGAATGATACAGTACCAGATATCGTAACAGCAGGACTTGACACTGTGGCAGTTCGTATGCCGAGCCATCCGGTGGCTTTAGAGCTAATCAGAGCATGCGGTTGCCCTATTGCAGCACCCTCTGCAAACCCATCAGGCAAGCCGAGCCCAACGAAGGCTGAGCATGTGCTTAATGATCTGGACAGTAAGATTCCATATATACTTGACGGTGGAGATTGCGAAGTGGGGGTCGAGTCAACAGTACTGGATATTTCAGGAAATATTCCTCAGATACTACGTCCGGGTGGCGTGACTTTTGATGAGTTGAAAACTATGTTGCAAGATGTCACAGTTTACAAACAAGCTGAAACTGGGATTGAATCGGAGAGCTTAAAGCCTCGCTCTCCCGGCATGAAGTATCGTCATTATGCTCCGAAAGCGCCCATGACAGCGTTAGTTGGCAAGCCGGAAAAGACTGCTGAGTATATAAAAAGTTGCCTCTGCAATGGCAAAGGCAACAATATTGCGGCGCTTATGTTTGATGACTATGCATTAGATAATCCAAATGTCATAACATTTGGGTCATCTGAGGATTATGAAACCCAGGCTGCTCGCCTATATGATGCGCTACGAACCTTTGACGATATGGCTATTACAGAAATATATGCCCAAGTCCCGGAAGAGCGCGATCTTGGTTATGCAGTCGCAAATAGAATCAAGAAAGCAGCAGGGGATAATATTATTACTTGTACTTAAGCGTGCGCCTGTACTCAGAGCCTGTATTTTGCAATATTGAGCTCAAAACCACAATGGATTATGATATAATGATTGCAATGAACTACATTGAAAACTGGGAACGGAGAATGTGAGAATGAACGAAATTATACGCAAACGAAAGTCAATACGAAAGTATGATATGGAGCCATTAGATGCAGCGACACTTGAGATGGTTCAGGAGCAAATACAAAAGGTTAAGCCCCTCTACTCTGGCATACGTTATTCCATTGAAATAACAAACAAGACAAAGGGACTCTTTAACATAAAAGCGCCTCACTATATCGTTTTCAGAAGTGAGGCAAAAGATGGCGCAGAGGAAAACATTGGATTTATTGGTCAACAATTAGATTTACTTCTACCTGAAGCGGGGCTTGGAACATGTTGGCTGGGAGCGTCTAAACCAATGGAAGATTTCGACCCGGTGCTACAGCCTGTGATCTGCATGTCCTTTGGAAAGCCCGGCGAGCCACTGTACAGAGAGCACTCAGAGTTTAAACGTAAAGCTCTGTCAGAAATTAGCGAGGGAACAGACGAGCGTCTTGAAGCAGCAAGGCTTGCTCCCAGTGGAATGAACTTGCAAGGTTGGTATTTCATCTCGGAGAATGGGAAAATCCACTGCTACAGAAAGAAATCATTGCTTTCTTTTAAAGACATAATGGCTCGCATTGACATGGGAATAGCCATATATCATATTGCAGCGGAAAGCAAAGAGTTTCAATTCGTAAAAGAAGCAAATGCTCCCGTGCGCAAGGGATATGCTTACAGCGGAACGGTTAGTCAAGGGTGATGATTATTACTCGTTAAAAAGCGCTGCTATTCAGCTATGCTGCATTTGATAATTAGGGGAAGCGAATTAACTCGCTTCCTCATTTTGATGCTAACCACAAGAACTCCAAATATGCAAAAAGCTGGTTAGGATGTCTATTGTGAAGAAAATGTAAACATACATGTGAAAACGCTATTAATTCTGCACATACTATGATAACATTGTTATGAATATACATTAGTATGAAATGTTTAAACATCTAGCTCTCATGTTGGAGAGAAAGTATGCGATGAACGGGAGATTAACTACAATGAGAAATAGCAAAAGAAAAAAGAATACCGGAACAAAAAAGATAATCATAGCATTACTAACCGCAATAATGTTGGTTGCTTCTATAGCATCATTTACAGCACTAGCAACTACTGAGGGCGCAGGCTATGTATCTGTGGTAGGAGCTGTAGATATATATGTTCCGAGTGATTCAGGGACTAGAGTAAACTTTGTATCAGATGACGAACAAGCTTTCGAGTTAGAAGTAAATGATTCGGATACATATGAATCTGACGAGAGTTTTACCGATGATTTAAATACAGAATCCTCCGATAGCAATTTCTACACTCAAGATGATGATCCATCATATATCGAAAGCACGAGCGACCCAGAAGATGGGTATGTACATGATTATTACTGCGAGTTAGATGAATACATTGAGTGCCTATGTACATGTGATAACTACTGTGGCGATGATTGCATCTGTGAATGCTTTCATTGCGAGAGTTATTATATTGAAATCGAAGCACTCGCCGAATTTATAGTAACCGATTGGGGCGGACTTCTTGACGCATTTACAAATCTCATGTCAACTGACGGCCCATATACCGTTAATGTTGCTGGTAGCATTACAATGGAAGCGCAACTTAACATTCCCGCAGGAAGAACAGTAAATCTCGGTGGTGGCGGAAGACTATATCAACCAACAGCAAATCAACGTCACTTTAGTGTAGATGGCAGATTAATTCTAAATGGCATAACACTATGAATGATGGAGTTATCAAGAATAATGTTGCGTATAGTACGGGTAACGCTCTTTACCCTGCTATTGGCGGTGGCATTGGCGGCGGCAGTAATTTTGGAACCGGCTTAGAAAGTACTTTTATCATGGATGGCGGCATAATCAGCGGAAATGTCGCTAGGAACGGTGGAGGTGTACGTCTTTTTAACGCTAACGTTACCATAAATGATGGAAGTATTAGTGGGAATGAAGTAATAAGAATTGGAGCATCAGGAAATGGTGGTGGTTTAGATTTACTTTTTACCGATCTAACGATGAATGGTGGCACAATCAACGGAAATAATGCTGCGGAAAGCGGTGGAGGTATGCGTTTATCTGAAAGTATAATCATCATGAATGACGGCATAATTTCTGAAAATAACGCAGCGGGAAACAATGGAGGAGGCGTGAGTTTATCAAGTGGCACCATTTTTACTATGAACAATGGTACAATCAGTGAGAATGAAGTGAGGGTGCGTGGTGGTGGTGTGTCCGTGAATGGGTCTAGTGAGTTCATTATGAATGGTGGCATAATCAACAAGAATACAGCAAATGCAGACTCTGGCGGAATACATATTAACTTCGACAGTACTTTTACAATGCATGATGGTGCAATCATCGATAATGCGGCAGGTGCACATGGAGGTGGAGTGCGCCTTAGCATTCGTAGTACGTTTACGATGAATGCTGGTATTATTGACAGTAATGCTGCGACCACAAATGGCGGTGGAGTATTTGTTGATGGAACAAACAACATGTTCACGATGAACGGTGGCACAATCAATGGTAATACTGCTATTACCGGAAACGGTGGTGGCGTATTTTTAGTAGATAGACCTGACTCACCTAGAACCTTTACAATGACAGGTGGAGCTATAACAAATAATGTTGCAGAAGCAGGAGATGGTGGCGGAGTATTCTCAATGTTACACGAAGATTATCCAAACCCACTAACTCCAATGGCATACAATAACATTACATTTGAAAATGGCACGATTTCCGAAAACACTGCCGGGAATGGGCGTTATGCACTGCCGATAAATTACTATACGCGTACATTCGGTCATTTGTTAAATAATCATGAGATTAATTTTAGAGGATCACATAGAGTCGAAGTGATAACGTTTGATTTAAATGGTGGTAACGTCAACGGTGATACGGATGATGTGGAATCACTATTACCATATGGTGTTCAAGCTGGTATGGCAAATGTGCCTACAGTAGAGCGTTTAGGATATAATTTTCTTGGATGGCTTCTTGGAGCTGAGTCGATAATTCAAAATGCTGATGTAGCAAGTATGTATGTTTACGAGTCAAAAACATTCACTGCACAATGGGAGCGAATATTATTTACACCTTGTTGTGTTGATTGTTGTTTAGGCGAGTATGAATGCCACGAACCATGTTCATGTAATTGTTGTGAAGCATGTGGTAGTGCAGGGTGTCCGAAATGTATTGTTGCACAATATCGCAACATTCGCATATATTACTATTTACAAGACAGCAACACTTTAGAGTGTGATACAGATAATAATGCAATCGGACGTAACTATACTGTAAGAGTCGGTGAAACTTTTAATCTATCGGGTGTTTTAGATAGGAACACACTTGACAGTGAGAATGATTATGTATTTGAAGGATGGCGAGTATATGTAGATGGAATGCCACATTTATATTATCTATATGAATACGGTAAAGATGTATTAGAACTACACGGATCGTTTGAAGTGCCCGCACCAACAAGTGTTTTTGAATTGTCGATGGAACAACCGTTAGCTCCAATGAACTTAAATGTTGTCGGTGATGATATAAGTTTAATTGCTGTATGGATGATATACGAAGTGCACGAATGTGGGAATGGTGAAAGTACAACCACCCCAACTGCAGGCAATAACAATCAAAAAAGGCTTCCACAAACAGGCATAGAGAGTAATATGCTTTTGTGGTCAGCATTGTTGGTGTTAGTGGTTGTTACAGGTTTGGACACTATAGCAAAAATCAAAAGAAATAAAGACAGCTAACAAAAAGTAAAAGAATTAAAAGGAAGAGAGGCAACTTATGATGAAAAGAGCGAAAAAACAAATATTTTGCGGATTCTTAGTATTCTGTGTGATGATTATGCTTATATCGGGAGAGTCATTTGCAGCATCCGAAGAAATGCAAGAAGCAACTCCGACAACTTGTTGTTACGATTGTCTGCGAGCAAAATATTCAATAGAAGATATTCGGCAAATGTTTAATGACGGCGAACAGATATATCGAGATTTGCGTGTACACTATGAAGATGTTGGAGTGGTGACTTACAGAGTTCCTGCCGCTGATAGCGAGATAGAACACCTTCTAAATACGGTAGATGGTAACATTCAGCCGCGAAGCACTAGTAATTTTGAACGTACGAAAATAATAGATAGTGGTCTACCGCATGATGAGAGTATCGTTATTGCAATTCTTGGAGATGCGTTTGATCGCGATGATTATGGCACGTGGCCTGATCCCGATGAGGAAACAGTTTTGTGGCATGCATATGATGTTATAAACACTATGCTTGATACACATCCATTTGGACTATTTAGAGACTTGTTTACTGTATATGTGGTTCACTCTTATGGACCTGATCGGCGGGCGGGACATTTTGCCGGATACTTCGGCACTATAATGGCAGACCCTAGTAGTCGATATTACGGTGCTCTTGCATCATGGGATACACTAGTCAAGCTTCAGAGGTAAGAAATGTGGCAAATCAAATTGTTGGTGGCTCTGAGTATGAATACAGGATAGATATGATTCAAGTTATTTCCAATTCTAGGTACTTTGGAGGTTTTGCAGATGTGGCCTTATACCAACCACAACAAGCGACTATAGCTGTAACATCAATATGGAGTGCAGCAATTCCTCCCGGTGGTCGTAGCTTTTGGTTTGGTGATGGCAATTCGTGGCACGGTACATTCTTACATGAGTTTGGGCATAGTTTCGGTTTATTGGAAGATGAACTTGAGGGGGCGAGACGAGATGGACGTCGTGCAAACTCTACGGGAGTATCTAACGATGAGATAAAATGGCAGCACTGGGAAGGGTATAGAAATGTCTCTACTGTGCGTTTTAATGATGCTTGGTTTGCTCCAGGGGGTAGATACCAATGTATAATGGGTGGATCCCAGTGGCATGACGAGTTTTGCGGAGTTTGTTCAGCAGAGCTTATACGTCGTATGGCATATATAACAGGTGAGCCGTTTCACGGTAGAAGTCCGCTCTCCGCATTGACCCTTTGGATACGCGAGTCACCTAATTATCCTTGGACAGAGACTCAGCATATACCAATAGCACCCGGGACAACTAGAATTTTGGATTCTGCATTCCATGGCAACACATCGATCGAAACAGTTCATATCCCCGCATCAGTCGCAACCATAGGCGACTTTGCTTTTATCGGTGCAACCAATCTTAGAACGATCCATAACAACGCTCCTGGCGTAATCCCTCAACAAATAAATAATACAACATTTGCAGGAGTTGATAGGTCGAGAGTTACTGTATATGTTCCAACAGGCACAATACCTGCCTTTATAGAAGCCGGATGGGGAGGCTTTAGGCTGGTAGACGGTTCAGGTCGGGTAGCTTATCCTATAAAGTTCGAATTTTACGGAGTCGACAATATATGGTATGCAGGAGCATCGGCATTACAAGGTCATGCTTTAGACATGAGAAACGTGATATCAGCCATGTACGAGTTTGAAACGAATCACGACCCGATGAGTCGCTTTGCCCATTTAGGCTGGTTTACAGAAGAAGCACTAAATGCATCTGATCGTCGTAGTACTGAGCGCAATGTTGCTCCAAATCTCCGCCGACCCGTAGTCGGCACGACAGGTTTCGACACAAACCAAGTTATAACCCAAGAGGTGCTAGACCGTTACGCACGAGGTGGGATTATCCATTTGCGCTCTGTATGGTCACTCTGGGGAGATGTAAATGATGATGATAGAGTAGACAGTAACGATTTAAGGGAATTAACGTGGCATGTGGGACAACTATCGCCACGCCCTGTAATGAACCTAGCTGCAGCTGACGTTCATCGTAACGGAATAGTGAATAGTGCTGACTTAAGAGATTTAACATGGTACGTAGGACAACTATCTCCACGTCCGGTATTAGGAGCAAGCCCGACAACGAACTTAGCAAATACATTTATCGATGATTCAGGTCGTTTGACTGATAATGAAGCTATATGGCACATTTCACATGAAGTAATCACACCAGAA
>Ga0123355_10001348_pt1 | contig 34067 bp, 20 predicted proteins | sample TergutEmb28metaG_3_FD_89872 | JGI IMG/M metagenome (GOLD analysis project Ga0123355, IMG submission 89872) | Embiratermes neotenicus P1 segment gut microbial communities from Petit-Saut dam, French Guiana - Emb289 P1 | ecosystem: Host-associated > Arthropoda: Insects > Digestive system > Gut ...
GACCTGCGCCTGCTCCCATGTTAATTTTTTCGTTGTTAATGTTATTCATGTTTGCGGCTGTGCCTGTCCATTCAAAGTCACCATTGTGTGGTAGGCATTCGGTACGGCTGTTACTTGCGATTCTACCGCCAGTCATGATGAACTGGGTGCCTTGGTCAGCAACTTGAACACCACCACCACCTTGTTCCCACGATGTATTACCACCGCCGGTTACACGGTTGTTAGAAATCATACCGTAGGACATCCGTACTGTGGCACCTGCTCTTATGTGCATACCACCACCACCACCGTCAATATAACTTACGGCAGCTTGACGTTGACCTTCATATATGGTTCCACCATCAACTGAGGTGGCGCCACCGGTCATACGACTATGCCCAAGCCAGTTGTTACGGATGTTACCATCAAATATATTTGCCTCTGTACCGGCACCTGTAACGAATATACCTGCACCACCACGTTGTGTTCGGGCTGTAGCATCACGAGAGCCCCACCAACCGGACGATGCCGGTGCATTAGCAATTTGGTTGTTCTCTATAATTGCATAGTGACCTTGTACTGCAAGGTTACTACTTGTTACATCATTGAAGTTAGCATGATCTCTGCGCCAGTTTTGTACATGTCCGCTGTGACGGAATGTTGATGTGTTATCCGGAGCCATGTAGAATCTACCACCGGAGTCGACACGGACACCACCGCCACCTGTATTACTTTCATTACCTCTTGTATTATTGTTGTCTATACGACCGCCGAACATGTTAAATCGAGCACCGTTCATTACTCGAACACCACCGCCACCAACCGGGGCAATGTTATCGTTTATACGACCGCCAAGCATGTAAAGTGTCGAGCCTTCGCCTGTTACACGTACACCACCACCATCCGGGGGAGCACCAAGTCCTGCCGCAGGGTTAAAGTTGTCAATTTGCGCTGTAGCACCATCAAGAATGAGTGTACCACCGTTTTCTACTACGATACCCTGACGAGCACCTGCTCCTGTTCCTGTGCGTGTCAGGCGTGTTCTAAGTACCATTGTACCGTTACCGGTCACTGTTATAGCCGTTCCGGTAAAGTTCATGGTCAAGTGCCCGCCTGCTGATTGTACTATTACATCAGGATGAGTTACTTGTAAGCTTGGGCTTGCTATAGCAATGTTACTTGTTATATTAACTGTCAGTGGCGTTGTCCCATTTGCTCCACTCAAGTAGCTGCGTAAAGCTGCCAACGTGCTTACGTTAACCACAGTACGACCGGCTTCTATAATGTTCGGACGAGTTGGACGTGCGCCAATCGGATTATCGAACATTTCGATGCCTTCGAAGTCCAGTTGTTCTGTACATACATCGCAGTCTTCGCAGTCGCATATTTCACATTCGCAGTATGCTTCTTCGTCGTCTGCTTCATTGTTTGCATCTTCTGAATCAGGTTGTTCCGGCACGACTTCTGCTTCCGCCTCCGGTTCTGATTCAATTTCTGTTTCCGGTTCAGTTATAGTAACCTCACCGCCATCATCAACAACCACATCACCTGGTGATACGTTGTCAAGTTCTGCAACGTCTTGCGGTCCTTCCGCAAACGCTACCATTGGGATGCTTAGAACGATTGATAAAACCAATAGTAATGCCCCCAACCTTTTCAGTGTCCCCTTAACGTTCATACCTATACCTCCAACTCATATATTTCTTAGTGTTTATATTATTCACTTTTTACGTACCATTGCATACATATGCATAATTTAGGACTAACGATTATTTTATAGCAATATTGTACTTTATGCGCATAATGTGTACGCAAATGCATTATTTTCGTACTTAACGTTAGTTCTAATATGAGTTAAAAGAAAACGACATAGTTTTACCTATATCGTTTTCTCTTATTAAGTTTTACGTGTCTTCGCTGTCTTTTCTTTTCTTGATTTCTGCGACAGCTCCAAGTGCTAGCATTAAGGCTAGTGTCATGAGCGATGCCCATAGGAGCATTGTGCCTTCAACGCCTGTTTGCGGCAACTTTTGACCAGCTACTGATGCCGCCGTCGCTGCAGCTGCTGCTTCTTCAATTATTGTTTCTGCTGCTTCATTTACTTCTGTAGCCTCGTTAGTCAATAGACCGTCTGTCACACCTGTGCCATCTAGCACCTCGTCCATAATGCCATCAATACCGGTATAGAATACATAGAATTCTGCATAGTCATCTTCTTCATCTACATACTCGTATACATCGTCGTATGCATAGTCTGTGGTGGCATCTTCTGGTACATAATTAGGATCGGTAGACTCGTTAGTCAATAGAGCTTCCTCTGGTGCATCTCTATTGTCTTGCACTTCGTCAACACTGGTATACAGCTCTTCATAGGCATACTCTTCAGTCACATACTCGTATGTATCGTATGCATATTCTGGAATATCATATACTATAGTGTCTTCTTCTGCTACATAACCAGAATCTGTTGCAACTGCCATGTCATCTGAAGCGATTGGTGCCGGTGGTGGTGTTGCTCTTTGACCTAGAACAGGACGTGGAAATAGTTGACCTACATACCAGGTTAGTTCTCTTAAGTCATCACTATTTACTACTCCATTGCGATGAACGTCTGCTGCTGATAAGTTCAACGTTGGGCGTGGCGATAGTTGACCTACATGCCAGGTTAGTTCTCGTAAATCATCACTGTTTACTCGATCATCATCATTTACATCTCCCCATAATGACCAGATTGCAAACAGTTCTAAGTTGCTATCATCGTCTGATATTGCATCCCACTCAGCTTCGCTGAATGATAATACTCTTGTGAAGCCTGCAGCATTCACTGTCGGTCCAAAGCCACCTTCAAATCCAAATGTTCCTACAGCCGGTCTACGGCGAAGCACACCATCACTCTGACTGGCTCTACGTCCGTACTCATCAAGGTCGGCACGAGGTATACCAGTTCTTAACCCTTCATGTGTGAACCAACCCCAGAAGGCAAATGCGTCTTCTTCTGATACAAGATAATTCTCAATTATGCTTAAGTCTATATTTTCATCAAAATCTACAGGAATTTCAACATATGTTATCGGGTTATTATCTGCATCAGTACCAAAGTTGCCTATGCCATATGCGTGGAATGTAAATCGAGCTGCAAGTTCTTGTACTTCAATACGCATCTCGCCAGTTACATCCGAACCGTCTACTGTACCTCTAACTATTATATCTCCGGGTTCTACGTCACGAGTTACATTTAGTGTAATGTTGCCATCACGATCTACAGTAACTGTTGCACCCGGCTCTGGTGTGCCGTCTACACGTGTAACTACCCAACTAATAGATTGTGGTGGGAATATTACAGGAACTTCTCTTGTTCTTGTGCGTTCGTCGCCGCCACCTTGACCCAGTGTATCAGTTGCAGAAATTGGTGCTGCATGATTGTGGAACTCTAAATTCAATTCGCAATCATCAGCTTGGTCGGCACCACGCAAGTAATGGAATACCGATACAGTTTCGTCTGATGTTACATTTGCTACGATTGGAAGTGTTTCAACACGATCTTTTACACGTACTCTTACGTCCTCGCCGTTTTCTTGTACTCTTTGAATTCTAAAGTCGTACATTTGATTTCCGGCATTGTCTCTGACATAAATGTAGTTGTTGTTCGTAATGTCCCAGAAACGTAGCGGGAAGTAGTGACGCTCATATACATAGTCTTCCATCGCATAGAATTGGCTTTGAATTCTAGCAGTCAGGTCAACACTTCTGCCTTGTTCTACATATTCTTCTGCCGGAACTACTGTCATTGAAGCAGGATTTCTAACTGTGTCAAGCCAGTGAACTTCAAGATAACGTGGTTGTTCTTCGCGGATATTGAGCATAACCGGGTTAGCTGTGCTGTACTGATAATTAACAATAGCAGTAGAGTTTGCAAACTGTCTTGCCTGAATGTTCATCATTGGTCTACCAACCATTACATTAAGTGGTGGGTTTGTAAAGTTTGATGAACGCCAGTACTGTAATGTTGCATCATATCTTGGTGAGTGAGCATGGCGTGCCGTATTTGCAGCTGTCTCAGGGACACTTACTTGTGCTACACCCCAATGTGCCACATAAAAATCTGTATCATCTGTTACCGGGTCTTGTCTAAGTCCTTCAAAGTATGGTTGCACACCTAGTGCCGGATAAAGTACAGCCATTCTTGCTGTGCCGATATCGAAGTTGTTAAATGGGTGCAAGTGACCTTCTGTAATTGTTCCGGGACTAATACGCCACGGGTTACGTCCATCTGCTGGCGGATTCATTGGCAAGTGATGATAATCACCATGGTCACGGAAGAAGTTATCATTGATAATCAGATGATGACCTGTTGCACGAATTTGTTCAAGTGTCGGATGCGGGAAATTAGCTGGCAAGCTTATATTACGTCCAACGCCTGTTGTACCCATTTCAAGTACCGAGTGTCTACTACGTTCACCATGTATATTCGTCCAGTGGCTCGGACCTGCAAGGAGACCTGTGCCGCGTGTTGTCATATTTGCTAGGCCAACTGCACGATTATCTCTAACTTCTGCGTTTGGTCTTATAAATAGTCTTTCCATTGAAGCATTAATGCCGTCAAGAGTGGCTTCGAATGTTCCGATACCACCACCTGCGGTACCTGCAGTTCTATATGCGTTGGCGCCTGTGCCTGTGCCTGTTGCAGGCCAGCCTACTGCATAGTTATATACGATTGATCCGCCATGAATGATAACGGTTGAGTTGGCGTTCATACCAATACCGCCACCACGACCTGCTTCGTTACCGGAGATTTCTCCGCCGAAGATGGTGATACGGGCATCGTTCAGACGAGAGCCGTCTGCACGTAGTGGTCCGCCCGCCGGAGAGTTACGGTCAGATCTCGCTGCAAGACCACCACCGATGGCACGTCTTGGTACACGGTCAGGTCTAATTGCACCACCAAGTCCGCCTTGTGGTTCATTTACAGTTGCGTGTAGAGCGACATTGTTGCGAATATAGCCGCCCATCATTATGAAGTGACCGCGAGATGTAACACGAGCACCACCACCGTTGACAGTCCATGCTTCTACACCGTTGGTTTGTACGTTGTTTTCTATAGCGCCACTAAACATTCTAACTTCAGAGTGAGGACCTACGAAGAGTCCACCACCTGATGCATTTGCCCAGCCTTCAAGTGTAAGGTTACCGTGAATTCTCGCATTGCCTGTGATGTTTAATATAGTTACAACACTTTCATCCCACGTTGTAAAACCGTTGATAGGACCATTGCCACTGGCGCCGGAAGGATTATAGTTGGTACGTGTAGCTACGTCGAGGCTTGTTGGGAACGCGCCTATTGCGCGACCTTCCATGGAGATACCACCACCACGACGAGCAGTGTTGTAGTGAACTTCTGCATTACCACTAAGTGTTACAACTGCACCTTCGGTTAGATATATACCGCCGCCGCCTGTACCACTACCGTGACCAAGACCGGCACCTGTATTTATTGTTCCGGATTCGCTATAGCGACCTACACAACCATAGTTTGGTAGCCAACCGGGACGGCTGTTAGCTCTAATAATACCGCCATCCATGTTGAATGTTGTGCCAACGCCGCGTACTGCAACGCCGCCACCGCCTGCACCCCAAGAGGTGTTACCGCCGGCTGTGATATGGTTGTTGTTGATTCTACCGTAGCTCATGTTGAAGGTTGCACCGTCTGTTACGTGAACACCTGCACCTGCGCCTGACGGGTTACCAACTTCACCAACTACGCGATCACCGTAGAATTGCTCGTTAGAATAGGATCCAAGCCAGTTGTTACGAACTGTACCACCGTACATGTTAAATTGTGATTCTGAACCTCTTATAAATACCCCTGCACCACCACGACGAGCACGATACCAGTGTCTGTTACTTGCAGTAAATGATGCACTGCCCAGACCACCACCGGATATTTCGTTACGTTCGATGACTGCATATGTACCTTGTACTGCTGCAGCACTACTTGGTGCAAATTCAGCAACTACAGAATTTACTACCTCCGTACCCGAACCGCCAGAAATGCCTCGTGTACCACGCCCACCTACATCTATAGTTGGAGTGCCGCCTACCATGTTGAATGTACCGCCGGCCATGATGCGAACACCACCGCCGCCTGTGTAGTACTGGCGTCCCACATTTTCTTCGTTTCTATATATACGTCCGCCGAACATGTTGAATGTACCGCCGTCACGTACGAGTACGCCACCGCCTGTACCTTCGTTGTTATCAATTTGTCCGCGTAGCATATGGAATGTTGAGCCGGTACCAACAACTGTTACGCCACCGGCATTGTTGGCTGTGTTTGATATAAAGGCATTAACTCTTGAATTCGGGGAGTCCATGATGAGTGTACCACCGTTTACAACATGGATACCACCGCTTCTTGCGCCTGTGCCTGCTGCGCCTGAACGGTTCACTTGAGCACGAAGTACCAGTGTGCCGCCATCAACTGTTATCGCAGGGAAGTTACTTCCTGCGCCACCACTACCTCTTGTAATAGCTTGCGCTGCTGCAGGTTGTACTATAACGTCAGGGTGAGTTACGCGCAGAGTTTCACCTGTTACAGCTATACTTGCTGATAGTGTTATTGTTAGCGGAGTCCCGTTTGGATTGTCCAAAAGTGGACGAAGAGCTGCTAGTGTGCCTACTGTTTCTGTTGCACGACCTGCTTCATTAACTACCGGCGCAGTCGGAGCAGGAGGCATGGTGAATGTTGGAGCTACCAGAGGTGCAATACCTAATGGTGCAAAGTCTGGCAATTCTATCTGCAACTCACAAATGCAGTATTCTTGCCCGCATTCGTGTTCTGCTTCTTCAGCCTCTTCTTGCTCAACTTCTGGTTCCGGTGTCGGTTCTGTTTCTTCCGACTCTGGTACCGGCGCCTCTTCAGGCTCCGCTACCGGAACATACTCCTCTACATTCCCCGGCTGATCGTAATCCGATTCATCAGCTAGTGCGAATGCAGTTAACGGAAACATCGAAGCTACCATCATAACCAATGTTACGACTGCAATAATTCGATTTTTACGTTTAGATCTGTCTTCCCTAATACTACCCATAATAACTATTCTCCTTAGTGTTTTTGCATATATTTTTGCATTTTTCCTTATTGTTTTTGTCCATTTTTCATGCATGTGAAACTATAAATGCATAATTTCTGCAATAAATGTGGACAAAATTTGTCCTGAATGATATCACAGTTTATGATGAAATTGAAAGCATATTTCATCATTGTTTACAATTTGTTCACAATGTGATTATGGCGTCTATCGAACCTGTCATGCGGTCTTATGTTGTCATATAGTCTTGTTTTTTGCCCCTTAAACACTGACATGGCCTTAATATTATTCGGTTACATCATGTTTTTGCGCATAGTTTGTGTTACGAACGAATGACTGGCATTCGTATTTATTTTATCTATAGCAAAAAGAAAACGACGTAGATTTTGCCTACGTCGTTTTCTGCATATTGTTATTAGTTTTAAGGATAACTGTTAATTAGCTTTAAGGGTTCTCTAATTATCTTATTAAGTTTTACGCGTTGTCACTGTCTTTTCTTTTCTTGATTTCTGTGACAGCTCCCAGTGCTAGCATTAACGCTAGTGTCATGAGTGATGCCCATAGGAGCATTGTTCCTTCAACTCCCGTTTGCGGTAACTTCTTACCAGCTACTGATGCCGCTGCTTCAGTTATTGCTTCGGCTGTTTCTGTTAATTCGGATGATTCTGATACTGCATCATTTATTAGACCTGACGTTACTTCAGCAACTGCATTTGTCAATAGAGCTTCTGTTACACCTGTACCATCCAGTACCTCATCCATAATGCCAGCAATACCTGCATAGAATACATAGAACTCTTCAGCTTCATACTCTTCATAGACATAGTCTTCATCATTGGCATACTCGTATGCATACTCTGGAATGTAATATATTACAGTGTCTTCTTCTGCCATGTTGTCAGCTGGAGCGGTTGCTTCTGGCGGTGCTGCCGGTCTTTGACCTAGAACTGGACGTGGGAATAGTTGACCTACATACCAGGTTAGTTCTCTTAAGTCATCACTATTTACTACTCCATTTCGATGAACATCTGCTGCTGCTAAGTTCAACGTTGGACGTGGCGATAGTTGACCTACATGCCAGGTTAGTTCTCTTAAATCATCGCTGTTTACTCGATCATCATCATTAACATCGCCCCATAGTGACCAGATTGCATGGAGTTCTAAGTTACTTTGTGCGTCCGCTACTGCGTTCCACTGAGCTTCGGTAAACGATAACGCTCTTGTGAAGCCTGCCGCTGTTACTGTTGGGCCAAAGCCACCTTCAAATCCAAATGTTCCTACTGCCGGTCTGCGACGAAGCACACCATCACTCTGGCTGGCTCTACGTCCGTACTCATCAAGGTCGGCACGAGGTATACCAGTTGCTAAGCCTTCATGTGTGAACCATCCCCAGAATGCAAATGCATTTTCTTCTGATAAAAGATACTCTTCGATTACTCTCAAGTCTATATTTTGTCCGAATATTACGGGGATTTCTAAGGTTGTTATTAGATTATTATCTGCATCACGTCCGAAGTTACCTACGCCATATGCATGGAATGTTATCCTCGCTGCTATTGCGCCAACTTCACCACGGGCGCCCCATAGGGCTCTGTAGTTAAGAGGTCCATTAGGCATTGTTGCATTATGCGCAGGTGGATTATTCCTATCGGTTGTTGCTGTAAAATAGTTTTGGTTCAGTGAACTTACCAGTGTTCCAACTACAGGTGTTGTTGGGCCACGATACCAACCAAGGAAATAATGGTTCTCAGTTACTGTGCCTGCATTTAGTACAATAGCTGCTTGTGGGTCTACTGGACTAACGCTTGGAATATTAACTGCTGCGCCACCTGCTGTTGCACTTTGATTTTGATGGTTCAAGTTTGCCGGAATATTTGCGAGCGTTAATGCAGGCGCAAAGTTAGCTGTGAATGTCATTGGTCCGCTAACAAACATACTTGCAATCTGATCAGCTGTTACTACGTTACCATTACCATCTGTCCAGTTCACGAACAGCCAGCCTTCACGTGGAACTACTGCTGGAGGTGCGCCTATTGGTGCGCCGTCCACTGCTGTGCCGCCTGGTCTACTTTGGCGTAGATTTCTTACAACAGATGGTTGACCATCTAATGTTCCGCCTGTTGTTGCAGTGCTTGGGTTAGCTGTAAAAGTAACATCGTAATATCTGTAATTTACACGCACTTCAATTCTTGTGTGCTGATTGACATCTATGCCGGTTACTGTCCTCATGTCTGCTGACACTCCAGCAGTGATTGGAGTTGTTGTCACGGTCTCCTGCATATGACCAGTTACAGGGTTACCAACCCATGCTCTGGTGATTTGAGTGTTGTACCAACCCAAAATGTCTGCATTCCAAGGAACATACGTAAGTCTAACATTTGTTATAGAATTACGCATAACTATATCGCCTTCATCACCGCCTTCAAGTAGTAGTGGCGGTGTTATAGTAGATGTTGCGACAGTTGCCATACCAGGAGGCAAAGCACTGTGGTTGGATGAGTGCATTGTTTGGGTTAGTTCAGCTACCATAGTGGTACGTACATTAGCAGTGCCTATTGCATTATAATAAATATTTCTTCCTTCAATTCTGTTTCTGGTAACAACGTCATAGTTGTTCCAAATGTGATCACGATCACCTACACCTAATAAATTTCCATTTACATCGGTATACGGTCCAACCCATTCCACACTACCAACTTGTCCACCTTCAAAAAATGGATTGTTTACATTTCTTGCAGCCAAGTTTTCATCGATCAGCAGACCTGCAGTCGCTCTGTTGCCTTCAAATTCTGTACTTCTAATTCTAAGTGCGGTTGTTTCAGCATTTGCTGGTAAGTTGTTTTGATTATTACCCAACACAAGGGAGATCGCACCACCATTTAATGCACGATTATACCTAAAAATAGAGTTGTCTATGCGGATGCCGTCAGCAACAAGAGCTGTTGCTTCGTGACGGATTGCACCACCTTCGCCAATTGCACGATTGCCTTCAAAAAGAACGCCATCTATGCGTAAGACTACATTGTTTTGATCACGAACACTGAGTCCTGCTCCATTTTCCCTAGCAATATTATTTCTAACAATTGAACCAGGTGTTAATGTAATGGTTGCAGCACTCGATGAGAAGAAACGCAAGCCGCCACCATTTGTAGCCACATTTCCTTCAATGATAATAAGACCCTGCATGTTAAGAGTTGAGTTGGTGTTACTGTGAATCCCACCACCAACGGCAACTGCTTCATTCCCACGAAGAATAATATCATTTATTATTAACGATGCTGCTGTGCCTGTCTGGTTGTGTGCCGCAGAAATACCGCCACCGGTTCCTCTAGACCTATTGTATTCTATAGTCGCACCATTAACTATGAGACGTCCGCCACCTGAATCAATAAAGACACCACCACCACCACCAGCACCTGTTTGAGTAGCGTAATTGTGAGCTATACGTGCACCATAATTCAAAACAGCTTCACCGTTTGTTATGATTATTCCGCCACCACGACCAGCAGTTCTAGCATGGCTGATTTCACTACCAGCGTGCATATGAAGACGAGCTCCAGCTGCATCCAAGCTGATACCACCACCATTATTGTCCGGTCCACCCGGCATAATGTTGCCAAGGGTTCCATATTCACAACTTACTCGAGTCGGACCCGGAGTTCTCGTCAATCTGATATTATGCAAGTGAATTGTACGAGTACCGGCACCTGACATGGCAAAGTGACGACTTGTCGATGTGCCTCTGTCTATTGCAAATGACTCAGCACTATAACTGTAAATATGCACTGTGCTACCTGAGCCACCATGAGGTAATGCTGCTGCAGTTGTAAGGGTAATGTTATTCACAATGCGAATGACTCTTGTTGCAGGAGTGGTAAGACCTAATACACGTCTTAACTCAGCTTCATTATCAACAATATGTGTCGTTGTGAGCCCTGCAGGGGTAAAGCCTGAAAGCGGAACTATATCTACATACACTTCGTACTCATATTCTTCTTCAGCTACTGCTTCTTCACCTTCGTTAAGGTCCAGCTCTGGAGTTTCCACTTCTGGAAGTTCCACATCGGGTACTTCAACTTCCGGTACTTCTACATTCGGCTCTTCCGCAACCGGGGCTTCTGCCGGAGTGTAGTCAGAATAGTCGGCACCTGCTAACGCTGTTAACGAGAACATAGATGCTATTAATGCAATCAAGGTTAAAGCAACAACAATTCTGCTTTTCAAGCTACGTTTTGATTTAGTGTTTGAATAACTCATTAAATTTCTCCTTTTTCTTTGCCGTTTTTCATTTTTCTGTTTCCCACAGATGACATGTGTCGTTTTATTTTAACTGTATGTCTAAAACAATTATTAAAATAAACATTTTGAAATGATATCACGACAGACGCCCAAATTAAAAGCTTTTTGACGGAGTGTTAACAGAAAGTTTACATGACTTGACACTTTTCACTAGCTTTTCGCACTCTTTTTTAGCATAATTTTGCCCACCTTGACTAATTTACTCATATATTTATACATTAGTTTCCCATGGAATTATACTATTTCGTGCAATTCGGCTTTGAAGTGTGCAACTTGGTAGTGTCCTAGTAATTATAGGACCACTTATGCATATAGGGTGATGTTATTTCGATTATTCAACATGCATATTGCAATAATTTATGAACAAATTGTAAACATTGCAGACTTTTGTCATTATTTATGATGAAATTTGTGTTACAATACATCATAATGAGCCAATATACTATGAACTTACTGTGCTCATAGATACTTATCTATAATTTTTATCAGAGATTTGTATGCGCTAAGATTGGAGCTGCTTCGTGGAAACCTTTAATGCTGTGAAAGCAAAGTACAAAGATAAATCTAATAAAGCTGTTAAATTTACAATTACTATCATAGCTGTTGCTTTGGTGGCAGTTGTGATGTCCCTCTATGTGCCTTTTGCATCTGCTGATGAATATGTAGAGAATCTACCTCTATCTGCATTTACTCCCTATGGTTTAGAAACTACACATATTGTTTCTACTGAGGCGGAGCTAAGAAGTGCGCTGGCAAATGGTGGAAACCCAACAGTTATTCGATTGAGTGATAACATCTACATTACCGGTGCTGTGCTTCCGATCACATCTGGTGCATCTAACAGAGCCGTGCACATCTATAGTGATACAGGCGGTGCTTTCTCTATATCGAGAACAAATGCTGCCGGTGCTGCCCTACGACATATTAATATGACTGGAAGCCGTCAACTGCACCTATACAACATTACATTAACAAGACCTGCATATCTCACCAACTTAGGTGGTGGTGTAGATATACGAGGCGGTGCTCACTTACACCTGCATGCAGGCAGTACTATAAGTAATAATCGTGCTTCTGTTGGCGCAGGTGTTCATTTATTAGCTGTTGGTGCTACTTCCCGCATGACAATGCACCATGGTGCTTTAATTTATAATAATTACTCAACCCGCGCTTTAGGTCTTGACGGCAGCGGCGGTGGCGGAGTACTTATTGACAGCTCTTCTCGCTTTGATATGTATGGGGGTACTATTAGAAATAATATCTCCAGAACCGGTGGCGGTGTTCAAGTCGGTGGTGCCGGAGGCACCGGTACTGCTCGCTTCAATATGCACGGTGGGCTTATTACAGACAATTCGGCTCGCAGAAACGGCGGAGGGGTTCATCTAAATACTGCTGCAGTGCTTGAGCTTAGTGGCAATGCAACAATCGATTATAATCATGCATTGGGTCTAACAGGTCCCGGTGCTACAACAGCTGCCGGTTTCGGCGGCGGTATCAAGGTCTTTGATCTTGGAACTAATACAATTAGAATCCGTGATAATGCTACAATTTCAAATAACACAGCAACAAGCAGTGGCGGTGGTATCAGTCTTCTGCGCGCAGGGCACAGGATTGTCATGTATGGTGGCAATATTGTCGATAACGTGGCACAAGGCAATGGCGGCGGTATTTTCGTACAGGCAAACTTAAATGCTGCAAATGCAATGGACATTCGCAGTGGTAGAATCACAGGTAATACTGCAAATAATGGTGGTGGCATATGGTTTAATATCGGCACTACCGGCTCCACAGGAAACTTGCCTATCGGTGGTGCAACAAATAGAGTAAGAATTGCAGAGGATGTCGTATTCCGGGACAATATTGCACGAATCGGCATGCGTATAGATGAAGGATTAGGACAGCGTAATAACGCCGTTATTCCCGGCCTGCCCATTAGAAGCACTGTGAGTAGCATGGATCAAAGTCAGAGCTATTGGTATGGTATAAACCCAACTACAGGCACGGGTGAAAGACGCGCACATCTATTTAACAACTATGACATTAATGTAAGAACCTTTGTTTATGTTCGCCCTGTAGAGTTCGAAGTAATTGGAACTGCCGGAGATTATAGTGATATTACTGCATATATTGCTCAGCTTGCTCGTGCAGGTGCCGGTGCTGCAGGCACTCGTATACCTGTGAATATAGAGATCAAATCAGGTGCACTGGTTCCCGTTCGTGAAGCTGCGCAAACATCTCAGGTTCGATATGAGGTAACATATTACCCGTGGAACACTTCAAGCCCTTGGTATGCAGGGCCAATTGGCACCCCTTTCAGAAACTGGCGTGAGGGCGCAACAGGTGAAGTCGGCAAAATTCTACCTGATCAAAGCACAAGCTTGCCTACCCTTAATGTCCCATCTGCGCCTGATAATACAACTGCATTTCGTACCACAGTCGAGATATATAATATTTATCATAATGTGACTTTTAACGCCAATCCTGTAGCAGGTGGAACTCTACAAGGAGCCGTTCATCCCGGTACAACGTATTCCAGATCATACAGGCAGAGTAGACATCCCAATGACCACACTAGCATTAGAACGCCAAGTGGTGATCCTGTGGGCGCACCTCCCCTGGCGGTGGATGCTACTGATTGGACTTTCGTAAATTGGACACTTAACGGAGTTGTGGTGTGTACATACAGAGATGGTCGTGGAATAGCTTCTGGTGAGATATTTGTGACGGGTCCGCTAGTTTTCACAGCGAATTTTGAGCTTGCGCCGGAACCAACGCCGGAGCCAACGCCGGAGCCAACGCCGGAACCAACGCCTGAGCCAACGCCGGAACCAACACCGGAGCCAACGCCGGAACCAACACCGGAGCCAACTCCTGAACCAACACCGGAGCCAACTCCTGAACCAACACCGGAACCAACACCGGAACCAACTCCTGAGCCAACACCGGAACCAACGCCTGAGCCGACACCGGAACCAACGCCGGAACCAACGCCTATGCCCACACCAACCCCCACACCAACACCGGAGCCAACTCCTATGCCGGAACCAACCCCAACACCCGAGCCGTCTCCCCCGCCGGCCGCTGATGTAGAGCCACCTCCACCCCCGGATGATGATGGTGGATTATACATCCCCCCACTACAAGAAACCTTTGATTATGGACAAAACTATTATAGTGATGCGGGTGAAGGCAGATGGTCTTTTGCAGCATTTTGGAATAGCATTCCTTTCTTCCCAACCTACAACACTGTGACATGGTCACTGGTAAATCTGGTCCTTTCAATATTTGGAGTATTACTTGTAATCGTGCTGGTTATTAGAAATGCGACAAAAGACCCGGAAGAGTATTATAACGCTGAAAATAACAGAGCTGGTGGTCTTATTACCATAAAGCTCGGTAATGATAAATCATATAGTTTTACACCTCTTGCAGGAGCAATAATATTGAGTTTGCTGGCACTAGTGTTTTTTGCTGTGATTTCAGACTTACGTACATCAATGGTACTACTAAACATTTGGTCAATACTTCATTCAATCGTATTTATTATAGTTTGTGTGCTCTGTAAGATGACACGTAAGAGTAATGAAAATCCTGTCCATGAAGATGTCATTGATACAGAATATGATGATAAATTGACACAAACTCACCCAGTGTATTAATACTACAACGAAAGGTGTTGACATTACTTTGGCTAAAATTTCAATGAATACAATTAAAGATGTTTCTGCCAAAAATGATTTTGACATCTTGGTAGAAAATGCTATAAACGGCGACAAAGATGCCCTTACAGAGTTATGTAATAATATCTCGCGGGACGTCTTGTATTTGTCAACCTTCTTCTTAGGCAAGCAAGAAGGCGCTGAGGACATAGCCCAAGAGGTTATGTATGATGTGTGCAGATATATTCATTCGCTAAAAAAGCCAAAAGCATTTCGTAAATGGCTTTCTACCATCATTGTTAATAGAAAAAATAATTATTTGCGTGATCAGATGAAACGCGGGACAACTGTGGAGTTATGTGAGTACGTGGAAGACAGTTTGATTGAAGAGAGGAATGATTTTGTGCCTGTTGCTAGTTTGGAAAACGCAGAACTAAGATATGTTGTGAAAGGTTTAATCTCTGAGCTACCCGATAGACAACGGGAAATAGTTGCATTGCGTTATTATGAAGACTTAAAAATAACCGAGATTGCAAAGGTTATGGATATTAGTTTTCAGTGTGTTTCAAAGCAACTTTCATTGGCAAATAAAAAGATTAAGCACGGTGTGGATGACTATATGTACTCCAGTAGTGATGGCAGAGCCGTTGGTTCTGTATCTGCAGGGCTCGCAATATCCAGCACATTGCAGTATGATGCATTAGCTTTCGGTGTTGCAAATGAGTCGATAATTCAAAGCCTTGTCGCAAACTGCTATGGGATTATCAACTCCGGAACTGCAACTGCTGTGACAGCTGCCGCTAAACAAGGCTTAATGCTTACCATTGCTACTGTTTCTGCTGTATGCATTGCAACTATATTTGCTGTGGCTGCAAGTCTGTTTCAGACCGCACCCGAACCTGTGCAAGTCTTACCTACGCCTGAACCTGCAATCATTGTCTTTCAAGGTGGCGAAGCCGTTGAGGATGGGCTTGCACATCTGAACCCTGAATCTGTTTCAGTAATATCTGATGATATGGATATCGTGAGTTGGTGGGTTACAGCTGTAGACTGTGATGAAGTATTGTTAAATGGTGATGGAAACGATTCGATTAAAACTTTGCTGCAACTGAGAGAAAGCGGAATGTATGGAGAGTTTTTCGTTTACTTCAACTTGATGGATGAGTTTGGCAGAGTCCACAGACAGGGAATTAATTTTTATCTGATTGATATTTTGTACTGACGCACATGACAAGCTGACGAACTAACAAACAAAACATGATAAACTGTGCCGAGAATCCCCACCCTCATAATGATGGGATAAATCGGCACATTTTTTATGACAAATGTTGAGTTTACTTAGCTTTTTCAACATTTTTTATAAAGATACTGTAAATTAGTTGAAATATTAAATTTATTTTATTGTATTAATGTTGAATTTGTGCTAGTATCTGTGCCTATTGTAATGATAGGTAGTAACTAGCCTTAGTATGGGCTTTGTCGAAAATATTAGGAGGCTATCACAATATGGATCTCAGATCTGCCTTAAAATGGGTATTTTCTCTGATATGTATCATTTTCACATTTCAGGTTCTTTTTATAATATTTGTTGTTGATATGTTTTTTCTACAAGACGTCGACACTGTTCGTTCTTTTACAAGGGATTATATTTTCGAACTTTTGATGGTTGCATTAGCAGGCTCGTTGCCTACTCTTATGCTGGTACAAAACACAACATCGTGGAAAGCCCTTTACATTCGTCAAACAGCTCATTTTATTATTACATTTTGTGCTGTGTTTGGACTATTGATTTACCTTGACTGGCTAAATTGGATGACAATAACTGAATGGCTCATACTACCCGTTGCTTTTTTCCTCATATTCTATGTTTGTGCGGTTTTTCTCAACAAAAGATATTTACGTACAAAGTCCATAGCGAAACAAAATGCTGAGGATCGAAAGCAATTACTCATCCACATGGACGAGCTCATGCGTCAATATACTGCCATGCGTAAGTTTAAGCATGACCAGAGTAACATTTTTTCTTCAATGGACATCTTTGTTGAGGAGAATGACTGGTCAGGGATGAAAGAGTATTATAATACGAAAATAAAGCCCACATTCGACATAATCATGGCAAGCGATTTTGCTCTGAAAAGCCTGAATAATATCAAAGTTCCGGAGATTAGAAGCCTCTTAACCATTAAGCTTGCTTTGGCGCAGAACTTAGGAATAAGCGCTAAATTCGAAGCAGACGATGAAATTGAAGATGTTCCTATCGACTCCGTTGCTTTAGTGCGGATGCTTGGTATTATTTTGGACAATGCCATTGAGGAACTGGAATCCTTAGGTGCAGGTATGCTTTTGGTTGGTTGTTACAGAGTTGATGATTCTATCAACTTCGTCATTCAAAATGATTGCAGGGCGGATATGCCACCTCTACAGCAGCTGTATAAGCCAGGCTTCACTACAAAGGGCAAAGGTCACGGGCTTGGCCTTGAGAATTTATATGAACTAGCTGATTCACTGCCTAATGTGGTATTGTCAACCAGTATCGAGAATGGAAAGTTCATTCAGAAATTAATGATGGGAGGCTGAGTTAAAGTTGCAGATTTTTATTTGTGAAGATGATCGCACACAACGTGAACGCCTGGAAAATACAGTTAACCAGCAGATTCTGTCAGATGAGATTAACGCTGGCATCTCTCTGTCGACAGATAACCCTGCTGCCCTATTGGAGTACTTGCAGTCCCATCAAGTCCAAAGTGGTCTCTATTTCTTAGATGTTGATTTGCAATGCGATATGAATGGCATTGAGCTTGGTGGAATCATAAGAAAAACAGATATTTATGCCACAATCGTGTTTATCACAACACATTCGGAAATGACCCCTCTGGTCTTCACTCACAAGGTAGAGGCGGTTGACTATATAAGTAAAGATCAGCCACCTGCTGAAATTGAAATGCGAATCGGCGATAGCATGAAGATCGCATATAAGCGTTTTCTTGACGATAAACCCACTAATATCAAGTATTACTCAATAAATGTTGGCAAGCAGACTTTGAATATCCCTTACGATAAGATTGTATATTTTGAGTCCAGCGTAAATCAGCGAAACAAGCTTGTTTTACACACTGAAGATAGTATTTTGTCCTTTCGTGGGCATATTAGTGATATTGCAAAGCTTGGTTTGCCTTTTTCCATGTGCCACCAGTCATATGTTGTGAACGTAAATAACATCAAGACATTAGACAAAGTGAATCGTCAGCTTGAGATGATAAATGGTACGACTATAACAGTCAGCAAGCGCAGGCTTGCGGAGATTGTTTACCATTTCTATGAGCGTCATTGAAGATAAGATGACGAACACTTCTTTTTTAATATTTTTAAGAGGGTGTTGCATTATTTGATGCAACACCCTCGTTGTTTTTAGCCGATTTACAATATATTGCAGAAACTCAAGGTGTTGTGACTTCGTGCTAAGTTGGTGATTTTGAGGTTTCGTGTGTGTGTATAAAGGAAAATAGTTTTAGATATATGTCGATATACTGCACTAAACCACAATACCTTGTGTTTCTGCTTTTTTTGCACTATACCATAATATTTCATTTATGCACATATCATGTACTTAAGTGTATAATTTCTGTACTTAACGGCATTGAATGCACTGATATGCTTGACATACATTTTAGGCGAACGTATAATAGTTGAATAAATGCATAATTTTATACATTTTTAGTGGGGTTTAGGGTACGCATTATGACATTTTTTGGGAGTTCAATTTATCTGGTTATTTTCTATTTAACTGTTGTACTTTCCTGTTTTGTTGTTGCAAAAATCCTAACTCAGGATTGGAAACTACGCTTATCAGAAGTGGTTTTCATTCTTCTGTCCAGCGTTTTTATCCTGACTATTTGGCTAACATATCGTTACATCGCAACGATAGACCATTCGCTGCATCATGAATTTCTCAACGTAGTTAATCGTATTGTGGTTTTGCTTTCTCTATTCGTATATATTTACAAGCTAAATAAATATTCTATAAAAGAAGCTGTTATCTTGGCAATTTTTTCTGAACTGCTTGTTTTTGTTTCCAGTCTTTTGACATATTCTGTAGACCAGCTATTCCTTACTCCAATGTTCGACTTGTATCCACATAACAATAGTTTACTCATATTCTTTTCCATTGCAGATCCTATCCTTTCAATTTTACTTGCTCTTGGATTTATAAGAATTTCTAAAAACTTGCGTTCTTTAGTCACTGAAAATGAACGTGCATTGACCGTGTTATTTATGGGAACTGTAATCACGCGAGTGGTTGTTGAGATTCTAAGGCAAGATCTTGTAATCATAGGTCGTGCCGGTGCAGCCAACATTTGGAATTTCGTCATCATATTTGGAATCTCACTAATTATGCTCCTTGCTTTCATTCCATATACAAGGTCATTAAAGCATAAGCTTGCTTTACAACAGAAAGAAGCTGAGCAGAGAAATTTGTTGTTCTACATTTACGAGGTTGAGCAGCAGCAAACTGCCATGCGTAAGTTCAAGCATGATTATACAAACATACTCACCTCTATGCATAGCTATATTCAGGATAAGGATTGGGATGGTTTAGAAAACTATTACATAACAGAAATAGAAAAAGCTTCTGCTATTATTACACAACGTGATTTTGCATTGGAATCACTTCATAAAATCAAAATCAGAGAAGTTAAAGGCATCGTTGCAGCCAAACTAATTCTGGCGCAAAACATGGATATTGATGTTAGCTTTGAAGCTGATAGTGATATTGATCAAATCTCATTAGATTCTGTCACACTTGTACGAATGTTGGGCATTATTCTTGATAATGCTATTGAGGAGCTTGACGCGTTAAAAAGCGGCACTCTTTTTGTTGCTTGCTTTAAGCGTGATAATGCCGTTACCTTTGTTGTGCGAAACACCTGCAGAGCTGACATGCCATCACTGCGCGAGCTTGAACAAGTAGGTTATTCAACCAAGGGTAACAAGCGCGGCTTGGGCCTGAGCAACTTAACAGAAGCCGTAAATACACATCCAAATGTAACCTTGTCAACATGCGCTAAGAATGGCAAGTTTAGTCAAGAACTGACAATCGGAGGAATATAACTACAATGCTAAATGTGTTTATTTGTGAGGATAATGAAAGGCAACGTAAGGACATCGAGCTAGTCGTTGAAAAGTACATCATCAAAGAGGATGTTGATGTGCAGCTAACTCTATCCACCGGCAGCCCTATTGATGTTTTAGATTATTTGGAAAAACATCCTAATACCAAAGGAATTTACTTTCTGGATGTAGATTTACAGCATCGAATTAATGGTATCGAACTTGCTGCAATGATTAGAGGGATAGATTTGTGGGGAACATTAGTATTCATCACTACTCATGAAGAATTGGCTCATTTGGTCTTTGAATACAAAGTTGAAGCGCTGGATTATATCATAAAGGATCAGATAGATCTTATTGAGCAACGAGTGGTTGAGTGCTTGCAAACAGGATATATGCACTTTCTTGACAGTAGCGTTACCAAACGTGAACTTTATTCCGTAAAGTCAGGTGATCAAATTTGGAATATTCCTTTGGATGAAGTTCTATTCTTTGAAACAGATTTATCTATGCGCCATCGTATTATTCTGCAAACGATAAATAGCAGGATAAATTTTCGTGGTTCCATTAGCAAGATTGCAACGGAGAACTCGAAATTCTATCTCTGCCATAAATCAGTTGTTGTTAATACTAATAATATCAGGCATATTGATACTGCGTTGTCAAAAGCGGAACTGGTTAATGGTGATTTCGTTACCATTGCCAGACGGAAGATGCCTGAGCTCCTGGCGCGCCTTAATACGCTTAATGGTTAAAGAGTGCTGTCATCCCGAGCTTGACTCGAGATCCCCTGAATACTACATCTTCTCAGGAGCTGTGATTTTCAGCAAATCCAAACAATTGCGAATCACAACGCGAGTCGTATCGGCAAGCTTCAAACGCGCTAATAATAAATCAGTTTCCTCGCCTCGTATGCGACATGCATTATAGAACTTGTGGAATTTTGCTGCAAGTTCCACCACATATCTGCTTATTTTTGATGGATCATAATCCCGTGCTGCCAGCGTTACTTCTTCAGGAAGTAATGCTATTTGCTTTATAAGAGCCAATTCTGCCTCTGCAGTGAGCAATTTAGGGTCTATTTCATCAAATTTCGGCACCATGTACCCATCCTCTGCAAGCATTGCCACAAGGCTGCAAATGCGTGCGTGAGCGTACTGGACATAATACACAGGATTCTCACTGTCTTGTCTGACCGCGAGTCCTATATCAAATTCAATATGGCTGTCAGGTCGAGCATTAAAGAAGAATCTGCATGCATCTACTGATACTTCGTCAAGTAGGTCATTAAGTGTAAGTGCCTTCCCTGTTCGCTTTGACACCTTAATGGTTTCACCATCACGCAATATGCGCACCATTTGCATTATTAAAAAATGTAACTTCGTACAATCAACTCCAAGTGCTTCCATAAGCTTTGGAGCAGATAAAGTGGTCATTAAACGCTTTGCATGACCGTGGTGATCGCCACCCCATATCTCTACAGCTTTGTAAAAGCCTCTATCAAGCTTGTTTCTATGATAGGCAATGTCCATTGCATAATATGTTGTGAACCCATTTGCTCTGCGAATTACTTCGTCTTTATCGCCACCTAGTTCAGTATTGCGGAGCCAAAGTGCTCCATCTTTTTCATACAGAAGCCCGGCCTTATCTAACAAATCAATTGTTTCTTCAACATATCCGCTGTTGTGCAAGCTGGTTTCGCTGAACCATTCGTCAAACTGTATACGATAGCGATCAAGATGTTCTTTCATAAGTGCCGTATTATGTGGCACGCCAAACTCAATAAACTTCTTAATACGTTCATCTTCAGAAAGCTCTTGAAGTTTATCACCCTCAATGTCGAATATCTTCTGAGCAAGTTCCTTTATGTCATCTCCGTGATATCCATCTTCCGGGAACTCAAAATTCTCTTCTCCAAAACATAATTGCATATATCTGGCATTGATTGATTTTCCGAATACATCAACTTGATTGCCGGCATCGTTTAATAGAAATTCGCGCCATACATCATAGCCGGCTTTCTCAAGCACAGAAGCCAGTATGTCACCTAATGCACCGCCACGGGCATTACCTATTGTCATGGGTCCTGTGGGGTTTGCTGACACAAACTCCACCATTACGCGTTGACCTTTGCCCACGTCAACGGTACCGTATTCCTTACCTGTTTGTTCGACGGCACTTTGTACATCAGCGAACCAGTTTTCGGTAAGTGTGAAGTTAATAAAGCCGGGACCTGCAATAGAAACACCACCAAAATAGCTCCCATCAAGCTCTAAATTGTCTAAAATCGTCTGTGCAATTGTTCTTGGTGGCAACTTCAGCATTTTAGCGGCCGCCATCGCATGTGTAGCCGCATAGTCGCCATGCCCCGTCTCTCTAGGCATTTCAACAGAACCTTTCAGGGCGTCTCCAGACCCTGATGTAGGTTCTGCACTAAATTCACCTGACTCGCAAGCTTTTCTAAATGCGTTGTTAATGAGTTCATCAATTTGTTGCTTTGCATTTTCTATCAAATTCATCGTGCTTCGATTCCTTACATTCATTGTGGAGTGCTTCTGACATTTATCTCAAACAAGTTTTGGCTAACCAGTGCATTGTCTACTTCGATATCATATCGTATCTCAAGATCTCCGCCATCATCTGCCATATTGTTCACTATGCTATGTGTGTCAATTCCCATCATAATCGAGCCAAAGGGTGTGTTGTATAGGAAGTGTTGCTTTTGATTTTCTGTGAAGATCATATCACCATTGATTCCATCATTACGCTTTAATATAACTCTATCTTTTTCAACATCAAATGTTGTCAGTGTTCCTTCTTCTCCTGTTAATGCGCTTCCAATATAGCTAAATGAGCATATCCCGTTTTTCTGGCGATACTCACCATCTGTCATTAGTTCAAAAACTTCATCATCATCCATTGAGTATAGTGGTGTTCCCTTTATTGATATTAACACCTTTTTTATATCTTTCATATTCTTCATATTCCTTACCTCGTGCCTTTCTACTCTATAACTACCTGCTTTACCAGCCCGTATACATCTGACTCTAGATACGCTGATGCTCGTTCTGAGAATCCTTGTATGCTGTCTGTAACAAAGTATTGTATAGTGCCTGTATTATTTTTATCGTTAACAATGTTGATTTTCTGTAGTTTTTCTGCAACATATTTTGCAGTTTCTGCTCCGGAATCAACTAGTGTGACTTTATCTCCCATTACTTTAGAGATTACTCCACGTAGAAGTGGATAGTGTGTACATCCCAATATAAGCGTGTCGACCCCTAAATTTTGCAGTGCACTAAGATATCTTGTTGCTATACTAAGCACTGCCTCGTCATCAGCGCTTGTCCATCCCTCTTCAACAAGTGGTACAAATAATGGACATTTAACTGAGTAAACTTCTAACTCAGGGTTTAAATTCCTCAATGCCTCTTCGTACTTACCGCTACGTATTGTAGCTGCTGTGCCTATAACACCTATCTTGCCGTTCTTGGTTGCTTCTGCTGCACGGGTTGCAGGCACTTCAATGACCTCATAAATGGGCATGTTGTATTCTGCTTTCAATGATGCCACTGCAACTGAGCATACTGTATTACAAGCAACTACCATTGCTTTAATATCATGCTTTAGCAGGAATGCCGCATCTTGATGGGCATATTTTGTTATGGTTTCTTTTGAGCGTGAACCATAGGGCACCCTACCGGTATCACCCAGATATATGATATCCTCACTTGGTAGCAGTTCTATGAGCTTCTTGATCATTGTCAATCCGCCGAGCCCTGAGTCAAATACTCCAATTGGTCGTTTATCCATGGTTTCTCTCCATTTTGCCGATTTGATGTTGAATCTCTCTATATTGCCAACAATGTACTATACGTTATAACTGCTGATATTTCAAGCAAAATATTGTAAAAGATTGCAAAAGCCTCGTCATTCCGTGCTTGACACAGAATCCCCGGAAACTTTCTGCAATCTTGTGTGAGATTGCGGGTCCCTGAATCAAGTTCAGGGCAGGCTCCGCCCGCAATGACGAATATGGCGTGATTTGTAAGCACTCTACTTTCGCTTAAGTAACTTGTTTATGGACTTCTTGAAGCGGCGCTTTGATGATGCATTGCTCATTTCTTTCTTAAGTAAAGCATCCTCTTCATCGGTGCGAAGTGCACGGGACTTGGCTTCCATTGTGAACTGGGCTTGAGAATTTTTTGGATGTGCAGGATCAGCGCACTCTCGCAGAACATACTTGCCATCAGAGCGCAAGTCCCATGCATTGGTGTCATCATTAAACATAACATCCAGCATCCATAGAATCCTCTTTTTCAAGTCAACATCCAGAATTGGACATGCAACTTCGACACGACGTTCAGTATTACGAGTCATGAAGTCGCCGGAAGATATGTAAATATTCGCGTCAACACTTTCGCCGAAGCAGAATATACGTGTATGCTCTAAGAATTTTCCGACAATGCTAAAAATATGAATGTTATCTGTTACACCCGCCAAATCCGGAACAAGGCAACAAATGCCACGCACATTCATTGAGATATCAACACCATCAGCGCCTGCTTGAACAAGTTTCTCAATTATTTCTCTATCAGTCAACGAATTACATTTAATTAAAATCTTGCCAGTCTGACCGCTAAGTGCTTTTTGTCGCTCACGTTCAATACTTGCCAAAATATTACTCTTAAAACCATTAGGTGCAACCCATAGGTGAGCGTACTCTCCCTCAAGGTTTCCAATTAGCATATTACTAAAGAATGCAGCAGCGTCGTGCCCGACTTCTTGATTGGCTGTAATTAGTGATAGGTCAGTATAGAGCTTTGCTGTCTTCTCGTTAAAATTACCGGTTCCAACTTGAGTGATATATTGTAGTTTGCCGGATTTTTTGCGAGTTATAAGGCATAGCTTCGAATGACATTTATACCCAACAAGACCATAGATCACACGACAGCCTGCTTCTTCAAAGCGGCTTGCCCACTCAATATTGTTACTTTCATCAAAGCGAGCACGCAGCTCCATGAGAACAATGACTTCCTTACCATTTTCAGCAGCTTGTATGAGATACTCTGCCAGCTTCGATTGCGCATCAAGGCGATACACTGTTATCTTAATTGATAGCACTGACGGGTCATCAGCAGCTTGCCTGATAAGTGATAAAAACGGCAGAATACTTTCATATGGAAAGGAAAGAAGCAAGTCCTTATTTGATACGAGTTTTATCATATCACCTCTGGCAGACGGTGGCACAGGGTTTGCAGGCACATGCACAGGCCATACTAGCCTGTTGAGAGTTTCTTTATCAAAAAGCCATCCCCACGAAAAGCTAAATGATAAATCAAGTGGAGCTTCTGAAAAGAACACTTGCGGAGGTTCAAGATAGAGTCTGGTGCACAGAAACTCCAACATTTCCTTACTTATTAAGCTGGTTAGTTCTAAACGGACAGGAGCTAAGCGTTGTCGTTTTTTCAGAAGTGCCTTCATATGTTGACGAAAGTCAATCCCCTCATCAAGTTGTTCTTCGTCAGTACCAACGTCAGCATTCCTGGTGACTGCCATAATACAACGCTCCAGAACTGTGTATGTGCCAAATGCTAAATCTGCAAAATGTAAAATAAGCTCTTCAAGTAATACAAAGCGACGCCCCTTACCTTCTAGTACAATCAATCTATCAAGCTCTGAAGGAACTGCAATAAGACCAAAAGTAGTGCCTTTCTTCTTCTCAAGCGTAACGGCAATATGTATTTGCATGTTATGGATATGAGGGAAAGGGTGCTTTGTATCTATTATAGACGGCGATAAAAATGGTAGTACGTTGTGAACGAAGTGATTTTTCAACGTTTTCAACTCACCACCAGATAGGTTTTCCATTTTGACAAACTCTATACCATGCTGTAATAAACCTTGTGTCACCGAAGTAAAAGCATTGCCTACAAGCTCATATAGCGGTGGCAGTGCTTTGTAAATCTCGTCCAGTTGTTCTTTCGCAGACATTCCCGTTTTATTATCGTTTAGCATATTATCTAGGATTACGGAGTCAGCAAGGGAACCTACACGAATCATAAAAAACTCGTCTAGATTACTTGTAAAAATAGAGATAAACTTAAACCTCTCCAGCAAAGGCATGTCTGTGCGATTTGCTTCAAGCAATACACGCTCGTTGAATTTAAGCCATGAAAGCTCTCTATTTTGCATGTAAGGCGCAGGATCAAAAGGCGCCGGTTCAACGGATGTAAGCTCATCAATCACAGACTCAAAAACATTATCTTTCATAGCTGTTCCTCCATATTAATTTTCCGTGTAGCTCAATATAGGTATTTTAACATAAAAGAGGGTATATTTCCTAGTAATTTTGTAAATTATCTATTATTTCTTGCAAAAAAGCCCTGTCTTATATATAATAACTTCACTCTCTTAGCGAAAGGAGCGATGGATCAGTATGGAGCAAAAGCGTTCACTTTTTGACCACTGTAGTGGCGGTGGCTGAGGCACAAAAATAGCTCCGGGTGAGCTACGAACAATACTCAGTGGTATACCTAACTTTGTGGATGAAAATCTGCTTGTTGGATTCAATTCTTCAGATGATGCTGCGGTTTATCGCTTGGACGATAAGCGTTGCCTACTCTCAACCACAGACTTTTTCCCACCAATGGTCGATGATGCTAAATCCTTTGGCAAAATCGCTGCAGCTAATGCCCTTAGCGATATATATGCAATGGGTGGCAAGCCCCTCTATGCGCTGAACATTGTATGCTTTCCACAAGGTTTAGATAAGAAAATATTACAAGAAATTCTATCAGGTGGCGCAGAAAAATGCGCTGAAGCCGGAGCGACCCTTGCGGGTGGGCATTCAATCTATGATGAGGGCATAAAGTACGGACTTGCTGTCACAGGAATCGCAGACACAAGTAAGTTCCTACGCAACAACACTCCCAGAGTCGGCGACATGTTAATCCTTACAAAACCACTAGGTGTTGGTGTCATTACATCTGCCTATCGTGATGGCGAAGCTAGTGATGCAGACATCGCAGAGGTCATTGCGTCAATGGAACGTTTAAATAAATATGCTGCAGAGAAAATGCAGCCATATAATATCAGCGCATGCACCGATATTACAGGTTTCGGACTTATAGCACACATATTAGAAATGACAGCAGGTGACGTTTCTGCTGAGATTTATTGTTACAACCTTCCACATCTAAGTCGCGTACAGTACTTTATCGAAGATGAGTATATAACAGGTGGCGGAAAGCGTAATAGAGCCTTTGTAGGCAATCGCGCTGACACAAGTAAGCTTCCGACATGGATTTCTGAGCTAATGTTTGACCCGCAAACATCAGGCGGTCTGCTCATTGCTGTTGACTCAGATCAAGCTGATGAGTTGTTGGGTAAAATCAAGGCTGATGATCCTCAGGCTACAATAGTCGGTTGTATTAATAATCGAAGTGACAAAGAGATTATATTTATTTAGTTTATCGCATTATCGCACATAGTGAGTTTAAAAAACTAGCGTCATTCTGCGCGTAGTCGCAGAATCTAAGCATCGAGAAAGGAATGGTCATAACTATGAGCAAGCAAACCATGAAAGCACTTGTTAAAACTGAGCCAAAACCGGGACTCACTCTTATGGATGTCCCTGTGCCAAATGCAGAGCCGGGTCAAGTTAAAATTCGCATTTTAAAATCCGCTATATGTGGTACTGATCTCCATATATATAACTGGGATGAGTGGAGTCAGCGTACAATTAAAACTCCTCAGATTATCGGTCATGAGTTTGTCGGAGAAATTGTCGAACTAGGAAGCGGTGTTACTCAATACAACATTGGTGATCTGGTGTCCGGTGAGGGACATATTGTCTGCGGAACATGCCGCAACTGCATGGCAGGGCGCTTACATTTGTGTAAGTATACAATTGGCGTTGGTGTCAACAGAGATGGTTGCTTCGCCGAGTATATCGTAATCCCTGCAGAAAACGTCGTGCGTATTGCAGAGGGAATTTCTCTCGACGTGGCAGCTTGTTTTGACGCTCTTGGTAATGCTGTACATACCGCTCTAAAGTTTGACCTGACAGGGGAAGATGTGCTCATAACAGGAGCAGGACCCATTGGTATCATGTCTGCTATTATCTGCCGTCATTGCGGCGCAAAAAAAATCGCTATAACAGATATTAATCCGTATCGTCTAAGGCTGGCAAAAGAGGTTCTTCCTGATGTCTGGGCAGTTAATCCAAACGAAGTGTCCACATCAAAACTCATGCATGATATGGATATTAGAGAAGGTTTCGACATCGGTCTTGAAATGTCGGGCAGTGACGCTGCATTTACCGATATGGTTGAAAATATGGAAAACGGTGGCAAAATCGCTCTGCTTGGAATACACAGCGGAAATACGCTGATAAACTGGGATAAAGTCGTCTTTGGCGGATTAACAATTCAAGGCATTTATGGCCGCGAAATGTTCGACACATGGTATAAGATGATGTCCATGCTACAAACCGGGCTTGATGTTGAAAAAGTCATAACCCACAGGTTTGACTATACAGATTACGAAAAAGGTTTTGCCGCTATGAAGAGTGGCGAATCAGGCAAGGTCGTCCTCAACTGGGCGTAATGTAGAAGAGCCACCGTAGATATACGGCAGCTCTTCTACATACACATATAAGAAAAACTATACTGGACACCTGCCGTTACCGACGGCGACCTCTCGATTTTTTGCATTATATCAGATATTTCTTACTTTTGTCAAATAATAATGGGATTAAAACAATGGAAGGTATGGTCATAGAATAATGGACAAAAACGCATTACGGATTTTTTCCGAAATTGTAGATGATATTAAAAGTCAAGGCACATATAAATCAGAGCGCGTCCTTATAACACCCCAGTCAGGGGTTATTAGCACTACCATGGTTGATGACACCATCAACATGTGCGCTAATAACTATCTTGGCTTGAGTAGCGACCCTGATGTTGTAGCTGCGGCAAAGGCCAGCTATGACGAGTGGGGTTATGGGCTTTCATCTGTTCGCTTCATCTGTGGCACTCAGAGTGTCCATAAGGAGCTGGAAGCAACGATTTCGCGATTTCTCGAGATGGATAGCACCATCCTCTACTCTTCTTGTTTTGATGCAAATACAGGCCTTTTTGAAACTTTGCTGGGTCCTGAAGACGCCATTATCTCAGATGAGCTAAATCACGCAAGTATAATTGACGGCGTGCGCCTTTGTAAGGCAATGCGTTATAGATACAAAAACAATAACATGGAAGACCTTGAGCGCTGTTTAAAAGAAGCTAATGAATCAAATGCTCGTATCAAGATGATTGTCACAGACGGCGTGTTCTCTATGGACGGCACATATGCAGATTTGCAATCCATATGCGACTTGTCAGACAAATATGCCGCTCTGGTAATGGTTGATGATAGCCATGCTGTCGGCTTTGTTGGCAAAACAGGACGGGGAACTCCTGAGCACTGCGGTGTTAAAGGGCGAGTTGATATCATCACAGGCACTCTGGGCAAAGCACTTGGTGGCGCATCCGGTGGTTACACTTCTGCTCGAAAGGAAATAGTTGAGCTACTAAGACAAAAAAGCAGACCTTATCTGTTTTCTAACACACTGGCCCCTGCTATTGCCGCAACATCCATACATGTTCTAAAAACACTGGAAAATGACACTTCAAGACGCGACACTCTTGAAAAGAATACTGCATTTTTCAGAGAAAAACTCTCTCAACTTGGGCTCAACGTTATTTCTAGCACACATCCCATTGTTGCTATCATGTTTGGAGATGCAAAACTCACAGCTAAGATTGCCGCTAAGCTACTTGAGCGTAAAGTTTATGTTGTGGGCTTTAGCTATCCTGTCGTTCCAAAAGATAAAGCACGAATCCGAGTGCAGGTTTCAGCCGCTCACACAATGGAAGATTTAGAATATGTAATAAAACAATTCGCAGAAGTGGTCAAAAAAATCCACTTGCCTAAATTGCGTACATAATTTGTAAACGTCATTTTGTACAAGTTTGTACATGGTGATGTAGAATTTGTTTATCTTCCTTGACTTATTACCCTATTTTTGATAGAACTGATTTGCAATACAACTAATATATTTAACGAGGCCAATCGGTTTGAAAATAATCAACGCTCGTTTTATCAATAAACTTAATAGAAAGACTATTGTAGTCGGGCATTATGGTAGCGGAAAAACAGAGATTTCTGTTTCTCTTGCTATGCTTTTTTCGCGAGAAATTATGAATATTTTTGGTAATATTCATAATTTTGGTGAATACTACTGTAGATATAGCAACAGCAATGCCTACACCGACTGCGCCATCGTTGATCTTGATATAATCAACCCGTATTTCCGCTCACGTGAGATGAAAAAAATGCTCAATCGGTACGGAATCGACATCTATGGCTCTGCATTTGACGCTGAAGTTACTGCAGAACTGCCCGCGCTAAGCGCAAACATCCGCGCACCTTTAGAAAACGAGAGTTGTCGCGTCGTTATCGATGCAGGTGGTAACGACTCAGGCGCACTACCACTGATTCAGTTTTCAAAATACTTCACCGATGATACAACCGTACTTGCAGTCATCAATGCCAATCGTCCACAGACAAGCAATGTAGATGGTGCAATTGAGCATCTCAAAGCGATTGAGCAAATTACCAAATTAACTATATCAGGTGTTGTGAACAATACCCATATGATGAACCATACAACCACTGATGATATTATTCAAGGTAATGCATTTTGTGAGAAAATATGCAAGTTAATCAACAAAGAACTTTATTTTAACTGTTATCCCGAGAGGCTTATCGATCCCGGTGAGCTCGCACAACTTTCCGAGCTTACAGGTGGTTTATTACCACTCGGGCTACATATGAGCGCTTAACTCTTTATTATCTTGAGGAAACACTGTGACCGAAGGATATTACACAATAACATATTACGAAAATAGGAGATGAGTAAATGGCGAAATTTGAAGTCCGTATCGACGCTAAGTTCTGTAAGGGTTGCGACATGTGTCGCGTCTGCTGCCCCAAGGACATTATCGTTCTCAGCAAACATATCAACGAAAGAGGTTACACTCCTGCTGAAGTGACCGATCAGGAGCAATGCATTGGATGCAAAGCTTGTGCCCTGATTTGTCCGGATTGCGCAATATCAATATATAAGGAGGAAGCAGCAGTATGAGCAAAAGAGTACTAATGAAAGGCAACGAAGCGTTTTCAGAAGCGGCAATTCGCGGCGGTTGCAGATATTATTTCGGATATCCCATAACACCGCAAAATGAGATCCCCGAATACATGTCACATGAGCTTCCAAAGGTCGGCGGTCACTTTATTCAAGCTGAAAGTGAACTTGCTGCAGTATACATGGCATATGGTGCCGGCGCTGCCGGTGGAAGAGTATTTATCACCTCTTCATCTCCGGGTATTGCTCTAATGCAGGAAGGTCTTAGCTTCCTATGCTCTGCAGAAATCCCAACCGTATGCTTGAATATATCACGTTGCGGACCCGGAATTGGTGGCATACAACCAGGTCAAGCTGACTATCTTCAAGCAACACGTGGTGGCGGAAATGGTGACTACAAAATCCCCGTTTTTGCACCATCAAATCTGCAAGAAGGCGTTGATCTGGTATATGAAGCAATGGAACTCTCCGACGAGTTAAGAAACCCCATATTCATTTTTGCCGACGGATTACTTGGGCAAATGATGGAGCCGGTTATGCTTCCAGAGGCACGTAAAGTCATTAACCCCGGTGATGTCAGAAAAGAAAAACCATGGGCGCTCACAGGATATGGTACTGATGATTCTCAGCGCAACAGAGTACTTTCACTCCGTATGTATCCTGAAGAACTTGAGCAACATGTTGAAAAATTATTCAAAAAATATAAAAAAGCAGAAAAAGAGCTGGTCCGCTATGAAGCTGACTGTGTTGAAGATGCTGATGTTGTCATTGTTGCCTTCGGCTCTGTGGCTCGTATTGCAAAAGAAGCCATAGACATGTTAAAAGAACAAAATATTAAAGTTGGCCTAATTCGCCCCATATCCCTATGGCCATACCCCTATGAAGCATTTGATAAGATTACAAATAAAACAAAAGTCGTCATTTCTGCAGAAATGTCAATGGGACAAATGATGCAAGACGTTGAACTTGGAGTAAAAGGTCGCTTCCCTGTAAGACTTATCCATCGCACAGGTGGCATGATTCCAACTTCAATAGAAATCGCAGAGAGAACGAAGAAAATTTTAGAAGAAACGGGAGGAAAACTAACATGAGTAACACAAAACAACCTGTATTCGAAGTAACAAAAGGAATTCTTCCCGTGGAAACAATCTACTGTCCCGGTTGCACACATGGCATATCTCACAGACTTGTAATGGAAGTGCTTGATGAAATGGACAAACTGGGCTCCACAATTGGATGTGGATCAATCGGCTGTAGTGTCCTTGCCCACAGACATATGAATGTAGACATGCTTGAAAGCCCCCACGGCAGAGCACCTGCAGTTGCATCTGGCGTAAAGCGTGTGCATCCTGATAAATTAGTCTTTACATATCAAGGCGACGGCGACCTGGCTTCAATAGGAATCGCAGAAGTCATTCATGCTGCCGCCCGTGGTGAGAAAATCACAACGTTTTTCATCAACAACGCAATCTATGGAATGACAGGAGGCCAAATGGCACCAACGACCCTTGTAGGTCAAAAAGCTACAACATGCGTAGACGGTCGTACAATTGAGCAAGCCGGTGCACCAATGCGAATTAGTGAGCTGATTTCATCACTTGACGGCGCTGTCTATGTGGAACGTGTAGCACTTAACTCCCCTGCTAATGTTAACAAGGCAAAAAGAGCTGTAAGACGAGCATTTGATGTACAGGAGAAAGGTCTTGGTTTTTCATTAGTTGAGTTCGTATCCGCATGCCCCACACACTGGGGTGTAACACCTGTAAAAGCACTTGACCACTTAAAAGAAAAAATGCTCCCATATTACCCACTGGGTGTATTTAGATCTCCGGAAGAAGGAGGAGAACAATAATGGCTACAAATAAAATGTTTTTCGCCGGCTCCGGCGGACAAGGAATACTCATGATGGGGCAAATAGTCTGCTCTGCTGCATTACTTGAGGACAAGGATTCAACCTTTTTCCCATCCTATGGACCTGAAATGCGCGGTGGTACTGCAAACTGCACAGTTATCATATCTAATAAGACCATAAGCAGCCCTGTTATCTTTGAATCTGATTGTGTTGTTGCAATGACAGCACCATCTATGATAAAATTTGAACCAACACTAAAACCCGGTGGGATTTTATTTCTTAACACATCACTAATCCACCAAGCTCCAAAACGCAGTGACATCACCATTTATGAGGTCCCTGCAAGCGAATTGGCAAAAGATCTCGGCAATCCCAGAGTCGCAAACGTTATAATGCTGGGTGCATTTGCTCGTAACACCGACATTGTTGCACCAAAGAGCATTGAGCAAGTTCTTCACGACGCTTTCATTGCAAAGGGTGAAAAAATCGTCGACTTGAACTTAAAGGCACTTAATTTGTGGCAAGACTAACGTCATTCTGCGCGTAGTCGCAGAATCTTAGAGCAGAGAGTGTATTACCGCCAGTGATCCCTACGCTCGCTCTGCGCGTCCTTGCGCAGGGCGAGCGCGCTCCACCGTCCACGTTGTTGTACAAGGTACAACTCTACCATTTCCTGTAAATAATCGTATTTGCTGTATCAAATCTTCCATTCTATTTGGACATTCTCACTTGTAGCTGTGATTCTTGTAATCAGTCCATCTAATACAATCTGTCTGTCAGTTAAACTTATATTATCCCAATCGGTGAGATAATCAGAAATGCTGTTTGCGTGTTCTGGCGAAAGGGTTGATACTTTCATATCGGCAATCGCTTTTATTAGTGATTGC
>Ga0123355_10001349_pt1 | contig 34065 bp, 36 predicted proteins | sample TergutEmb28metaG_3_FD_89872 | JGI IMG/M metagenome (GOLD analysis project Ga0123355, IMG submission 89872) | Embiratermes neotenicus P1 segment gut microbial communities from Petit-Saut dam, French Guiana - Emb289 P1 | ecosystem: Host-associated > Arthropoda: Insects > Digestive system > Gut ...
GAGTTAGAATGTGGGATTTCGCATGTGCAGCTGAGTCTATGCTGATTTTTCTACCGAGTGTAACTCGCAGTTATTGCTGCATAACAAGAATAGGGGCTGCACCTTTTGATACAGCCCCTTTTTTGCGTTTGGCTATCTGGGATTCGAAGCCGAGAGGGGTAAATGCGATTCAGAACTTATTTGCCGTCGTAAAGAAGGTTTCCCTCCACAGAAATCACAACTGATCTAACAGAAATATCTTTACCGCTTGCTTTTAATGCGCGTCTGACCGCACTTTCCATTCCATCACAACAGGGCACCTCTATACGAGTAACGGTAACCGATGCAATGTCATTGCCAGCAAATATCTCTCCTAGCTTTTCTGCATAATCAACCTCATCAAGCTTTGGACAGCCAATAAGGCGAACCCTGTCTTTTGCATATTCTTCCTGAAATTTTGGATAGGTGTATGCGCAGCAATCTGCAGCAACCAACAAGTCTGCACCTTCATAGAAGTCAGCAACTGGTGGAACCAACTTCATCTGCAAGGGCCACTGCACTGCACTAGAGCGAAGTGTCATTCCTGGACAGCCTCCGCCACCTTCACCTGGCTCAGAGACGTCCTTTTCAATAAAGCTAATCGCACCTGTTAAGCACACAGGCAAACACTGCCCCAAGCCATCACAGTGATCTTCGCGCATCAATTTAGCCTTGCCGTTTTCAAAGCCAATAGCGCCTTCGCGACAAGCTAGAATGCACTGACCGCAACCATTACACTTCTCCTGGTCAATCTGAATAATTTTTCTTTTCATGGACTATCTTTCTCCTAATTTCATGCGTCTTTTATTCGAGGCATCTTTGCTACAGACCAGGGATAAGACCAGTGACCTCAGAATCTTTGCTCAAAGGAATATCGCGTGCGGGTACCCCTATCAAACGAACTTCGTCTGGATGATTCTTTGTCACAACGGCTCCTGCTGCAATAAGTGCACGCTCCCCTACGCGAACGTTGGGGACTAAGGTTGCATTAGAGCTTACAAAGGTGTGAGCTCCCACGTAAACATTGCCGCAAAGTATCGCCGCAGGTGCTACAAAGGCATGTGCACCAACTACACAGTCATGTTCAATAACCGCAGCTGTATTAACGATGACATTTTCACCAACCGAAGCATCTGCATTTACGACTGCCTGCGGTGCAATAAAGCTACCAGGCCCTACATAAGCTGACTCACTCACAACTGCTGTTGGGTGAATCACGCTGGTAGGCTTAAGTCCTGCTGCCATAGCATGAGAATACTCTTTTGCACGGGTATGATTGTCCCCAATTGCAATAATGAAATGTGGCTCTTCGTAATGGTTATCCTCAAGCGCTGCTTCTATAGAACCGTAAATGGGAAGCTCTTTGATGGCATCCTCTGTGGGATTGTTATCTACAAAAGCAAAAATATCTATTCCGGCAGCCTTAGCAGCGTCAGCTACTACGCGGCCATGTCCTCCTGCGCCAATGATTAGCAATCGCATTTACCTGCCTCCTCAATGCGTCATACCTAGGCATGCAAACTCTACCTAGTGAACGAAAGTCTTTGCATACACCCAGATATAAATTTAGAAAAAAATTCTAGCATAGCCCTAGCTTAGAAGGTCACGCATGCGCGATGCTGTGGCATCAATGTTACTTCGCTGCCATAGCTTACGGTGGGCAAGTAGGCTAGCGCTATCTGCTGCCACCTCTGCGCCCCATGATTTTGCAAAATCCCCTGCTTTAATTTCTTGGAAGAGTGTGTCCATTTCACTGCGAACATCTGACGAAATAATACGGCTACCTGCACACTGTGCACCGTATTCTGCCGTATTGCTAATGCTTTCAAGCATGTCAGCAAAGCCTTGTTCGACAATCATGTCTAAAATGAGCTTTGCCTCAACGACACATTCAAAATACGCAACTTCGGGAGCAATGCCATTGTTAAGCATGGTTTCAAAGCCTGCTCTAATCAGTTCAGTCATCCCACCAACAATCACAGCTTGCTCGCTAAAAAGATCAGCAACAGTCTCTTCTTCAAAGCTTGTCTGAAAAATGGCAACACGATCCGATCCAATTCCTGCAGCATATGCCAGTGCTAGTGCCAGTGCTTGCCCGCTGGTGTCTTGGGCGACAGCAACAAGCGCTGCTACTCCGCTGCCCTCAAGATAGCGACTGCGCACAGCGGGACCAATACCCTTTGGTGAAATGAGGATAATGTCGGTTTCAGGGTCGGGTTCAACTAAGCCATAGGTTATGGCATAGCCATGAGCAAAGCCAACTGCCTTGCCACGTAAATCCACCTTTGCTACAAGCTCTGCGTAGAGTCGTGCGTGCGTTTCATCGGGGGTCAATATCATAATAAGGTCAGCGCGATCCGCTGCGGCATCTGCCAGCACACACTCGAAGCCGTCAGCCTTTGCAAGTTGTGCGCTCTTACTGTCCAGGTTGCGCAGCCCAACTAGAACAGCAATGCCACTGTCGCGCAGATTCAGTGCCTGTGACCTCCCCTGTGAACCGTAGCCAACAATGGCTACCGTTCGCCCGTCAAGCACTGCTCTGTCAATTCTTTCTGCCTCAAAGCGCTTCAGGGTATTACCTGCTTTCTGGTAAACAATATCACGCCCATGTCACAACCCATAATCTTTGGCGTATCCTTAGCGCTTTGAAGAATAGCGATCTTTCAGCCGATTGGTAAATTTAATTGCCAGCCTATTCGAATACCATAAATTCAGCAGCACTACCGCCAGGTAAACCAACACAACTATCCCCATGAACCCTGGCCAAAGTGCCGGATTCCATGAAGGTCCCCACTCGAATAGGATAGCTGCGCCAGACATAACTACTACCACAATAAGCATGTGGATAAAGTAGCGCACAAACATCTGCCATTTACCCAACTGCCTTTGCGAATAAAGCACAAAGCAGGTAAGGCTAATAAGGGCAGCAATAAGAAGCTGCTCAAATACTGTCATCGAGGAAAGCAGGCCATCGTGAAAAATCAAACTGAAAATAGCTGTTGCAATTACAGAGCACATAAACACTGTGACAAAGATGAAAAGCATTCTTTCTCTAATTTCTTCAAATCCCACAGTTTGCCCCCTAGAAGCCCAGTCGCCTTTTTAAGTCATGTACATATTTGCGAGAAATCATTATTCTCTCACCGTTAGTCAAGGTGGCTTCCATCCTACTGGCAAGTGCCGGGGCAAGTGCCTCAATCTTGCCCAAATTCACTATAAGCGACTTCGACACGCGAAAAAATCCATCTGGCTGTAGCAACTCTTCCAATTCATAAAGTTTCAATTTTGATTCATACACTTCATCTTGACAGTAATAAAAGGTTTTATTGTCAACAGCTTCAATGTAAAAAACATCCGAAGGACTTATCCGATAGATTTTATCTTCGGAATAGGCAGCCAGTACATTATCCCCGTCTTTAAACCTTTCGAGTGCACGCAGCAATTCAGGATCAATCGAGCGGCACTTGACAACAATGTGACATTCCTCATCTGGCTGCGGTTCTTCAAATATGAGCTTGAAGGTAGTCATCTACACTCTTTTACCTAGCGCGACAGCCTTTCTACGATAGCTTCTGCGTATTCTTTGGTGCCTGATGCGCCATCAGTCGTTCCTTCGCGCATACGCATAAGATCATAGGTAATAGCAGCGCCCTCATCGATAATTTCAGCAATCGCTTTGTGGACGCGCTCTGCTGCAGACTGTTCGCCTAAGTGGCGCAGCATCATGACAGCTGAAAGAATCAAGGCTGTAGGGTTTGAAAGGTTTTGCCCTGCATAAGAAGGGGCACTGCCATGAACCGGCTCAAAAAGTGCGCAGTCTTCGCCAATGTTAGCGCCAGGAGCAAGCCCCAGGCCGCCTACAAGACCCGCACATAGATCAGAAACAATGTCCCCGAAAAGGTTTGGACAAACAAGCACATCAAAGCGCTCTGGGTTAGTAACTAGGCGTGTACAGGCAAAATCGACAATCAAGTCATCAATTTCAATTTCAGGGGCAATCTCTGCATATTCTGCTGCTACCTCGCGGCATACGCGCAGAAAGAGGCCATCTGTATGCTTCATGATGTTAGCCTTATGAATGATGGTCACTTTCTTGCGGTCATTTGCTACGGCATAATCCATTGCAGCCTTCATAATGCGACGCGTTCCAAAAACACTAATGGGCTTTAGCGACAGTCCTGCATCCTCGCGAATACTTACCCCTGTCAAATCTTCGACTACATCAGAGATTCGCTGTACTCCCTCACTGCCCTTTTCAAACTCAATTCCTGCGTACAGGTCTTCAGTATTCTCGCGGAAAAGTACAATATCAACACCGTCGTAGCGCGCACCTGTGCCACGAAATGATTGCGCAGGACGAATGTTGGTATAAAGGTCAAGCACCTTGCGCAAAGTCACGTTAAGCGAACGAAAACCATGACCAATAGGCGTAGTGAGAGGCCCCTTAAGCGCAACTTTATTGCGACGGATAGATTCGAGGACTGCATCAGGTAAAAGTTCACCTGTCGCCTCAAGAGCTGCCTCACCCGCATGCTGGACTTCCCATTCAATCTGTGCGCCAGAGGCCGCAATAACGGCTTTCATCGCTTCGGTAATTTCTGGGCCAATTCCATCCCCGGGAATCAAGGTTACCTTGTGAGTCTTTTTAACTGTGTCGCTTGTCATGAATGGGTGCTCTCCTCTTCTTCTGCATCTTCTGCGTCAGCTTCTGCGGCCGCTTTCTGTGCTTCTTTTGCCGCTGAAGCCGCTTTCGCCTTTTCTTCATTTTCTCTGTTAATACGTGCCAAGACCTCAGGAGCAAACTCTGATATGGCCTCTGCCTTTTTGCGCATTTCGCCACGAGCATGCTCTGCGTCAAAGGCAAAAAGTTCTACGGCCGCCTCTTTAACCGAAATATCCGCACGACCGTCAAGCATTTTGATAGTTTCGTTCATCATCGCCATGAATTCAGAATCACCATGAAAGCAGCGCAGTGCCATCGAAAGATCAGGCCACACTTTTATGCTGCGCGCAGAACCTGTTGCCCCGTAGCGCGCAAGAATTCGAAAGGCGTAAAGGCGTACCGTGCCAGAATCTTCATCATACAGGCAATCTTGCAAAGCCTCATGGGCATCCATGACAAGCTTTGGCTGTGCATCTGCTAGCTCACCAATAACCTCTATCATGCTATAACGTGTCAGAGATTCAGGCCTATTCAGCGCGTCTACGATGTCGCCTGCAAAGTCTTGAATCTGCTGTGCGTCGTCGCGAGCAAGCTCAACCATTGCCTGAGAAGCATACTCACGAACCGAGCGTGACTTATGCCCCAAGGCTTCTGCCAGCTCTTTGCGCATATCTACGCATGAACTGGCAGCTTTAATCGTATCTTCTATAGGGGTGTCAGTACAGAAGCTTTGCTTCATCTGTTTCATGCCCTTCTAGGTTGAATTTTCCGCTATTTTTGCGCAGGTGTGCAACAAGGCCTCCGTCATTAAGCAGCTGTGACATAACGGGAGGCAGTGGAGCAAACTCAAGCTCTGTTCCCTTGGTCAGATTGCGGACAACGCCACCTTCTAAGTCAAGTTCAAGGTCATCGCCTTCATCAATCTGATCAGTGTCTAGGGTCACCACAGGAAGGCCAGTGTTGATCGCATTGCGGAAAAAGATACGCGCAAAGCTTTTTGCGATAACAGCCTTTGTGCTGCTGTTAATCAGCACCAGTGGAGCCTGTTCACGACTTGAACCACAGCCAAAATTTGTCCCCGCAATCAAAAAGCCACCGTTGGGACTAACCTTGCTGTAGTAGTCAGGATCCAGCTCTTCCATAGCATGCACAGCCATTTCCTGCATGTCGTTAGATTTGAATTTGTACTTACCACTAATAATGTAATCGGTGTTGATGTCATCACCGTATTTAAATGCATTTGCACGAACGGACATGGTTATTCTCCCCCCTTGCAACAGCAATCAAGCGTAGTCGGATCAACAATTTTACCTGCTAGTACGCTGGCAGCAACAACTGCCGGGCTTGCCAGATAAATGAAAGCATTGCTATTGCCCATACGACCCTTGAAGTTACGGTTCGCAGAAGAGATAACGTTTTCTCCGTCACTGGGGACTCCGTTGTGCGTACCCACGCAAGGACCACAGCCCGGGGTTACCACACAGGCACCTGCCTCTACAAAGGTTTGAATATAACCAGCCTCCATCGCATCTAGGTACACCTGCTTTGACGCAGGGGCAATGATAAAGCGTACATCAGGATCAATAGTCTTGCCTTCAAGTAGCTTTGCAGCAATCGCAAAGTCTTCAAGCCTGCCATTAGTACAAGTTCCTAGTACACCCTGCTGAATGGGCAAGCCTACAACTTCATCAATATCACAAACATTGTCAACCGTATGAGGTTTAGCAATCTGTGGCCTAAGTGTCGTAGCATCGATCTGAACGGTCTTTACATAATCAGCGTCAGGATCAGGATTTGCAGGACGCGGCTCTTTATCCGAATGCTTGCGGCAGTAATCCAAGACCTTCTGGTCAGCTGCCATGAGCCCAGCCTTTGCGCCTAGCTCGATAGCCATATTGCTTATAGTCATACGGGCATCAATGCTCATAGCATCAATGGTTGACCCACTAAACTCAAGCGCCCTGTAGTTGGCACCATCAGCACCTAAAATACCTGCAAGGTGCAAAATGATATCTTTGCTATACACGCCTTTGGAAAGTTCACCCTCAACAACCACTTTGATGGTCTCTGGCACTTTAAACCACAGCTTTCCAGAGGCCATGGCAGCTGCACCATCAGTTGAACCTACCCCTGTTGAAAACACGTTTATCGCGCCATAGGTACAGGTGTGGCTGTCACAGCCAATAGCAAGGTCACCAGCAACGACATGTCCTTGCTCAGGAACCAACTGGTGACAAACTCCTGCACCGACATCATAAATAATGCAACCTGTCTTTTTGCCGAAGTCTCGCATCATTGTATGGAGGGCACTTACTCCCTCAAGGGGAGAGGGGGCAGAGTGGTCCATGACCAGAGCAACCTTGCTTGGATCAAACACCGTATCAACACCCATGTGCTCAAGTGCGCGAATGGCAAGAGGCGAAGTACCATCTTGAGCCATCACAAAGTCAACATCTGCTATTACGATGTCACCTGCACTGACCTCACGACCCGCGTGAGTAGCAAATATTTTTTCTGCTATTGTTTTTCCGTTCTGTGCATTCAAGGTTTAGCTGCCTTCTTTCTTATTCATATAGTCATCGTGCATTTTAAAGAGTTCACGTTCAGTAAGCGCGCGCTTTAGCCTGCTTGACTTAGCACGAACCATGGCAAGAATCGCCTGTGAATCTTCACGACCGACCTCAATACCACGCTCTTTCATCTTCTGCACGATAGTAGCACCACCACTGTGCTTGCCCACCACGATATGGCGCTCAAGGCCGACCTCTTCTGGAGGGAACACTTCGTAAGTCTTTGGATTCTTGATAACGCCGTCTGCGTGAATACCTGATTCGTGGCTAAACATAGACTTGCCGACCACAGGCATTGACGGATAGAGTTCACGTCCCGCAGCACGCATGACATAGTCAGTTATCTCAAAGAGCTTCGTGGTATCAATGTTGATTTCTTGATTCTCAAGATATTTAAGCGCCATGGCAGTTTGCTCTAAAGAGGCATTTCCTGCGCGCTCACCTAGGCCGCCTACGGTAACGTTTACCCAGCTTGCTCCTGCGTGGATACCCGCGATAGCATTTGCCGTAGCAAGACCAAAGTCATTGTGGGTGTGCATTTCGATTTCAAGACCTGTTTCCTCGCGCAGAGTCTTAACGGCACTATACATACGGAAGGGCTCCATAAGACCAATGGTGTCACAGAAACGTAGTCTGTCAGCGCCTTCTGAGGCAGCTGCCTGTGCGTACTCGACCAAAAAGTCGATGCCCGTACGTGACGCGTCTTCTGCGTTAACACTGACATAAACACCGTGAGACTTTGCAAAAGCAACGCTCTTGCGAATGGTATCTAATACCCAGGCTCGATCCTTGAAGAGCTTTGTGGTGATATGAATGTCGCTAGTCGCAAGCGAAATTGCTACAGCATCTACCCCGCAGTCAATCGAGGTCTTAATTGCATTAACATTTGCACGGTTCCAGCCCAAAACCGAAGCTTTGAGTCCTGCGTTTGCGATTCGTGTAATTGTTTCGATTTCAGAGCCGCCCATTTCAGGGATGCCTGCTTCGATTTGGTCAATACCAATCTCATCTAGCATAACGGCAATGTTGAACTTTTCTTCGTCGCTAAAAACGATGCCTGCGGTCTGTTCTCCGTCGCGCAGTGTAGTGTCGTCAAGCTTTACACGCTCTGAGCCAATGACTGATTCAATGGGCAATTCACAGGCATGTGTTGTAGTTTCTTTAGTGAAACCATCAGTGATACGAATATCTGTCATAAGTATCCCCTCTTTCGAGTTTTTCCGCATCTATTTCCAAATATACCTAGATCCGTAGATCGAACTCCTGCATACTGCTGTACATTATTGAGTGCGAATCCTGCAAGATGTCCTCGGAAAAGACGAGTCACCTTAAGCAAGCACTTATGCTTGATTATTGGATACGCAAATAAGGTTTAAGATAAAAGCATAACTGAGCATCTTTTGGACAGCTCAGCAACAGGCGGACTCCTATTCTAGCACAAGCGCAAAGGAACCAGTTAGTATGATAGAGTGCCAAGATAAGACAATTGCAAATATACCCCCGAGGCAGTATGCAAGATAGGCGATATACATGAAAGCACTAAAGCTGCATATAACAGGTGTTGTACAAGGGGTGGGCTTTAGACCCTACGTGTACAAATTAGCAGAGGAATTATCCCTTCGCGGATGGGTGCTCAATGCTAGTGATGGTGTGCACATTCGTATTGAAGGCAGTGACGCCCTTGTTGATGCTTTTCCTCAAATACTTGAAGCTAAGGCACAGGCAGAAATACCTGCCGCCACAATCGAGAGTGTGTCCATTCGCAGTGTGCCTGTCAGCAACTTTGACTGCTTTTCGATTCGGCCCTCTGTCATTGATGTCAATGAGCGCACCTTTATCTCACCTGACATTGCAACCTGCCCTGCATGTCTAAGTGAACTTTACTCATCTGAAGACCGTAGGTTTCGCTATCCTTTCATTAACTGTACGGACTGCGGACCGCGCTTTACCATCATCAAAGATACTCCCTACGATCGCCCCAAAACCACCATGTCTGCCTTTGCTCTGTGTCCTGAATGTTCCGATGAATACAATGACCCCAAGAATCGTCGGTTCCACGCACAACCCAATGCCTGCTTTACTTGCGGCCCTCGCCTCTACTTTAATCGTACGCGCACTTCTGACAGTAGTGCAGAATCAGAAAACAGCACTGCGTCTAAATATCATAATCATTGGGAATGGTCGCCCAGAGAAGAATTGAAGCAGCTTGCCCATACACCCAAAGACAAAGAGAAAGAGCGCGGGCGCTCAAACGCCATACTGACTGAAGCTGTAGAGACCTTAACTCAAGGAAAAATCCTTGCCCTCAAAGGGCTTGGTGGATTCCAGCTTGCCTGCAATGCGCGAAGTGAGATCGCGGTATCAAGGCTGCGCGACCGCAAGTTTCGCTGGGGCAAACCCCTTGCCCTCATGTTTTCTAACATCGAGCAAGCAGCCCGTTATGTTCATCTAACTGCAGCCGAGCGCGCTGCCTTAGAGGGCAGTGTGCGGCCTATTGTCTTGTGCAAGCGGCGTGAGGTACCTCTAGGTGCACCTGAGCTAGCCCTATCTGTCGCACCAGGCTTGCGTGAAATTGGAGTTATGTTGCCCTATACCCCTCTGCATCAACTGCTCTTAGAGGAATTCTATGGTCCCGTTGTTATGACCAGCGGCAATATCAGCGGTTCTCCCATAATCACTGGCAATGCATTGGCACTTGAGCAGCTAAGTAGCGTAGCTGACGCCTTTTTAATGCATGACCGACCCATTGCGGGTCGCTATGATGACAGCGTGGTTCGCATCATCGACGGACACACACAAATGGTTCGCCGCGCCCGTGGTTACGCCCCCATGCCCATCCGTAGCGAACTTCCTGCGTCCACAGAAAAAGTGCCCTCCATTCTAGCGGTTGGCCCTGAGCAAAAGAATAACTTTGCTTTGATGGATTCTGGCTCCCCCATTGAGAAGTCTGCCGTAGCAGAAGGAGGAGCAGGGCTGGCACAAAGTCTTGCTAAGCCAGCTACCGAAGGCAGCTATACCTTTGTCTCGCAGCATATCGGTGACCTTGAAAATAGTGAAACGCTGGAGGTCTTTGAACAGACCGTCTCTCAGTACGAGCGGCTTTTTAAGTTACGCCCGCAGATCATTGCACATGACTTGCACCCTGAATATTTGTCAACAAAATGGGCGCGAGTTCAAGAGGAGCAGACCGCAAAAGGCAAAAAGCCTCTTCGCTTAATTGCAGTGCAACATCATCACGCGCATGTTGTCGCTGCAGCAGCCGAACATGGTGTGTTCGAACCTGTTGTGGGTATTGCCTTTGATGGCACAGGCTACGGACCAGATGGGACAATCTGGGGCGGAGAGGTGCTGATCACCGGTGCTGCTAATCCCAGCTTTGAGCGCTTTGCCCATCTAAGACACTTTGCCTTGCCTGGTGGTGCAGGTGCGATTAAGCGCCCCATCCGCACACTGTACGCACTGCTGGCCCAGTATGATTTGCTAGAGCATGAAGGGGTTAGGTCCATTGAGCGCAGACTTGAAGACCACGAAGGCGCAACGATTCTTGCCATGGTGGAAAAAAGTTTGAATACCCCGATGACTTCTTCAATGGGGCGACTATTTGACGCTGTAGCAGCCTTATTAGGTATTGCTGACGAAGCGAGCTTTGAAGGTTCGCCCGCCATGATGCTTGAGGCAATGAGCAGCGAGCTAAGTGCAAAGCCAACACCACCAAGATATCGCTTTGGAATGCGTCCGGGGCCAGGAGCTGGCATGGCTTCTGCTTCAAATGAAATTTCGAGCGATCATAGTCTTAGCAGCGTAATCATCGACCCTGAACCTGTAATTCGAGCCCTGCTTGATGACCTTGCTGCTATGGAAGATCCTGAGAGTGAGTTAAGCACAAGCGAGCTGGCACGTCGTTTCCACGACGCGGTTGTAACTATGATCGGAGACATCAGCACAAAAGCTGCAAGGCAGCGTGACCTTGATACTGTAGCCTTATCAGGGGGCGTATTTATGAATCGCCTCATAATGTCTGGAGCACGACAAATTTTAGAAGCAAAGGGACTGCGTGTTTTGGCGGGAACACAACTGCCCGTCAATGATGGATGCATATCTTTTGGGCAAGCAATCATTGCTCGCACAAAGCTTGCCATTGAGGCTGCAGAGGAAATTTAATGCCTGCACTACTTGGCATAGCTGGTGTCGTAGGCTTGATACAGAAGCGGAGAACAAGCATGAACTTTTTAGTTGAACAGGCCTTTGACCAGGCTTTTGATTTCTTGTCAGAGCGCACCGAGCCTGCGAATATGCCTGCTGTGTCAAAGTTGCTTCATGAGGCTATGGACGCCTACGAAGACGGTGAACTAAGTCCTGCACGCGCCGAAACCCTAGTGCAAAAACTTTTGCCCCTTGTCAAGCCAGAAGCTCGCAGCGAAATAGAAGGTATGTTTCGCGATAACATATCCCTAATCTCTCGCTATTTGAACTAAGGTGATTGAAGTTCGACTGCGCTAAGCTTAAACTACTCTTGTGCCCACTTGCTAGTTGTGGCTAAGGCAATGGCCAGCTACCAATTAACACCCATCAACATCTGATCAACGGGGGCAAAATCATCGGTAAGCACCATAGCACCGCGCGCGTCAGCAATTAAAGGATTAGGATCTACGTGATGACCTGCAAGCTCTGGATGATGTGCCTCAACCCTTCTGCGCAGGTCAAAGGCTGCGCTATTTGTGGCAACAATGGCAACATTACGTGGTGTACCAGGAACAATCTCTCCTGGGCGAACCACGTAGACCTCTACCTGTGAAAAAACCTCACGTAAAGTTTTATACTGCGATGCCAAAAACTGTGAACCTTCACCCTCGACACTGGCAATCATGTTTATGGCCAGAACACCATCGTCAGTCATAAGATCAGCACAGTGCTGCATAGACTCGCGTGTGGTTAGTTGAAAAGGTATATTATTCGACGAGTTAAAAGCGTCCATTATGACAAAGTCATACGATCTTTGTTGTTGGCGAACAGCACGATTTAGAAACATGCGTCCGTCCTCAAAAAATACATCCATGGCATCTGGCTGAACAAAGCCAAAGTTATCCTGTGACTCATATAACAGGGCAGGATCAATTTCAACTACGTCCATCCTTGCTTCTGGGTATTGCTGAAAAAAGAAGCGTGGATACACAAAGGCTCCGCCGCCAATCATGAGTACGTCAGCTGCTCTGCCATCAGGCGTTGCTTCAGTAGCTATCGTCCCCGCTATGTCATAGAAGGCATAATATTCAAAGAAAAAAGGATCAAAAGTGTCTGCGTAGACAGCTGACTCCCATGCCCGAGGGCTGTTTGCCAAAAAACGAACAGGTCGCAGCGTGGTTGCTGAACTTAGTGGATCTGTCTCACTGGCAACGCTCACTTCTCCCACCAGATAGTGATCATATAAAGTATCGAAAGCGCGAACATCACGCAAGCTGGCTGGCTGGGGATGCCACATAAACGCCCCAACAATGAATACTGCTGCCACCCCTAGAACAAGTATCTTGCGCAAGGTCACTGCCGCAGTTCTACCACCCTGCCACCAGTCCCCCGCAGCTCTGTCGTGGCGAGACAAGCCCATAACTGCAGCAAGCAGCAAGACAAGTAGTGCAATCCAGGCAAGCAGGCTACGACTACCCACCAGAGCAATCAGCCAGAAGCCTGTCGCGAAAGTCCCTGCGATATTACCCATCATCGAAATTGCCGAAAGACCCCCAACATTGGCCCCAGAATCAGTAACTGCCTGCATGCGCAGTCTAATTGATGAGGGCAAAACCATGCCAAATAAAGTACAGGGTATGGCAAAAAGGCTTGCAGCAGCAAGTACCATGCCTGTGCGCAGCGATTCAATCTCGGTAAAAAATCCTAGCGTCCAAGCACCTATCATCGCCACAAGCGAAATGCTCATCGAAAGTAAGGCTAGTATCCAAAACAAAAGATCAGAGCTTGTGATGCGGTCAGCCAGTCTGCCACCTATTAAATTGCCCAGAGCCATAAAGCCCAACATGACACCTATGAGACTAGTCCACACAAAAATTGAATTTCCAAAATGCGGGGCTAGCAGTCGTGAACCCACTAACTGCAAAGACATTCCCGCTGCACCCGCACAAAATACTACGTAGGGCAATAGCCCTAACTTTAATCTACTCATGGGAAAAGCACCTGTGATTTCCTTACCTTGTCCGTAGTTACCTCATATATCATACTGCCCTATTCTAGCAGCAAGTTTAATAGCAGGTCCTAGTAGGGTAAGCGAAACAATTGGCGGAGTCTGACCACAGCTGTCGTTCCGTCGGCATGCCCCTGATCATAGAGGGGAAGTAATTTTTGCGGATTTGATTCGACTCGAGAAATATGCAAAGGTTCTCGTGGCCTAATTATCAAGGCTCTTCCTTCGCGCTCGAGCTGTTCTGCGCGCGCAACTTGACGATTATAAGCATTGTGGCGCTCTTCCAATGCCCAGCAAAGGTGGGGAAATCTGCGATGATAGGCCATCATAAAGAGGGGGCCTAGTTTTGTTGCTGTTTTATGATAGCTTGCATCTTGCGTCAATATCACCACATGAAAATGGTTTCTATCTGCAATTGACTTTTCAATAGGAATGGGATCAAGAATTCCCCCATCAAGCAAGTCTCGCTCATCATAGCGCACTACTTGCGATAGCAAGGGAATCGAACACGAAGCGATCGTTGGCATAAAATCTGGCTCGAGCCAAGCCTTTTCGTACCAGATGGTCCTACCCTTGCGACAGTCAAGCGCTCCTGTCAGTAGACGTGTTTGCGTGCGAGCAAAGGATTGATGATCAAAGAAAAGATATTCTTGCGGCACGGTCTTAAAGATAAAATCAAAGTCAAAGTACGAACCCTTTTTAATGAAGTTGCGCATGCTCATGTAACGTGAATCGTTCACCAGATGTTCAACGACAAGACGATTTCGGCCACGCTGCCCTGATATATAACTCAGCACATTTGCCGACCCAGCTGACACTGCTGCAATATAGGGAAACATAAGCCCCGCATCCATAAAGGCATCAAGAACTCCTGCCCCGTAGAATCCGCGCATACCGCCACCCTCTACCACCAGTGAGGTTCCCCGTGGTAAGTATATGCGCGGAGCAACACTGGGAATAAGAGGTAGCTTAAATTGCCCTGAGGAAACCATCTGCGGTCTTTGAAGCTGCTGCATAGGCGGATGAGGAGGCTGCGCTGGTTGCTTGGGCCTCTGCATAGCGGGTGCCTGAGGCACAGCAGGCTGCTGCATGGGTGATTGCTGCGGCATTTGCGGCACAGTTTGGCCGTAATTATGTCTTTGATAGTTGGTCATACTCAGCTAGAGTATAACAAAGAGCAGTATCGCAAAAAAGTGCAAGAAGGTAGCAAGCAGCACCCAAGCATGAAATACGCTGTGAAACCACTTAACTTTCTTGATGACGTAGAAAATCGTACCTAGAGTATAGGCAACTGCCCCTGCGATAAGCAGCCAGAATCCTACTGGCGCAAGAAGGCGATAGAGATCGGGCAAGACCCAGATGGCGCTCCAGCCCATAACTAGGTAGATAACGGTAGCAAACCAGCGCGGGCGAGTCTTCCACAAAGCCTCGCTGACAATACCTGCAAGTGCCATTCCCCACAAAAGAGAAAAGATAAGCCAGCCATTATCGTGGCGCAAGGTGATAAGAGCAAAGGGAGTATAGGTACCAGCAATCAGCAAATAGATGCTAGCATGGTCAAAGAGTTTAAAAATGCGCTTTGCGCGGAGATTGGTCAGACTGTGATAGAGCGTTGATGCAGTATAGAGCAAAATCATCGATAGACAGTACACGATGGAAGCAGCAATCTTGTAGCCAACATCTGCGTTAGACTGCGCCGAAAAGATGAGTAGAATGGGCATAGCAACAACACCGAGCAAGACTCCGACACCGTGAGTGATGGAGTTTGCCACCTCTTCTCCGAGGGTATATTGCTTTATAGTCTCTTTAACAGCATCAGTGATTTTACCCATGATCTTCTTCGCTATCTCCGCACATTTAGTAGAGGCAGTATATTGTAACAGCAATATACGTTAAAATCTGTGTATGACTACTTACTGGAACATACGCCAAGACATAAAGCTGGAAGGCACCTTATGATCCTTTGCACTGAGTGTTATATTCAGCGAGGCGATTCTGAAGATGGTCAAACTTTGATGCTTCATCGCAATAAGAAAAGCAATGACATCAATCAGGATAAGTGGATTGGTCTTGGTGGCAAATTTGAAACAGGTGAATCGCCAGAACAGTGCCTTATCCGCGAAGTGCGTGAAGAGGCAGGAGTCACGCTAACTGACTATACCCTGCGAGGCTTAATCACTTTTGCGACAACAGAAACACTGGAAGAGCCGCTTTATATTTTTGTCTATACTGCCTGCGAATACGAAGGCGACTTAAAGCTAGACAGCTGCACTGAAGGAACTTTGCACTGGGTTGACACCAACGAGGTTTCTAATTTGAATCTATGGGAGGGCGACCGCCTTTTCTGGAGCTGGATGCTTGAAGAAAAACCCTTCTTTTCTGCACGCTTCGTCTATGAGAAGGAAAAGCTGGTAGAACACGATGTCTGCTTCCATTAATATTGCGATACTTTCCGACACTCATGGCCACATGCCTGAATCAGTGCTAGCTGCAATTGGTGGGCAGCACGTTGATGCCATCATTCATGCTGGCGATAGTGAATCAGAATACGCTCTGTCTCAACTTGAGTCGATTGCACCTGTTTTTGCTGTAAGAGGAAACTGCGATTGGTTATCGAGCTTAGAAAATTTGCCCCATGTCGTAAAGCGGCAATTTGGCAATGCCTTGCTTGTCGTTGCTCATAAACCCGACGACCTTCACACCGCTCTAAACTTATTAGACATACCGAACTTTGTAGATGCGCCTAGCAAGTCTAGAGGTCAATCTGGAGTGCCTAGATTTATTGTCGGAATCCATGGACACACTCATTTGCCTGTTGTCCAGCAAGACGATAGGCTTGTCATACTTTGCCCAGGATCTCCTGTTGAGCCACGCGGAGACTCAAGGGCTTGTATAGCTTTTCTTGTCCTCGCGCCAGATAGTTCCGATGTGCCACCCCTCGTCAAATTCGTCAACCCATAGACCTGAGCAGATCTGCAGGCCTATGGGTTGCGACAAGGCACTATTAGGCAGTTAGGGCAAGCATCATTCCTCAAATTGATCTAGAAAATCGAAAATTGCTTGCGAAAATTCTGTGTCGTACGCCGGGTTCTTGACATAGCGATCATAGCAAACAAAGTGCCAATCGCCTTCCCGCACAAAGGTGTATACAGGCCAATCTGTACTATGAGCAGTTTGTTGAAGGAAGCGCTCATGATGTGTAAAGGGGACTTGAGTGTCTTCGGTCGAGTGCATTAGTAGAAGCGGGCGCCCGTCTCTACTGTCCAATGCTGCTATAGGTGTTTTTTGAGCCACTTCAGACCCGAAGCGAAGATCTAGGAAAAGGTTCATGAAGGGCCTACTTGCGTCAACGATAAAGCGAGGAACACCCATTTCGACGACATTATCAACATAGGCATCGGTAAAGGTAGTGTAGCCAGAGATCGAAATAACGCCGTCGATTCGAGGAATTTCAGCAGCTGCGATAAGTGCTGTCGAACCGCCAGCAGAAGTTCCCATGACGATAATAGGAATATCCCCTGCGCGAGAATCTGCATCTAGATAGCTAACGCCTGCCTGCACATCTTTCCATTCGGTAAATCCAAAACCTATGGACTCCCCCTCACTCAAGCCTCGTGCACGCTTCTCGATGAGAAGCGCGTCCCATCCATGCTGAGACAACATCTGCGCATAGCCAAAAAATTCAGTAACGGAGGGCCGCTGGATTCCAGACAGGATGATAACGGTACCTTTTGGAGTGTCTTGTCCTGGGGCATCGCCCTCTATGCCAGGACTTCCTTCAACTGCGTAAGTTCGCCACGCGGCAAGATTAAGACCATCCTCTGTGGCAAGAATAATACGCTCTGATTCTATGCCATAGTCAAGAGAGTCGTGCTGCTCTTGTTCGAATCTTTCATCAAGAAAAAGTAGTGCCGCATAAACGGGCATCGCCACAAGGGCCGCAAACGCCAGCACTAAAACAACAGCTATTGCGTAAACAATTTGCCCTGTCCTTCTCTTATAGCGCACTTTAACCATGGGTAAAGTGTACTACATGCACTTGACCATTTTTACCGTTTCAATTTCATACCCAAGGTATTGATAGAATGCAATGGCACGCTCGTTTGACTTAAACACACTAAGCGAAAGCATGGGGAAGTCTCTTTCCTGACACCATTGATCAGCCTTTGCCATGAGCCTCTTTGCAATCCCCTTGCCCTCTGCATCAGCTGCAACAGCAATTCGCGCAATGTGGCCATGTCTCTGTTTTGATATCCAGTCTTTCTCTACATGCAGCTCAATGAAGCCAAGCAGCACGTCGCCCTCTTCAGCAACAAACACTACTGATTCAGCTTCTGGCCTTTCAAGGTCAGCTAGAAAATTCTCACGCTGAATACAGGCAAGGAAATCTGTGTCGATACGTTTGGGAAATTCAAAATCCATGAGCCGTTCACTAAGCTCTAACACTTGATGCTTATCAGTGGCAGAATTATATTCTCGAATCATCACAAGATGAGGATTGCTTTTTTCTTGCTACACACAAGCATAGCGCTCATTGATCCAGCTTAAGTAAGCGGGAAGGCTGGCTGTAATGGGCAGCTGGACAACTTGAGGAACTTCATAGGAATGATTTTCGAGAACAGCACTCTGTATCTGACAGAATGCATCAGTACGTGCTTTTAAAATCAGCAAAACTTCAGGCTCTTCCCGGATCTCATCTTCCCAGATATAGACGCTTTCTATGTCAAGCATCTGCCCGCAGGCGACTAGATTGCGCTTGACAAGCATTCGCGCAAGTTCACGAGCTTCATCTCTATTGGGGCAGGTAACTAATACTACCGAATGGGTGCCTTCTTGCATGGATCTTCACTCCTCTTCAAGCTCCTCTTAATAGCGCAAACTGCTCATAATCAAACAAGAGCATTGTCTAGCAAAACGCGCCTTATCATTGTATAACTAGTAATGCCATGTTGGCTAAATAAGTTTTTTGGGGAAATTACCGCTGACTAGATAGCAACCTCTATATGCACACCAGATGACTAAAATCGCTTAGTTATCTGGTGTGCTAACATAGGTCAAGTTTCCCTAGCGATAGGCTATTGGCGATACCTGTGAAAGGGGTGTATCTGTGCCTGAAAGTGCTTTCCATGAAGTTTACTCAAAGTTCAAGTTAAACTTTTATCGCGGAATTTTCGAGCGCCTTAAAGAGCGCGAAGGCAGTCTAAGTGCAGCGGAAGCCTACGCTGCAGAAGTCATCCACGCACTTAACGGTCCGACCATTAGCCAGTTCGCCCAATTTTTGCAGGTTTCTAATCCAAATGCCACCTACAAAGTGAATACTCTTGTCAGAAAAGGCTATGTCACGAAGGTTCAATCCGAGACAGATAAAAGAGAGTCGCATTTGTTTGCTACCCAGAAATTTATGGATTACTACGCCATCAATCAAAACTACGTTAATACCGTCATGGAACGCGTTAATAATCGATTTTCACCTGAAGAATTGAGGCAGTTCGAAGAAATGCTAACGATTATCTCTCGTGAGTTGATGCAGGAAGCTGGAGAAAAGCTGCGCCTTCCCCACTGAAGATGAGATCTTTTGTATACTCAGGCAAAGCAAGTGGTTTAGTGAGAGGCGCTATACAAGGAGCGCTTAAAATCATACTGACATCCCCCCAGCCAGCTGGCCGCGAGGAATGTCAGTATGTAGGTCTACTTCAAAGCTAGCTAATACTTTCTTCAGCCGAAGGGGTCATGACTGGCAGGCTTTCACTTTCGGTCCTGCTGTCTTGATTCGTACTCCTCCCAGCCACTTTACCGCCAATCATTCCGCCAAGAATTGATTTAAGGTCTATGCCAGCACTTGACGCCGAATCAAACACTTGGTTAATGCCAGCTGTTACCGTCCTTTGCAGCTCGGTAGTGCCATTTGGATCGTATAGTGTGATGTTGTCGATACTTTCCATTGGCTTTGCAATTGCAGTAGCAATTTCTGGAAGTTGCTCTAGAACCATCTCGATGATTGCAGCGTCTTTCATCTCTTTCATGGCTTCAGCTTTTTCTCTAATGGCCTCTGCCTCCGCCAGACCTTTGGCTCTAATGGCCTCTGCTTCTGCTTCACCTCTGGCCTTAATTGCCTCAGCGTCCCTAAGAGCCTCTTCTTTCATGGCTTCAGCTTCAAGAATCTGTGCCCTCTTTTCTGCCTCAGCTCTTTGTTCTCTGGCGTATCTTTCAGCATCAGCATTTGCACGAACCTGAGCATCTAGCCTATTTGTTTCAACAGCAATATTTCTTTGTTCAATTTCTGCAGTTCTTTCTGCCTTAGCCACTTCTGCATCAGCAGCATTAACATTGATGGTTTTCTGTTGCAATTCTCGCTCGATTGCTTCAGCTGCTTCAGCTTTAGCTTTAGCTTCATCTTCTTCTCTTTTGAATTCCGCCTGCCTTAGTGCAAGGTCTCTGTTTTGTCTTGCAATTTCTGCATCAGCTTTTGCCCTAGCTTCATTACCCAGTTTGTCATTTTCTGCCTGGACAACCTCAACTTCTTTCTTTGCTCTGGCTTTTGCAAAGGCAGCATGCTTTTTGATTTGCTCTAGGTTATCAACACCCATGTCTCTGATTGCGCCATGCTCATCTCTAATATCTTGAACAGTAAAATCGACAATCTCAAAGCCCATATTTGACATATCTTCTGCAGCATTTTGTTTTACGTTTTCTGCAAATACATCTCTGTCTTTCAGCAGCTCTTCAAGCTTCATCTTTCCAACAATCTCGCGCAGATTACCCTCAAGATTTTCTTTTGCGACAGCTGCAATGGCTTCAGGATGCATATTTAAAAAGTGTTGTGATGCTTTTGCAATAAACTCTTCCTCTTTAGAGATTTTAATATTTGCAACACCATCAATTTGGACATCAATGAATTCTGCCGTTGGAATAGCATTTCTTGATTTAACGTCTATTTGTATCAATTCAAGGGGGATACGATCTAGCCTTTGCAAAAATGGGATTCTAAAGCCTGACTTACCTATAAGCACTTTGGGAACCCTGCGCATTCCTGAAATAATCAGCGCAGTATCTGGCGGTGCTTTCACATAAGAGATACCCACCAGCACAATAAGCAAAATTAGTGGAATCACCACAAGCAACAGTATTAACGAACCTAGCTCCATTATTGTCTCCTTAAATTTTTACACTGGGCTTTTAGCCATATACTACTGGTAGTTTAACAGGTTTAAAATCTTTTATCCGAGTGTTGATGGCATTGCAGATTTATCACGCCCCTTAAAGGCGTGTGCATACCTCCAGCATACCCTTGCGTGTCGCAGGACAATTTCCGCAACCCATTAGACAATCTCATTTAACCAAACAATGCTTCTTCCAGCTGTGTTTTTGCTAGCTCTGCTGCCTGGAAGGCACTTTCGACTAGGTCTTCATAGGCTTGCGGGCGTAGTAGTGCTAAAACATAATCTGATGCACTCATTTTTCCAGGAGGGCGCCCAATCCCAACGCGAATGCGCTGATAATCACGCGTCCCTAGACTATCTATTGTCGAGCGATGGCCATTGTGTCCTGCGTGGCCGCCTCCCCTTTTGAGGCGCACTTCGCCCGCTGGTATATCCAGCTCATCTGCTATTACGACCAGATTCTCTTCTGGATTGATTCCGTATTTTTCACAAAGCTTCTTAACCGAAGAGCCTGATAAATTCATGAAGGTCTGAGGTTTGGCAAGCACGATTTCTTTGCTGCCTCGACAACCTGCTTTAACCTTGCAAGTTAGCGCCCCTGCTTCATCTTTCCAGTAGTTGCCACCTAGCTCTTCTGCAAGTGCATCAATGGCGATAAAGCCTACATTGTGGCGTGTTTGAGCATACTTTGCCCCAGGATTACCTAGGCCGACTATCAAGTAGTCGGCAGGTTCCTGTTTAAGCTTTGCTTTATGTTTCTTACGAAAAAACATCCCACATTCCTATATTAAAAATACAATTTTATTGTACTTGTGATCTCAATTCTGAGTAGTGAATTGTTTCGTGTGAGCGTGAGGCTTGAACTTTTGGAAAGGCAAGCGATCATCTAGATCGTGTCCTTTTCAAAAGTTCAATCGAGCGATTCACGCGGAACAAAGTGCTGCTCAGAATTCGAAATCGGGGTCGAACAAGTCCGACACAGACCCATTATTAAACACATTTCTAATGGCTGCCGCAAACATAGGTGCCACACTCAAGATAGTCAGCTTGTCACAGGTGCGATCCTCTGGAATAGCAATGGTATTGGTGACGACGCACTCTATCACTACTGAATCGCGAATCCGCTCACGTGCTGGAGGTGAAAGAATACCATGAGTTGCCCCTAGGTATATGGCCTTTGCACCCTTGTCAAGCAGTGCTTGAGCACCTGCGGTGATAGTTCCTGCAGTGTCAATCATGTCATCAGTGACAATACAGGTCTTACCTTCAACATCACCAATGACAGCCGTGATTTCTGCTGCATTGTGCTCTGGACGACCCTTGTGCATGATTGCAAGAGGCACGCCCAACATGTCTGCAAGCTTCTTGCAGACTTTCGCGCGACCCACATCAGGGCTCACTACAACGGGGTCTTCTAAATCAAGACCAGCAAAGTAATCTGACAATACCCCAAGGGCTGTAAGATGATTTACGGGCATGCTGAAAAAGCCCTGTATTTGACCCTGATGCAAATCCATAGTGATGATGCGAGTAGCGCCTGCAACGGTCAGTAAGTCAGCAACAAGTCTTGCAGAAATGGGTTCACGAGCAGCACTTTTCTTATCTTGGCGAGCGTATGCAAAGTGAGGGATGACGACACAAATGCTTGCAGCACTAGCACGCTTTGCTGCATCAATCATGATAAGCAGCTCCATAAGTGCTTCGTTTACATTGCCGCAAAGTGACTGAATCAGAAAGACTTCTGCCCCGCGAACACTGTCGCGAAAGCGCACATAAATCTCTTGATTTGCAAATTTCTCGATCGTAACTTGACCCAATTCTACACCCAGCAGTCCCGCAACCTCTTGTGAAAGCTCTGGATGAGAAGTGCCAGAAAAGACCATCATCTTTCGTGACATCTTGTGCTACCCTTCCTCTTCTTTAAGTGTTTTCCCTGTTCTGTCTGACCCAACCATCTTTATTTACCTGACGTGCACGCCCCAAGGCCAAAGAGTCATCAGGCACGTCTTCGCCAATAGCGCTACCTGCAGCAGTAATGGAATTCTTCCCTATGTTAAGGGGCGCCACAAGCATGGTATCTGAACCAATGAATGCCCCGTCATCGATAACTGTCTGCGACTTTTTCATACCATCATAGTTACAGGTAATAGTTCCTGCACCAATGTTGACCTTCTTGCCCAAGGTCGCATCTCCAATATAACTAAGATGCGGTATCTTGCTGCCGTCATCGATAGTTGACTTTTTCACCTCTACGCTCGTCCCAATCTTTACCCCATCACCCAACTTCACTTCAGGGCGTATATAAGCATAGGGTCCAATCTCACAGGCATCTCCCATGCAAGATTCACGCACAACAGATTCCTCAACCGTACAATTCGCCCCAACATTTGCCGCGTAAAGACGTGAGTTAGGACCAATAACTGATCCAGTCTTGATGCGTGTGCCGCAGGCAATAATCGTATTAGGTAAGATTTCAACATCATGGTCAATCTCACAATCAGGAGAGATCCAAGTCATCTCTGGGGCAACGATACTAACGCCCTTCTCCATCAACCTTTCATTGACACGTTTTTGCAAGAGTGCCCCCGCCTGTGCAAGCTGTGCCCGTGAGTTTACTCCGTGAGCCTCTTCAGCTTCAGTAAGCTGAAGTCCAATGACGTCTTCTCCTTCACCGCGACAAACCTTGACCATGTCAGTCAGATAGTATTCGCCTTGAGCGTTATCATTATCAATTTTTTCTAAGCGCTCAAAAAGTCCTTTTAGGGCAAAGCAGTAGATGCCCGTATTTACTTCATTAATCATGAGCTCTGCAGAACTTGCATCTTTATCTTCAACAATTGCCGCAATGCTACCTGTTTCATCCCGAACAATACGACCATAGCCGCTAGGGTTTTCTACTTGTGCAGTAAGAACTGCCATACTGCGATCGCGACAAACGTCAATCAGTTGACGCAGAGTCTCTGGCCTTAACAAAGGCATGTCACCGCACATCACTAACAGATATCCGTCACTACCTTTAAGGGCATCTGCTGCCACAACAACTGCATTTGCCGTTCCTTTTTGTTCTGGCTGATGGACGCACTCCACCGCCTTTGGTAACACCGCAGAAACTTGCTCTTTTTTGTAGCCCACGATAGTTAGAATACGCGCGCAACCAGCCTCTTTGGCAGCAGTTGCAACAAGTTGAATCATAGGAATATCAAGGACCTTATGGACAACCTTTGGCTTGTCAGATTTCATGCGCGTACCTGCGCCCGCAGCTAGTATCAAAGCAGTTACAGTGTTCGATTTCATGGTCTCCACCTCTCTTGCACGAAAGATTGTGATTATAATTCCCGGCGAGCTTCAAGAGCACGCCCCAAAGTAAGCTCATCAGCAAATTCAAGATCCCCACCAACAGGTAAGCCGCTTGCAAGCCTTGTCACCCTAGTACCAATTTGCTTGATTGTCTTCGCGAGAAAAACTGCTGTCGTTTCTCCTTCGACATTGGGGTTAGTGGCCAAAATGACCTCTTCTATCTCAGTTCCCGCAAGACGCTCTAAGAGCTCGCGTATGCGCAGCTGGTCTGGTCCGACCCCGTCCATAGGCGAAATTGAGCCATGCAACACGTGATACCATCCGCGAAATTCACCTGTGCGCTCGATAGCCATAACATCACGAGGCTCTTCTACCACACACAACAAGCTAGGGTCACGTCTGGAGTCAGCGCATATCTTGCACTGCTCACCATTTTCAGCAAAGTCCCAGCATTGCGGACAAAAGCTGATGCTTTCTTTGAGGGTAGTGATGCTGTCAGTTAGACGTGCAACGTCTTCTGCGCTGCGCGCAAGTAACCAATAGGTAATCCGCTGTGCCCCCTTCGGACCTATGCCAGGAAGTCTTCCTAGTTCATCAAGGGCATTTTGTATGGCATCTGGATAGGGCATAAAAGTACGTCAACCTAAGGCAATTACAGCCCAGGAATATTGAGTCCACCCGTAACTTCATCCATTTTTGCCTGAGCAGTTGCTTCTGCAGTGCGCGAGGCTTCAGTCACCGCAGCAAAAATCATGTCCTCGAGCAGTTCAACCTCTTCAGGGTCAACGGCATCAGGGTCAATCGTTATTGATTTTAGGTTTCGGTCGCAACTCATGACCACCTTTACCATGCCGCCACCTGCGCTTGCCTCAACAGTTTGATTCGCCAGCTCCTCTTGAACTGCGTGCATTTGAGCCTGAGCTTGCTGAGCCTGCTTCATAAGTTTTTGAATATTCACAAATTCCCTTTCCCTATTGATTGATAAAATTATACGCTTTCATGCGTTCTATTCACTAGTTTCCTTGATTATCGTTGCCCCCATTTCATCAAGCAGGGTTGCCACTTCAAGCACTCCTTCTGGGCGCGGTGTCTCTGCGGGTAAACTTGGCTCAAGCACAGAAGGTGGTGCGATTGGCTCTGGCTCTGACCCTTGATTTGACCCTGAGTTTGGCAGCAATTCCGGTGTTGATGCTGGCATTGACTCTTCTTCAGCCTGCTCAAAGGGAGGGGGAGCATCCATTGCTAGGGCAGAATCATAACCTGGATCATGATCAGAAGGCGGAACTGCTGGGATGGGTTCATGGTTGCCCAGATCAATAATGAAGCTTAGTTCACGCCCAAACACAGCTTGAATCGCCTCGCTAAGAAGCTTCCTGTTTTCACCCTGCTTTGCCTTTTTATACCAGAAGCTATCAGCCTGAGGAAACTCTACGATAAGCGATTGCTCTTGCGCATCTACCTTCAAGCGAGCCTTTACAAAAACGGGATGACGCGATGGTTCAATTTCACGGATTTGCTCAAGGATGCTACTCCAATTGCGGTTGAGCGTAGCAAGATCATCACGCAGTACAGCAGGTGCATCCTTTGCATCTGCAGTTGTCGTCGTAGATACTGCAGGCTGAGCAGGCTCCTCTGTCAAAGGTGGCAGCTTTGCAGGAGCTGATTCTTCCACTGCAGCTACTGTAGATACTGGTGCCGCTTTAGTTGTTGCTGGCGCAGAGACTGTGTTCACGTCTGCAGCTGATGTAGCTAGTTGTGGAGCTGGGGCAGACACAGATGATGAGGCTGAGGCAGGAACTGCCTGTCCCGCCTTTGTCAAGGCTGCTTCTAAGCGTTCAACGCGCTCAGCTAAGGCTTCAACACTTGCGTCTCCTGTAGAGTTTGTTGCTCGCACCAAAGTTAGCTCAACCAATATGCGCGGCTCAGTACTCCAGCGCAATTTATCACTTAGTTCAAAAAGCAAGTCAAGCAGACGCTCTAACTGTCCAGGACCAGTAAAGATATTGGTAATCTCTTGCAAGATACTTAGCTCTTCTGCGCTACGATTAACTCCGCCAGCCTCTGATCCCAAAACACTGGTTACGTAGACATCGCGCGCATAATCAAGCAAAGCGCGCATTGCTTCGACCAAGTCAGTGCCAGTAGATACCTGCTCCTCAACCCAGGCAAAACAAGCAGGTGTGTCACGTTTCGCCAAAATAAACATAAGGCTTGCCAAAGAATCACCACTGACACCACCCATTGATTTTTCAACATCACTGACTTGAATGTCACCGCCGCTATAAGCAATCATCTGCTCAAACAGAGTGATGGCATCGCGCATGCCACCTTCAGCGTGGCGAGCAATCAACTCAAGTGCTGCAGGGTCAGCTTTGACCTTTTCCTCTTCAGCAATGAAGCGCAGTCTGCCTGCGATGTCGTCTACCGCTATGGGATGAAAGTCGAATTCTTGGCATCGACTACGAACGGTACTTAAGACCTTCTGGGGATCGGTAGTACAAAGAATAAATATAACCTGTGACGGAGGCTCCTCCAGGGTTTTCAAGAGAGCGTTAAAAGCACCCTTTGATAACATGTGGACCTCGTCAATGATGTACACCTTTGATTTGCCATACACCGTGGCAAGGTGCATGTTGTTAATAATTTCTTCACGCACATTGTCAACACCCGTTTGCGATGCTGCATCTAGTTCGATTATGTCAGGATGTCTACCCTCACTGATTTGCTGACACTGTTCACAGCTGCCATCAGGTTCTCCTGCTTCAGTATGCCCGCAGACCAGTGCAGCCGCCAGTATACGCGCTGTAGTGGTCTTCCCTGTTCCGCGTGGTCCTGAAAAAAGATAGGCGTGTGCAACACTATCAGTTGCAACCGCATTTCTTAAGGTTCGTTCGATATGGCTTTGTCCAACTACGGACTCAAAGGTAGCTGGTCTGTACTTGCGATAAAGCGACTGATGGCTCACTTAATAGAATCCTTCATTAGTTTGAGAGATTGTCAAAACAAATATGCTGAGTGGACTTGAACGCTCGACAGTGACCACGTATGGCTGCTATCTTTCGATCCTGACCAGGTTGGCAGTATGTCGCCGTCCAAGTCCTCCCAGCATATTCGCGAACTTCATTATACCGAAACGACATAGATTTTTGCGCCGGAAATCAGGGGGAATTTTAGATTGTTTTTTATGAAGTTGAGACAAGATGAATCTAATATGTGCAAAATCCATAAGGCGGTTAAGAAAGTGTGAAATTTATTCAAGCATCCTCTAATTGATACTAGAAAACTTGACTTTAATTGTGATTAGTAGTATGATAATTAGCGTTCTATTACTTCCCTTCACGCCGTCGCAGGTCTTCCCCCTTCTTCCCTGCGACGGCCATTTTTTTCTTCAACCAAAAGCTAGCTCAAAGCCGGCTTATAGCCTGTGCATAGAGTTAAAAATGGCCTCATGTTGGATGCGCACCTGTACACCCATTTCTATTCCAGCAGCTTCAAGCTCTTTTGAAAGTGATTCAAAGTCACAGCTCGCCTCTGAAATATCAACCATCATAACCATAGTAAAAAATCCTTGCATGATAGTCTGCGTTATATTTTCAATGTTAATGTTTTGCGCACATAGAATCGAGCTAACTGTCGAGATAATACCGACCCTGTCTCTTCCATTTACCGTAATAACTGCATTTGCTTTCTGCATATTGCACCTCTCTACTTATGTAATACTTATCTGTCTTTGCGCTAATTCTTCAAGCTGTGCATAGGTGCAGGAATACGGCCGCCTCTTGCAATGAAGGCCTCACAGCTGAATTTGTTTACGGGCATAATGGGCCCTGTGCCCAGCAGCCCTCCAAACTCTACAACATCGCCTACTTTTTTGCCCGGTGCAGGAATTATCCTGACTGCTGTAGTCTTATTATTAACCATGCCAATTGCTGCTTCATCTGCAATAATTCCTGCAATGGTTGATGCGGGAGTATCCCCAGGAACGCAAATCATGTCAAGCCCTACAGAGCACACACAGGTCATTGCCTCAAGCTTATCCAAAGACAGTGCGCCCTCCTGGACAGCACTAATCATGCCAGCATCTTCGCTAACAGGAATGAAAGCTCCGCTGAGACCCCCAACATAACTTGACGCCATCGTTCCGCCCTTTTTCACTGCATCATTAAGCAGAGCAAGTGCTGCCGTCGTTCCGTGCGTACCGCATTTCTCAAGGCCCATCTCTTCTAAGATATAAGCAACGCTATCTCCTACCTCTGGGGTAGGCGCAAGCGAAATATCAACAATGCCAAAGGGAACATTTAATCTGCGCGAAGCTTCTTGTGCCACCAATTGTCCCATGCGAGTCACCTTGAAGGCTGTCTTCTTAATGGTATCTGCAACCACACCGAAGGACTCCCCTTTAACATTTTTGAGAGCTGCCTTGACTACTCCAGGACCGCTAACTCCAACGTTGATAACCGTATCAGGTTCTCCGACACCATGAAAAGCGCCTGCCATGAAAGGGTTATCTTCAACTGCATTGGCAAAGACGACAAGTTTTGCACAGGCAAAGCCTCCCGTCGAAGCAGTAAGCTCTGCAGATGACTTAATAATGCGTCCAATTTGCTCAACGGCATCCATGTTGATGCCTGCACTTGTTGATGCGACATTAACAGAAGCACAAACTTTCTCTGTGCTTGCAAGTGCTTCTGGGATTGAGTTAATAAGCATTCTGTCACTGTCAGTGCGCCCCTTGTGCACTAGCGCAGAAAATCCACCTATGAAATTTACCCCAACTTCTGCAGCAGCACGATCTAGCGCCTGTGCAAAAGGGAGGTAGCTGTTGGTGTCACTGGAAGCAGCAACAAGCGATATTGGAGTCACCGATATACGCTTGTTGATTATGGGAATCCCATATTCTTTCTCGATATCTTCGCCCACTTTAACCAATTGTTCAGCCTTTTTGCAAACTTTGTCATAAATTTTGCTACAGGCGCGCTCAACATTTGCACTTGAACAATTCAGCAAATTGATTCCCATGGTGATTGTGCGAACATCCAGATGTTCTTCGTCAATCATCTTAAGGGTTTCAAACACTTCCCCTTTTGACAGCATGCAGAACGCACCTTTCTGTGATGTAGAATCTTTACCAGATCCCTAAGACTTTTATTCGGCTTTCGATTTTATCAGTTTATTTAACGAAAAAGGCAAAGGCTACTGCACCTGGTCCCGCATGAGTGCCAATCGCACACCCTATGCCGTGAGCAGTGGGCTTCTGATCCTTAAGATATTTCGGACCTGCTTCTATGAACTGATCAAGGCGCGTTTTGTCAGCTGTGTAACCCAGTGCCATAGGCTGATCAAAGTCAATTGTCCCTGCCCTTTCAACACAGTTAAAAATTTCATCATAGGCCTTTGCTAGACCTCGACTTTTGCCAGCAATCTTAATTTCACCCTCCTCAACCATAATGATTGGCTTCACCTTTAACAAAGTGCCTGCTGTCTTTGCAGCAGACGAGAGACGTCCTCCCTTATGAAGATACTCAAGGGTGTCAACAACCGCATAGAGGCGAAGCTTCGTTTTAGCCTCTTCGAGTGCTTGGGCAATCTCTGTCGCGCTTTTACCTCTGTCGCGCAAAACGAGTGCGCGCTGCATCAAAATGTTTAGTCCGATTGTTGCACTTTCGCTATCAACAATGTGGATGCGGGCAGCCTTTCCTTTGTCCTCGGCAGCAATTACTTCTTTGGCGAGACAAGCACTTTGCCAGGTACCCGACAATTTCGACGATATGGTAACTGCGACTATCTCAGGTAGCTCATCGTCGCCTGCTGTATCATCTGCGATTAAAGCCTTCCGGTATGCAGTCTCAAAGTCTCCTGGAGAAGGCTGGCTTGTGGTAGGAAGCTCCTCTGCTGCTTCAAGTTTTTGGTAAAACTCATCCGCGGTCAAGTCAATACCCTCACGATACTCACGGTCGGCAAATATAGTCTTGATGGGCACCAAGGCAACATCTGCCTTTTGTGCCTCTGTCTGAGAAATTTCTGATGTCGAATCTGTGATAATTTTTACCGTCATAATAACGACTCCTTCTTTGTGCCAACCTCTTTTGTGTTGACGCAGCTATGATAGTTCAAATATTTTAGTTAAAAATATTGAACTATCATAGCACTGAGAGCCTCCCTGTCAAGGTAGCTAGCGGTAGATATTGATAGATTTTTCAGTGAATATACTTGCAGGGTACAGTAGGGAAACTTATGAGGCTGACATCTTACATGTGACATCTCATCTGCAGTGCGCTATTATCTTTAAAGATGTGATAAATCAAAACTGTGAAACCCTTCGGGTGTAAAGGAGAAATTCATGGAACAACCGCCACAGCAATTCAATCCGTAAGTACCACCACCTCAGCAGCAGATGCCACCTCAACAATCCTTCGGGCAGCAGCAGATGCCTCAAGAAAATCCAGGGCAAGTCCTCAGTATTGTTGCTCTAGTTTTAGGTATTATTGGTCTACTTCTCTCGTGTCTCACTGCATGGTACCTCGGACTATGGCTATCAATCGCAGCACTTGTTTGCGGAATTATGGGCAGAGGCAAAACGCCACAGGGCATGAAGAGTGGCATGGCGATTGCCGGCATCGCCTTGGGAGCCGTCGGCATCCTAACGGGGATAGTCATGCTGGTACTCATGATAATTGGCTTCGCTGCTATGGGAAGTGCATCTGGGTCATCAGAAATGAATGAACTTTTGCGCATGCTAGAAAACTACTAAGACCTCGCGTTTCTTAACAAGGTTCTATAAAAAATAAATGTGGGCTGGGCTTTAATGCCAGCCCACATTTATTTTTTGGCTGTCAATTCAGGTCAGTATGCACAAAATTTCTGTGCTCATGCACTGTCAATAAGCTACCATGTTTTAGAGCTATATTAATGAGAGAAAATTTTGGACAACCTTAAGCGCAAAGGAAGATTTTATGAATCAATATCCACAGCAATTCAATCCGCAAGTACCACCACCTCAGCAGCAGATGCCGTCACAGCAATCTTTCGGTCAACCACACCTGCCTCACGAAAATCCCGGACAGAGCTTGAGCGTCGTTGGATTAGTTCTAGGTATTCTGGGTATTCTCATGCTCTGCGCGACACTTTTCAGCTTTGGGCTTTCGCTCATTTTGGGAATTCCTCTTTCTATAGCAGGGCTTGTCTGCGGAATTATGGGGAGGAATAGAACACCCTACGGCATGGAAAACGGTATGGCAGTCGCAAGTATTATAGTAGGCGTAATTGGTATTGCTCTCGGGGTAATGGCGATGCTAATCTTCGTTCTATTTGGCGCAATAATCTTTGCAGAGACAATGGCCTCACCAGAAATGATGGAGCTCAGAGAGTTGATGGATTCACTAGAAGCGTATTAGGGCGCCTTCCCCTGTCCTATAAGCCGCAGATATCCTATGTACATCAAAAATGGACTGGCGCTCAAAGTGCCAGTCCATTTTTTATTCGTAGTATTCTTTCAGCAGTATCCTTTTAGTGCTCAGAACTCTTTTATTGCCAGTCACTCCATGAAAAGCAGCCTGCAGTGACCGGTCAGAGCTACGGAGTATTCGTTGTCTCTGCCTCTTCACTTTCTACAAGCCCATATCTCTCTGGTTCTGCCAACGAATAAGTAACTTCAGCCTCTCCTGCTCCGTCCTCTTCAATTCCTGTACCGTAATGCGAGTCAGAGAAAATTGCGACAATGATAATCACGGGAATCGCAAGAAGGAAAAGCGGTCCGATCGCCTTTGCTATTTTCTTAAAATCCATGTGCTGCTCCTAACTCTACTGCAAAAAATCAATAACATTATTGTTGACCGAATATTCAGAAATCATAAATATCCAAAAGTCCCCCGTTGGCTCAAATGCACCACGCATAGTGATTACATCTCCAGGTTCTGGATTGTCCTGTCCGCTCACATTAATGGCATATATTTTCGATCCAACGCAATCCAGATTGCGGCACATAAGAATATGCTCATTATCGACGACACCCATCAAAGAAACATTGCCCTGCGTGTCAAAGGTTGTAATTGTTCCAGTAGCTATAACCTCATTTTGAAACGAACGAGGATTTACAAGCAGGTCATCAATTTGTAGCATGCCCTCGCCACTTTGTTGGACATCTCCTCCGCATCCTATCAATAGACCAAAGGTAAGCATGCCTGCAAAAAATAAGCTAAGAGCCTTAAGCGAAGAGCGAACACTAAGCACAATAACACCTTTCTCTGAGCCAAACTGCTACGCGACATCTTCTATTGTACAGTCATATGTACACAAACAAGGCCGCGTATCAGAAATTTTTTGCACCAAACCTACTCTTAATTTGCAGCCCGTCAAAATGCTCTGAAGCATTGAAGGTAATTAGGGGATAACCTTTGACAGAGGATATTCAATAATGTCTTGCGCGCCTGCCAATTTCAAAGCTGGAATCAAGTCACGTACCTGGATCTCGTCAAGCACTACCTCGATAGCCACCCAATCACTGTCAATCAGCCTTGACACGGATGGCTGCTTCATTGCCGGCAAAACATCAAGTATCTTTGCAAGAACCCCATCAGGTACATTCATTTTCAAGCCCACTTTTGAACGTGCCCTTAAAGCCCCTTGCAATAGCACAGATATACTCTCGAGCTTCTCCCGTTTCCAGGGATTATTCCATGCATCGCAGTTAGCGTGCAACTTTGTTGTCGACACTAATATCGTGTCAATGATGCGCAGTTTATTTGCGCGCAAGGAACTTCCTGTCTCAGTAAGCTCAGCGATAGCATCCACTAAATGAGGGACCTTTGCCTCTGTAGCCCCCCACGAATACTCGACAGTCGCATCAATTGCATGCTTACCTAGATAAGATTTGGTGATGTTCACGAGCTCTGTTGCAATACGCTTGCCTTGAAGATCTTGCACGCCTTCCATGTCGCTGTCTTCGGCAACAGCGATGACTAGCTTTATTGGATTAGAGGTATTCTTTGAGTAGATTAGATCAGCAACCTCGACCACGTCGGCTTCATTTTCTGTAATCCAATCCAGGCCACTGATTCCTGCATCCAAAACTCCTTCGTGTACATAGCGAGGGATCTCTTGGGCGCGCATCAAGGTTATTTCTAGCTCTGGATCATTAACCACAGGAGAGTAGGATCTGCTGTGGGTAGATATTACAAACCCCGCATGCTTAAATAGCTCAAAAGTTGATTCCTGCAAGCTGCCCTTCGGCAAACCCAATCGTAACTTCATGTTAACTCACTTTCATAACTAGTCGTACAGAGCTCACAGGTCCTAAGCTTCGCTCAAATCTTGCTCAGACCTCACTATAACTAAAACACAATCGACAACACAAACAGTATGACAATCCCCAGCTGAAGCACCAGCTTTGCCGCAGTGCTTGTCAGGAAAGATATTACTGTGATACCTGCTACCCTAAAAGCATCTTGATAGGGCTTTTTGTGCAGTAATTCTGTGACGAACACCGCTACGAAGGGTACCAAGATCAAGCCAAAGGGTGGAAATACAAAGGCGCCTATGATGATTGCCAGTGGGCCAAGCCGCTCGCTCCACTTACTACTGTCTGCCTTCTGCAAAAACAGCTTGTTTGCAATAAAGTCTGAGACAAGGATGAATAACGATACCACCACAAGTGCCACCCAGAAAAACCATTCCAATCCGCCTGAAGCACTTATTCCGTAGTGATAAATCAGTGCCCCTGCCCACAGAAAGGGGACTCCAGGGATAACGGGAAATATCAATGCCGCAAAGGCCGCAGCAAAAGAAGCGACCACTAAGGCCCACAGTAAGATGTCTAGCATTTCCAAAGTGCTAAGCCCCGTTACGTGCAGAAACTAATTGAAAGCCTGCCTTGCTAAGAGCCGCTTTGATCTCTTCAATCTGCTCGAAGTCTCTGGTCTCAAGTCCTATAGTCAAATAACAGCTGGTAATAGCCATATGAGGATCAGAGCCTGAATAATGAACGTTGACAACATTGCCACCGCACTTTGAGATAATGCCACTAACGCCCAAAAGTTGGCCGGGCTTATCTTCTAGGGCAATATGCAAGGTAGCATTTCTGCCACTGGTGACAAGTCCGCGTGTAATCACGCGAGACAAAATGTTTACGTCAATATTTCCGCCTGATACTATACAGACCGTCTTTTTTCC
>Ga0123355_10001350_pt1 | contig 34061 bp, 38 predicted proteins | sample TergutEmb28metaG_3_FD_89872 | JGI IMG/M metagenome (GOLD analysis project Ga0123355, IMG submission 89872) | Embiratermes neotenicus P1 segment gut microbial communities from Petit-Saut dam, French Guiana - Emb289 P1 | ecosystem: Host-associated > Arthropoda: Insects > Digestive system > Gut ...
CCAGGGCCAATGCGTATACCAACATCGAGGTCGGGCACGCCGCCCAGAACGTGCTGCTGCAGGCGGTCGTTCTCGGGCTTGTCGCCGTGCCCGTTGCCGCCCTCGACGGGACTCGGGCGGCGCGTACGCTCGCCCTGTCTGCCGGCCAGACCGTCGCATATCTCATCCCGGTAGGCTTTGCGGCCTGAGCTGCTGCGAGCGGCAGTACAGCTATGGGGCAATTCCGCGCGGCGGCGAAGCCGTCCGCGTGAGCGCAATGTCAGGCTTCAGCACGTGCGCGCCCAATGAGACCTAAATGGGTTGACCCAAACCCCACCGAATATTTGAGGCCGTAGCCCAGCGCACGGTCAAAGCCAATGTGGGCTGACCAGATGAGGCCGACTGTGACTGCAACAGACATGGACAAAAATACACCTCCTGCCAGCACGGCCAGGGCACCGATATACGAGTGAGCACAGTTGTACGACACGGCGCCAAATCTCGGACCGGCGAGGTAGCCGAGAAAAGACAGATCTGGAGTCAGGAAGAACAAGGCAAAGATAGCCCAGCCGTCACCAAACTTTGCATAGGCCAACAGGCTGACCGCGAGGACACATAGCCCTTCAAAGCGCAACAAAGCTCGAACGCCGCCTGATGTCACACCGACCACGAGTTTCTCCGGATGCCTGACTTGATCCAGAAGTGAGGCTGTCGTCGACATGGTGTGTCTCCTTCGGTTCCGTTGCTCGACTGGCGGCCATTCTGAGCACCAGGTCAGCAAAAAGGAATTGCTGAAGATGGCAGAGCTGCTATACATATCTGTATAGCAAATGAAGTCGGTCGGGACCTCTACCGCGCTCAAAGCCTACCTGGCGCGCTATGCGTGGCGGGGCATTCATCGAGTGCATGCCGAAGCCGTTGCGCTGCGTCGGAAGCGCGGACCATTGCTCAAGACTCCAGTGACCTGCTGAGCTTCTTCCAGGCATCGAGGCCGCCCTGAATATGGCAGGCGTTATCGATGCCAACATCCTGCGCGGCCCGCACTGCCATCGCTGAGCGTTCGCCGAACGCACAGTAGAACAAAATCCGCTTGCCAGTCGCGGTAGCCAATTCGTGCAACATGCCTCCCGGACGGAGTTCATCCTCCAGGCGCGCATAGGGTGTGTGCAGTGAGCCGGGAATGATCCCCTGTTTAGCGCGCTCGGCCTTCTCGCGCAGATCGACGATCGCCACGTCGCTGCGATCGACGAGCGCCATGGCCTCGCACGCCCGAACTGCCCAGCCTTTGCGCGCGAAGTCTCCCTGCTGCAGACCGATACGCATGTTGGCCGGCACAGCCACATCCATCATCCTGGGGTTGGGTAGCCGCAGACTGTTCATCAGGTCCACATACTCGTCGACCGACTTGACCTGCAAGCGCGGGTTGAACAGCTTCTCTTCGCCAATGGTCGAGACGGTGTCACCCTTGTAATCGTGTGCGGGATAGACCAGTGTCTCGTTTGCCAGCACGAGCAGCTTAGTGAAGATCGAGTCGTACTGTGCCCGCGCATCGCCGTTCTGGAAATCGGTGCGCCCGGTGCCATGAATGAGCAGCGTGTCGCCGGTGAACACACGGTCGTCAAAGCGATAGGAATAGGAGTCGTCAGTATGACCGGGGGTATAGAGCACATCGAGGCGCAGGCCCTCGATGTCGACGTGGTCGCCTTCAGCCACGCGCATGGAGACGACGTCGGCTTGCGTCTGCTCGCCCATCACGGTGATACAGCGGGTGCGGTCGCGCAGCGCGCCGAGCCCGGTGACATGGTCGGCGTGCAGGTGCGTGTCCACAGCTTTAACCAGCTTGAGATCGAGCTCGCGCACGAGCTGCAGATACCGATCTAGTTTGTCAATGACAGGGTCGATGATCAGCGCCTCACCGCCGCGGCGACTGGCGATAAGGTAGGTGAAGGTGCTGGATGCACTGTCGAAGAGCTGACGGAATATCATGTTCGCTGGCCGGTTTATGATGTTTACAATCAAGAGCATCGGGTTGGCCGCGCTTTCGCACGGCCAACCCTCGAGGCTGCCCTGCTGACAACTCATCCGCACTCACCCGCGCGGCTGCGGCACTATGCGGATGTAAGGCCGCGGTGCCTTCCAGCCTTTCGGGTAGGTTCTTTTCGCGTCATCATCCGACACCGAGCCGGCGATGATGACGTCCTCCCCTTGCTGCCAATTCACCGGAGTTGCGACTTTGTGCTTCGCGGTCAGCTGCAGTGAGTCGATGACGCGCACGATCTCGTCGAAGTTGCGGCCGGTCGTCATCGGATAGACCATGATGAGCTTGACTTTCTTGTCCGGGCCGATCACGAAAACGTTCCGCACCGTCTGGTTGTCGGCCGGGGTCCGCTTGGACGGATCGCCTGCGGCAGCCGCCGGCAGCATTCCGTAGAGCTTCGAGATCGACAGATCGGGGTCGGCGATCAGCGGATAGTTGGGCGCAAAGCCCTGCGTCTCTTTGATGTCCGTCGCCCACTTACCGTGATCGTCCACCCGGTCGACGCTGAGTCCGATGATCTTGACGTTGCGCCTGTCGAACTCCGGCTTGATCTTCGCCATATACCCGAGCTCGGTTGTGCAGACCGGGGTGAAGTCCTTGGGATGCGAAAACAGGACGCACCAGGAATCACCGATCCAGTCGTGGAAGTGAATACGACCTTCGGTCGTATCGGCGTTGAAGTCCGGGGCGAGGTCGCCAATCGAGAGAGTCATCAATACCTCCTTAGATCGTAGCTCGGATGAGGATGATCTTGTGGAAAACAGTGAGTCCCCGATTTTTATTCCACATCACAGAGCACAATTTCCAGCGGCTAGCGGGAACCCCTAGTCGCCGCGCCTCTCCGCGGTGTATCGCCACCTGCTGCGATGGTCCTGATGCGCAATTCCAGCGCCGATCCGGTCAACGGTGCGGCGCTGGATCCTCGCAGTCCCCGCTGGACGAACCTCCTGCGTCAGCGACTGAACCTGCTTGACAAACCGATAGGGGGAGGCCTCGGCGCCCAAAAAGTCACTCGAGTGCTACCTCGCCCGAGGGCTGTGCCCATCCAGCGCGGTCCCTAGACTGCGCGACTCCTGACAGACCCGAGAGGGGTGACTTATGGAATTGCTTGTAGTTGATATCAGCGCGACGGTCGCTGCGCTGCTCGGTTACCTGGCGATCGTGTTCTGGCACGACGCCACGCGCGAGAGATGACATTTGTCCCCTTCCGTGCGGAATGTCCCGGGCCCTCCGGGACGAACGCAGGAGCGTGCCTGCTGCAGTTGCTGAATTCTCGCGACAGTTACCAGCGCCACGGTCTCATCACACCGGCACGGTCTGGTAAGTTGCTTTTCGGCTGGCTTCTAATGCCAGCTGATCGTCGCCGACGCCCGTCTGGCCGCGGGGAATAGCGCGCGCCTCCACTGTGTTCTCGCCTCGAGACCTCAAATTGTCACGAGCGAAGGAGCAAGGTCATGAGTGCAGACGAGATGGTCCCCAGGCGCAACGCCGGCCGAGCGACCCGCACGGCGCTTTGTCAGTGGGAGCGCACTGCGCAGGGCAGTCTGCGCGCCACCTGGCGCCCATCGTGGCGGGTCGCTTCAGCTGCTGACACCCGTGGGCCCACCCCCGAGGCCGTCGTGCAGTCCACTCGCGACGGGCAGCGCGTGCGTGCGCGCGCTCGCTCCGACGGAAACGCGCGACAACGGCCAATCGATCGCTGGATCGCGGCCGGTTTCATTGGGGCGCTCTATCTGCTGGTAGCGTTCGCGGGGCTCGCGATAGTTGTGCGCGTGTAACAGATCGGCAGGCGTTGCGCACGCTCTCCGGGAATGCGCCCGATTCCGGGTGGCTGAACCTGTTATCGCAGCCCACCCCGGGCGCAAATGAACTCCGCGATGAGCTCTACACCGGTACCAACTCTGAGGTTGGTGAATACAAAGGGTCGCGCGCCGCGCATACGGCGAGCATCGGCTTCCATCACAGCGAGGTCTGCTCCGACGAGCGGCGCGAGGTCGATCTTGTTGATTACCAGCAGATCTGAACGGGTTATCCCCGGACCGCCCTTACGCGGAATTTTCTCCCCACCCGCCACATCGATCACATAGACCGTGAGGTCGGCAAGCTCCGGACTGAACGTGGCAGCCAGATTGTCGCCACCGGACTCGATCAGCATCAGATCGAGGCCCGGGAAGCGGCTACGCATTTGCTGCACGGCCGCCAGGTTGATCGAGCAGTCTTCCCGGATCGCCGTGTGTGGACAGCCACCCGTTTCCACGCCGAGGATTCGCTCCGGCGGCAGCGCGCCTGCGCGCGTGAGAATCGCAGCGTCTTCCTTGGTATAGATGTCATTGGTTATCGCACAGAGGTCATAGTCCTCACGCAGATGCTTGCACAGCTGCTCCATCAGGGCCGTCTTCCCTGAGCCGACTGGGCCACCGATGCCGACCCGCAGGGGACCCGAAAGACTCATCGCTCCGCTGATCATGAGCGAAACAACCGGCAATAGAGGCTTTCATGACGCATAGCCGCAATCTCCGCAGTCAGCGTGCAGCTGCCAAGATCGTCCTCCCCGGCCTGCAAAGCATGCTGCGCGGCAGCAGGTAGTCGCGGAAGCAGCGCAGCGAGTGTGCGCTGCGCGTCGCTCTGACCGATGGCGCCAAGACGCGTTGTGGCGGACACCAGATTTGACAGCCACGCGAGGGCGTACGCCTCCAATGCCTCCCTGAGGGGAATCCGGTGCGCCGCCACTGCAACTGCGAACGCGCTCGGCAACGCGGTCGGCTGGGCAGCGAGCTGCTCCGCCCAGAAACGTAACTCAGCATTACCCCACGCCCCGAGCGCGGCGCTGAGAAACGCCGCTCCCTGGCCAGTCGTCTCGAGCCGACGCTCACTGCAGGTTGCGAGTGCAACCGCAAGCTCGCCGAGCGCAACAACAGTCGCGGCATCGCTGCGTGCTGCCGCGCGCTGCGTGAGGCAGATCAGGATGAGATCATTGCGCAGCGAACCGTGCTCGAGCATCGCACGCAGCCAGCACTCGAGAGCATCCGCAGTCCGTAGATGGCCGTCCGCGTGGACCTGCTCGAGACCGTGTGAATAGGCGAAGGCCCCGACCGGAAACATGGGGGATAACCACACCATGAGGAGCAGCCGTGATTGACCGAGTGCGGTGGTCTCCTCAGGCGCGGCGACTGTCATCAGGTTTCCCCGCGTGCATATGGCCAGCGTCGTAAGCGCCGGACTCGGGCTCGAATGGCGCCTCGATATGCCGCACTCGCGCGCCGAGCCCGTGCGCCAGGCCTTCCAGCACGTGATCGGGGCGGATGCGTAGCGTGCGTTCACCCAGCTGTGTCGGCACGTGTCGATTGCCGAGGTGCCAGGCGAGTCGCACGCAGGCCGCGGTCGATACCAGCTCGAACTGCACCAGCGGCTCCGCCGCCGAACGAACGGCAACCGGCCCTGCCGGAGTCAACAGTGCATCCCCGTCGTGGAGGAGGACTGCTGCCGGCAGTTCGAGCAGTATCTCGCGTCCCGAATCGCAATGAAGCACGATGCGGCGGCGGTAGCGCGACTCGTAGTCCAGTGTGACGGTGTCGACAGGTGGATCGCTCCAGCCCCCTGCCCTCGCAATACTGCGCGCGACGTACATGCTGCAAGCCCCTCGTCAGAACAGGAAATAGCGCTGCGCGAGGGGAAGCTCCTGCGCCGGCGCGCAGGTGAGCCACTCGCCGTCCGCGGTTACCCGATAAGTCTCGGGATCGACTTCAATTTGAGGCGTTGCAGCATTGTGGATCATGTCGCTCTTGCGCAGTCCGCGCGTCCTCTCTACGGCAACCAGCGGCTTGCGTACACGCAACCGCTCGGCAAGCCCCACGGCAAGCGATTCCTGCGAGACGAACGTGAGCGCGATCGACCCCGGCGCGAGCCCGTAACCTCCAAACATCGGCCGGTAGTGCACAGGCTGTGGCGTCGGGATCGAGGAGTTGGGATCGCCCATCGGTGCAGCCGCGATCATGCCACCCTTGATCACAAGATGCGGCTTTGCACCGAAGAATGCGGGGGACCACAGCGCCAGATCCGCGAGTTTGCCCACTTCCACCGAGCCGATGTGTCGAGCCACACCGTGCGCGATAGCCGGATTAATGGTGTATTTGGCTATGTAGCGCTTCACACGGGAGTTATCATGACGCGCCGGGTCACCGGGCAGCGAGCCCCGCTGCTCCTTCATTTTGTGGGCGGTCTGCCAGGTGCGCGTGATGACCTCGCCGACTCGGCCCATCGCCTGGCTGTCTGAGGAGATCATCGACAGCGCTCCCAGGTCGTGCAGACAATCTTCTGCAGCAATCGTCTCCGGGCGGATGCGGCTTTCGGCAAAGGCAAGGTCTTCCGGAATCGAGGGGTCCAGATGGTGGCACACCATCAGCATGTCCAGATGCTCATCCAGCGTGTTCACCGTGTAGGGACGGGTGGGATTCGTGGACGAGGGCAGGACATTGGAAAGACCCGCCACCTTGATGATGTCGGGTGCATGCCCGCCGCCGGCGCCCTCGGTGTGGAATGTGTGAATAGTGCGGTCCTTGAAGGCCGCGATCGTGTCCTCCACGAAGCCGGACTCGTTCAACGTATCGGTGTGGATCATGACCTGGATGTCATAGCGCTCAGCCACATTAAGGCAACAGTCGATCGCGGCTGGCGTCGTGCCCCAGTCTTCGTGCAGCTTGAGCGCACAAGCCCCGCCCGCGATCTGCTCGGCGAGTCCGGCCGGTTCCGATGCATTGCCCTTGCCGGCGAAGCCGATGTTGAGCGGCAACCCGTCCACGGCCTCAATCATGCGTCCCAGATGCCATGGCCCGGGCGTGCAGGTCGTGGCATTCGTACCGGTCGCCGGCCCCGTGCCGCCCCCGAGCAGCGTTGTCACGCCAGACATCAGCGCATCTTCCGCCTGCTGCGGACAGATATAGTGAATGTGACAGTCGAATCCGCCAGCCGTGAGGAGCTTGCCCTCCCCGGCTACGATCTCCGTTCCCGGACCGATCACGACGTCGACTTTCGGCTGCACGTCCGGGTTGCCAGCCTTGCCGATTGCGGCAATGCGACCCTCGCGCAGCCCCACGTCGGCTTTGACGATGCCCCAGTGATCAACGATGACCACGTTTGTTATCACCGTGTCCATTGCGCCCTCGGCCCGCGTGCGCTGCGACTGTCCCATGCCGTCCCGGATTACCTTGCCTCCACCGAACTTGACCTCCTCGCCATAGCAGGTGTAATCGCGCTCGATCTCGATGAGCAGTGCAGTGTCACCGAGTCTCACACGATCCCCGGTTGTCGGGCCGAAGTGTCCCGCGTAGCTATCACGGTCGATCGTCACGGGCATCAGGTCACCTCGCGGGGCGGCAGCATGCCCATGATCTCGCCTCGAAAACCGATCACCCGCCGGCTGCCGCTCAGAGGCACGAGTCGTACCTCCCGGCTCATGCCCGGCTCGAACCGGACGGCGGTACCCGCGACGATGTCGAGGCGGTAACCGCGCGCGGCCACCCGGTCGAAGTGCAAGGCGGGGTTCGCCTCCGCGAAATGATAGTGACTGCCAACCTGCACGGGTCGGTCGCCGGTATTCGTCACGCGCAGCACGATGCTGGTGCTGCCAGCGTTCAACTCAATGGGGCCGTCGGCACAGAGAAGCTCACCCGGTATCACCAGCGTGCTCCTTTATCGAATCGCCCGATGCACCGTGACGAGCTTGGTGCCATCCGGAAATGTGGCCTCGACCTGCACGTCGCCCACCAGCTCCGCTATGCCCGGCATGACCTGCGCCCGGGTGAGTACCTGGGCTCCACCGCTCATCAGCTCGGAAACCGATCGCCCGTCCCGCGCACCCTCGACGATGTAGTCGCTGATGAGGGCGACCGCCTCCGGGTGATTCAACAGTATGCCGCGCTCGAGCCGGCGGCGCGCAACTGTCGCCGCCATCGCGACGAGCAGCTTGTCCTTCTCACGCGGAGTCAGTTGCATGATGCACCTCTTGACCAGCTGCGCGGGAGCGCTTGCCCGCGGAATCGTTCGACAAACTCCTGAACCGCGGCGGCGAGCGCTTCGGCATCCTGTGCCAGCCACCGCACAACCAGCACGTCGGGCAGGCCGGAGGCTGCGGCTTGCACGGCCGCGGAGGTAACCAGAGCGCCGCGGGACCATGCAAGGCGCTCTTCGGCATTCCGGGTCACGTAGAGAAACAGGGCGGCGGCGCCGGCCCCGGCGGCGATCGCGGGCTCCGCCAGCACCGAGCGCAGGTCCCCGGCCAGGCGAAACTGTTCTGCAAAGCGCAACCGCTGCCCAACCCGTATCCGCCAACGGTCCGCCAGCACTGCGCTGCGCAGCCGCTCACCGTGAGCGCGGCGTCCGAAGACAAGCATCTCGGCCATCAGCACGCGAGCATCCTCGGCAGCCTCGACATCAAGCCGTCGGGCACACCGGGCACCCTCATAGATGAGAGTCTCCTGAGGTAGCCACTCGATCTGACTCTCCTTGGCAGCGCGCAGCGTGACGTCAACCCGGGCAACCAGGTCATCCGCGGCGCGGTACAGACGCTCGGGAGCCGCACTGGTGACACGCAAGCGCGCCCCTGGATCGGCCATGACCTCGATGCTTACCTGATCACCTCCGGCAATCCCGCCGCAGGGGTTGATCGTGTGCAGCTCGCAGTCCCGATGTCCTGTAAAGCGTGCACGGAACCCCCCGCTCTCGGTCAGACCGAGGAGGCGCGTCACGCCGTGCTCGGCGCGGACGTGAATGGCGATTCGCGCTGCAACGCGCGGTGCCGCCCGCGAAATCCCGCGCGAACCGCAAGGCGCCGGTGCTGTGGAAATCCGGTCGCTGCCGCGACTGAACTTCACCTCCGTCGGTGATGATGACTGATTTGACACACTATCGACTGATGTGACTACCAGCGGCGCTGTCGGAGAGAATCCTTTTCAAGGGAACTTCGGGATCGGCTAACAGCTGGGCATCGGTTGCCACCCCGGTAGTCACAAGCGCTTTGCCCTGCAGGTAATCGCGTACCGCATTCACGCAGTCAAGTCCTATTACCTTCTTGTTCCGTCGATAGATAACGGAGAAGCTGCGCGTCGCGGGATCACCTCGGACGACCGCGTCATCGAAGTCGCGCGACAGGCCTGCTATCTGCAAACGCAAATCGTACTGATTTGACCAAAAGCTCGGCATGACATCGTAGGGCTGCGGCCGCCCGCAAATCGCCTTGGCAGCCGTCAAAGCCTGATCGTTGGCGTTCTGCACGGATTCAAGCCGGGTCCACTCATCGCGGGAATATCGGTTTCGATGCTCAGCGCAATCGCCAATTGCGTAGATATCAGGCAGGCTTGTGTGGCAGTGCGCGTCGACTCGGACGCCGTTGTGACCCGCAGCTCCCTGGTCACGCAGCAGCCGCACTGACGGCTCGACACCAATCCCTACGATGACTACCTGGGCAGGCAGCGTTGTTCCGTCCGCCAGTGACACGCCGCAGACACGCCCCCCCTGCTCCTCGATGCGGCCCACGCGCGCCCCGAGACGGACGTCTACGCCGTGTGCGCGATGCTCTTTCTCGTAAAAACGGGACAATGGCTCGCCCGCCACTCTCGCCAGGACCCTGTCCAGGGCTTCGAGCACGGTTACTTGCTTGCCGAGCTTCGTCAAGACCGCCGCGGCTTCCAACCCGATGTAGCCCCCGCCTACCACGATGACGTGCTGCGTCTGCGAGAGCCCCTCGAGTATGCGGTCCACATCGGAGCGACTTCGCAGCGTGTGCACACCGACGGCCCGATGCCCTGGACATGCGAGCGCGCGCGGTGTACTGCCCGTTGCCCAGACCAGTCTGCCGTATTGGACGAAAACACCCGTGTGGGTCTCGAACTGATGACGCGCTGCGTCAACCGCGACAATGCGCTGTCCCAGCTTGAGCGTGATCCCCTGCGCTACCCACCCGTCGACAGCAAGAAACGGCAACTGCTGGAGGGGCCTCTCGCCAGCCAGGTACTCCTTGGAGAGCGCAGGCCGGTCGTAAGGCAGATCCGGTTCGTCACCGAACAGTGCGATCGTGCCGCGAAAATTCTGCGCACGCAGCGCCAAGGCCGTCTGCGCGCCGCCATGTCCGGCCCCGACAACAGCGACGTCGTACTTCTCGAGCATATCGAGGCACCGTGCTACGAGCTGACACGTCGCTCGATCTCCTGCAGGAAATGGCGGATGACGGTCTCCTCGTCCTGCAAGTGGAAATGCCGCTTGGCCCCGCAGCCGATCACGCGACCAATCTGTTCATGCGTGAAGGCATCCTCGCGCAAGGTGTCGCGAAGTCCAACGCTCCCCACCGCCTGGGCGAACAGCTGCGCGGCGTTGCGTGCCGCCGGGTAATAACCCGTCACTTCCCACACGGTACGATCGCGAGCCAGTGGCCATACGTTGTAGGTGAAATAAGTGCCCCTGAGAAGCCCGACATAGAAGTTTGGAAAAATGTGGTAGAGATCGAACGCCCCGTGCCACTTCGGGCCTTTCGACTCGCTGCCTCCCTCGACTGAAAACGCATCGAAAGTGCCGAGGGCGTACTTGAGGCTGATCGCAGTCACCGGCGACGGATCGAAAGACTCCGGCGCCCGACTCGATACCAGACCATGCGGGCCCAGGCACCGCAGCGCCGCGTGCGTGAAGCGCTTGCCCTTGTCGGTCGCCGATCTTGCCAGCGTCTTCTTGTGCAAATAAGGCAGATGCCAGCCTTCCATCTGGGCTTCGATCAGCGTTTTCCAGTTCACCCGCTCCTCGGCTCGGTACCCGTAAGTTCTCTGCAGGGACGAAAATGGATAGCCGTCTATGAATTCCGTGACCGGCGCCAGATAATCTTCGAGAGTCTCCTGCGGCGCTGTCGCCAGATTGATGAATACGAATCCCTGCCAGACGCCGCAGTGAATCGGCGTGAGGCCATTCTCCGCCGGATTGACCGCGAAGAAGCGGTCGCGATCGCTGATGTTTATCAAGGCGCCGCTGGTGTTGTAGACCCAGCCGTGAAACCGGCACTGGAACACCCGGCACTTGCCGCGCGCCTCCCACGCAACGGGATTGCCGCGGTGCGAGCACATGTTGTGGAACGCACGAACGACGCCGTCGACCCCACGGACCACAAGTACCGAGGTGTCGACAACCTCGATATTGCGCACGAAAAATTCACCCGGAGCCGCGACGTCGGCTTCTCGTCCGACATTGATCCAGCACTTTCGAAAAATGGCGGTGCGCTCCTTGTCGAAATAGCTGTCGGCGACATAAGGCTCCACCGGTACAGGCGATCGCCCCAGGTCCGGATATTGGTCGATGAACAGCGTGTTCGCAGGCGTCATACCATGGCTTCCTGAATCAGCGTGCCCAGTCGTCGTGAGTCGGTACGAAGCGATCGAGTGACATCAGATACGGCGGGTTCACTTCTTCGAACATCTCTATGGCCATGCTCGCCTCGACCATCGAGAGACACAGATACAGCAGCCTGCGCTCCGCGTCCGGCAGCGCCTCTACTTCAAAGCCAGCGAGATGATCGAGTGCCTCGGGCAATACTGGCAGGAGCGCGTCATAAAAGGCACGTACTTCGGCGAGCGACGACGAGTCTTTCTTGCGGTTGCGCTCCCTTTCAGTGGGAAGCGCCCACGCGGCAAACTGTTCGAGTCCAGCGAACTTTGCAGGAAAGCAGTTGCTCATGGCGTCGCATCCCGGTAGGCAGGTTCCAATACGGTGGCAAACCGCGCTCGCAACTCATCCATGTTGTCGAGCACGGTCCAGTCGGACACCATCGCTACCGGCGGCAGTGGCGTGTACTTCGGCCAGTCTTCACTGAGGCGGGTGGCCGCTTCTTCGTAGGTGAAGATCTTGGCGAGCTGATCGACCTGCTCCTGCGTCTCCAGGAGAACGTGGCAGAGGACGTAAAAGGGCGCTGCGAGCCCCCCATTCTCGGGTCCGCGCACGCGCTGCACTATCATCCTCGGGACGTCGATTTTGAGGAACTTGCGCGCGAGCCCCGCGCCAAGGGGCAGGTGGGTGTTCAGGTAATGATCGAAGTCGAACGTCTTACCCGACGCGGTTGGATACATGAACGTCAGAACATGCATGCGTCGCCCTCCCTCGGGAGCCACTGGTTGCGTCAACGGGAACCGACTAGCCGCGTACCTCGCACACGGGGCTGACGCGCCCATGAGGTAACAAAGTACCCCATAGTTTATCACATAAAGTTAACCTTGGTAACCAAGGTCAAAGTGCCTCGCCGACCGCTCGTGCGCAGCGAACCAGGCCCCGGGAGTCACCCGAAGACGACCTCGCTGATCTGGATCACCGGCGACAGGTTGGTGTAGTTCTTGATGTCGCCCATCAGCTCCTCCTTGTGCGGGTTGAAGCCCCTCTCGAAAGCCTCGAGGGACTCGCAGAACACATGACACATGCCTACGTAGGCGGCAGGGTCGGTGGCCGTAAGACCCGACAGTCCCTTATCGATCGTGTAGTACTTGCAGGTATCGCCCATTCTTTGTTTCACAAGCGGCATGTGCTTGTCGCGGTAGTAGTCGAGATCAAAACGACCCCCGGGAGTATTGGGATACATCACACTGACCTTGATCATGGCTTGCTCTCCAGAGAAACATGCAACCCGCAGGCATTTGGCAGTTCGTGCGTGCGGGAGACGGTACCGAATGCTGTCAGCGTCCGCAGATTCAATGCCCTGGGAGCCGACGCTTTGGAGCACTTTTCGTCCCCCCAAGTCTATGCTACATTATTTTCATGTAAATCACCTTATAAAAACTATCGTTTTGGGGAGCTCCAATGCGACTATCGTCCAGGGGACTGCGGCGCAAAGCCATTGTCACAGGCGGTGCGGGTGCGCTTACGATGTTCGCGGCGACTGCTTTCGGCCAGTCGGTCGCGCCGGAACAGAGCGCAGCGCAGGCGGGCCAGATTGGGGAGGTAGTCGTAACTGCGCAGCGGCGCCAGGAAAGGGAACAGGACGTACCGATTTCCATCGAGGCGTTCTCTCCCAAGGAGCTCGACAGCGCGGTGATCCAAACTGTCCAGGATCTCAACGTCATCAGTCCCGGACTCAACTACGGCGCCGTGGTCGGATACGCCCAGCCGCATCTGCGCGGCATCGGCACCACCGCTTCCGGGGCGGGCGTCGAGAACCCGGTTGCCACCTACATAGATGGCGTGTACTACGGCGCGATGACCGGGTCGCTTTTGGCGTTAGTCAACATCGCGAGTATTGAAATCGACAAGGGTCCCCAGGGCACGCTCTTTGGTCGCAACGCGACCGGTGGCCTCATCCAGATCACGACCAGGACCCCGAGCCAGACCCTGTCCGGGTCCGCCGGACTCGCCTACGGCAACTATGACACCAAGAGCGGCACCGCCTACCTGACGGGTGGAATCTCCTCGACCCTCGCGGCAGACATATCCGCCTACTACCAGGACCAGGGCGAGGGCTATGGCAAGAATTTCTACAACGGCATGGACGTCAACAAGAACCGCGACATCGCCGTGCGCTCCAAATGGCTGTGGACGCCCAGCGAGAACACGCAGGTGACGTTGATAGGAGATTACGAACGCACCGACGATGCCCCCGCGCTCGCACCGGCCACGATTCCGCTCGGGGGCCTGCCGTTTCCCGTACCGCCGCAGAGCCTCAATGGCGTTTTTCAGCCGTTCGGAACCACCAGCCAGGACGGGATAAGCATCAACGTGCAGCACACGTTCGGAGATCTGCAATTCTCATCGATCAGTGCGTGGCGGCAGACCCACTTTCTGCAGTCCTTCGATGGTGCGCTCACGCCATATCCGCCACTTGCCCTCAACATCCTGATCCGCCAGCCCGACGAGCAGGTCACCCAGGAGTTCCAGCTGCGCTCAGCCAACACCCACCCTGTCAACTGGGTCACCGGGATCTTCTATTATCAGGATAATGCCAGTGAGGCTCCGGTCCAGGCTCTCGGCGACCTGCTGTTCCCGCTGGAATCGACCAACACCTATCCGGTTGAGAGGACCTACTCGATAGCTGGCTACGGACAGGCAACCGCCGAAGTTCTGCCAGCCACGGACCTTACACTGGGCTTACGCTATACGTTCGAGCGCAAGAACTTTCACACCTCGGGTTTTCTGCAATTCCCGGACGGCAGCACCATCCCGGAATCGGCTCCGGACCAGCATCTGCTCTACAGCAAACCGACCTGGCGCGTCGCGCTCGATCACAAACTGACCTCTGATCTCATGGTGTACGTGTCCTACAACCGGGGCTTCAAGAGCGGCGGTTTCAACAACGAGCTCCTGCCGACCAGCACCTATTTGCCCGAGATCCTCGACGCCTATGAGACGGGCATCAAGTCAGAGCTGTTCGAACGTCGGGTTCTCGCCGATGCGGCCTTGTTCTATTACGATTACAAGAATATCCAGGCGGTCCGCTATCCGGCGGGATTGCTGGAAGTCTACAACGGCGCCGCTGCAGAAGTGTACGGACTCGACCTGGACCTCAAAGCGAAGCTCGCCTATAACTTCGGGGTGAGCGTCGGCGCAGAGTTCCTGCACAGTAAATACACCTCATTCCCGGTCGCCGACTACACGACACTGTTGCCTGATGGCGGCGGTACTAACTTTGCCACTGCACCCGCGACCGGCAATCAGCTGTCGCAAGCGCCCAAGGCCACTGTAGACGTAACTGCGAGCTACTTTGTTCCTGTGCACTTCGGGACGGTCGGTACCGATGTGACTTTCTACTACAACAACGGTTGGTTCGCAGAGCCCGACAACCGTCTCCGCCAACCCAGCTACCACCTCATCAACGCCCAGCTCTACCTGTCGATGAGTGATGACCGCTACCGCGTCAAGCTGTGGGGACGCAACCTGAACAACGCGGCGTACGCCGTGTCACTGGCCTCACAGGCCAACGGCGACTACATCCAGTACGCGCCTCCGCGCACCTATGGTGTGACGGTTGAAGCGAAATTCTGACTCGGCACCGTCAGCGCGCGCCCTGGGTGCTCAGGCTCGCGGGTCACGCCTGGCGCGAGTGAGCTGCAGATAAAGCGAGTCCCCTTCGCGCACCACGGTGTGCGTCTGCAGGGCGATGCTGCAGGGAGGGGCGGTGGGCTCACCGCTCTCGATGTCGAACGATCCGAAATGCAACGGGCAGACGATCGATCCTTCCTCGATCATTCCGTCGGACAGCGATGCCTGTCCATGCGTGCAGCGATCGTCGGTCGCGAAAAAACGCCCATCAAGATTGAATAGCGCGATCGGCATCTCATTCGGTACCGCGATGCGCCGTACCGTATTGGGCGGCAGGTCCGCCACATGACACAAGAAAATCATGGCTTCCAGGGCAAACTCCAGCGGTCAAGGCTGTGGCGGCTCCGAGCAATTTCGGTGCGGCGGTGATCGATTTCGGTGCGATCACATTGAACAAAACTACCATATAGTTTACACTTAATTATCGTCTAAATAGGGCAGGCCAAATCCCCTCGCGGCTAATCTGCAGTACGGAACAGAGCTCATGAACAAGACTCATTTGGCGGCGGCCACCCTCCGCGATGTACCGCTCACCGGCTCGCTGAAATCGCTGTTGGCAAACATTGATGCGTCAGCGGCCGACGTTTCCGCGGCAATCAGTCTGCCGGCTGAATGTTACACGTCGGATGAATGGTTCGAGTTCGAGCGTCGTGCGATCTTTGACCGTGAATGGGTTGCGGTCGGTCACCATGCGCTGATACCCAGGGTGGGTGACTATTTTTCGATAGAGATCCTGGGAGAACCGTTGCTGGTCGTGCGCGGCGCCGATTCCGAGATACGGGTTCTGTCGGCGGTGTGCCGCCACCGCGGCCACGTGTTGGGTGAGGCTGTCGGAAATGCCACCAACGGCTTCACCTGTCCCTTCCACGGTTGGTCCTATGCACTCGATGGCACGCTGACCGGTGCGCCCGAGATGAATGGCACACTGCCGTTTGAAGAATTGCGCCGTACGCAGTGTCTGCCGACACTGCGCTCGGAAGTCTGGAATGGGTTCATCTTCGTCAACCTGGATGGCAAGGCCACACCCCTCACGCCGCGACTGAAGGCGTTGACGCACGAAGTGCGCAATCATCGGATGGCCGAGCTGGCTGCGGTGCCGACCGTAGATTGGCCGAATAATCCGTGGAACTGGAAGTTGATGCAGGAGAACGCGATCGAGCCGTATCACACTCATTACCTGCACCAGGGTCCGCATGACTTCGCGCCCTCCAGGTTGGCCAGCTTCTTCGATCTGGAGCCGGGCGATGACGGTGCGGTCTTTCACCCGACGGGTTTCCTCGAGATGGACGGCGGCTTCAATGTTTCCGGCAAGTGCCTGCTGCCCCCGATCCAGACGCTCACCGCGGCTGAGCGCCGGCGTGTGCTGTTTGCCACGGTCCCGCCCAATCTGTTCTTCGGGGCCCAGCCGGACGTGGTGTTCTACTTCGTCATCGTTCCGCAATCGGCAGGCAAGATCACGCTGCGTGTAGGCCTGCTGTTGCCGCACGAGAGTCTGGCCCTGCCAACAATCGGTCTGTTGCTGAAGGGCACCATCGATGGAATTTCGATTTACAACGACGCCGACACGATTGCGAACACCAAGACATTCCGCGGGATGCATTCCAGATTTGCCACGCGCACGCGTTATGCTCCGAAGGAGAAAACGCTTGCTCAGTTCAACCAGTGGCTGGTCAAGAGGTACAAGGCGTACGCGCAGCATCTGGTGGCAAATGGTGGTTAGCCGCTGTCGACGACGCATCCCCTGCGGAATATGCGGCAGCGTCGCCACCTGTTGCCGCGAATCCCGTGGCACTGGCATGGCGACACATAGATATGGCGCGTGGTACGCGCGCACTCCCTGACTAGGGCTAAGGAGAAGTCTCTTGACGACAACGGATCCTGGAACCACGCTCGATCTGCCCTCGCACCTCGCCACGTCCGCATCCGAGGTGCCAATTACCGAATTCGAATTGGCATTGCATCACATCACCGAGGCCTTCAGCCATTGGGCAGTGGAGCTGAACAGCTACGTCAGCGGCGCCACGCTGCCGGTACAGGACGTGTCAGTGTTGCAGGTAGTGCGGATGCGCGATCGTCCGAAGAGCGCCACTGAAATCGGTAAGTACCTGAACCGCGAAGACGCCGCAAACATCCTGTATAGCCTGCGAAAGTTGGAGCGTTGCGGTCTCATCGAAAAGGTTGGCAACGCGCCGCGGCAAATCGCCTATCGGACCACCCCGCTGGGGCGCGACGTGACCGACCGTTATGCAGCCATGCGACGCGACATTTTGCTGAACCTCATCGGCTCGCTGTCTGAGCCCGATGAGATGCTCCACAGCGTCACCAAAAGCATCTGGCTGCTGGCAGGCCTTTACGAGCAAGCGGCCCGCAAGGTGTCGATCATGGGCTTCATGCCGCGCAATGTCCGTGCGGTGCACGCCTCACCTGCGGTTCACGTGAGTGACGCGCGCTCCGAGGAGGTTGAACCCGGCTCGCGGTCGCGGAAGCGGAGCTCGGGGCGCGGCTCACGAAAGGTCGCTCGCGGCGGATAGTTCACTCGAGGGCGTTTGTTTTTCTTGGTTGATTTACTTTAAACTCTATCATATAATTCATACGCTTGTCGGCGGACACAGGGCGCCGTCCTCGGCCAAGGCAAACGGCCACTGCGGCTGCAACGCAAGCGCGACCACGTGATCACACCAGTCGGGGGAGCCGCCAAATGGAGCGACAACAACATCTGCGGGCCGTTGGCAGCATTGCTGATATGGCGGCCCAGGGCGAAGCGGCGTTTGCCGGGATGGCCGGGGACGTCTACACCTCTGAGAGCCTCTTCCAGCTCGAGCTGAACACCCTGTTCAAACGCGAGTGGATCTGCGTCGGCAGAACCGACGAGGTGCCCTCACCCGGGGATTACTTCACAACGGAAATGGGACTCGTTCCGGTCATCGTGATTCGTCGCGATTCCGGTGAAATAGGGGCGATGCTGAATGTCTGCTCGCATCGCCTGTCACAGGTCGCGGCGGGAAGCGGCAATGCCAAGCGCTTCGCCTGTCCGTATCACGGCTGGGTTTACGACCGCAACGGGTCGCTGGTGCAGGCGACCAACATGCCCCCGGGCTTTGATGCTTCACGCTGCGGATTGAAACCGATCAAGGTTGAGTGCTGGAACGGTTTCATCTATGTAAATGCCGATCCGGCCGCGGCTCCCCTTGCGCCGCGACTCGAGCCATTGGGCTCACTCATTGCGCCGTATCACGTGGAGCGCATGCAGACGCTGCACAAGGGGCACGAAATATGGAATGCAAACTGGAAGATCGTGTGCGAGAACTTCCTTGAGTCATATCACATCGATATGGTGCATGCGAAGACCCTGGCACCGCTCGTTCCGCACGAGACTCTGAAGATGGTGCCTGACGGTCCTGGCTTCGCATTCCACACGTTCCGCTGGGCGGATGCCGCGATGGTTGATCTCGATCCCTCCATTGGAGTCGAGAACGACAGCCTGAACGAGGAGCAGCGCCGCACCGTGTACGTGGGCGGGGTATTCCCCAACCACACGTTCACGGTTGCCTATGACCAGATCGTCTGGATGAGGGGTCAACCGCTCGGGGTCGATCAAACGCGGATCGAATGGGGCGTCTGTGGCTCGTTCAAGATTCCGCGTGGCGCCAAGCCTGATCCGGACCATCCGAACCTCTACTACCTGAAGGCCATGCCGGTCGTTAACATTGAAGACAAGGCCGTCGTCGAAGGGATACAGCGCGGCGCCCGCGCTGGCATGGTTGCGCCTGCTCGTCTGCATCCCTTCGAGCGGCCGCTGCTGCTGTTCGCGCGCTACCTTGCCGAGAAAATAAAGCGCGACGCGGCTTAGCGCAGCGCACAGGCGCCAACCCGCGTTGCGGCGCGTCCCCAAGACGATGTTTTGAGGTGGCAACCATGGCCTACCCGAATACCTTGATTTTCGTGGACCTCGCCAGCGACGATCCGCAGGCAGCCGGGGTTTTCTACGAGAAAGTGTTGGGATGGAAACACGAGCCACGGGTACCGGGGGTATTCCACCGGCTGGTGCCTGGACAGACATTTCTCAATCCCGATGAGACACCCAGCCAGATCGGCAACTTACATATCGGCCTGTTCAACGCGCGCAATGCACGACCGCATCCGGCTTCCGCCGGCGTGGAGCCGCGTGAGCTCAGCCGCGAGGGGCGCAAGGCGCGCACGTGGATACTGGTCAGTCGCGACGATTCCATCGACCGCATTCTGGCAACGGCGGAACAGCTCGGCGCCAAGATCCTGTGGCGCGATCACTATTGGAAGGAGTTCAACGGCTACAACCATGCATTCCGCGATCCCTGGGGTAACGAGATCGTGCTGTGGAGGTACGCCGGCAAGGATCCGACGATCCCCGACGGCTTCACCAGGGAGTGAGGGTCGGTCGTAATGTCACTTCCGAGCTATTACATTCCACACGGCGGTGGTCCCTGCTTTTTCATGGATTGGAGCCTGACTGGAGATCCGGCGGACACCTGGAATTCCACCGCTGCCTGGTTGCGTGCGCTTCCAGGTACGTTACCGCAGCGCCCCAAGGCAATCGTGGTGATTTCCGGGCACTGGGAAGAACCGGTGTTCGCCGCCGCGAGCGTCGCTGCCCCTTCGTTGATATATGACTACACGGGATTCCCGGCGCACACGTACGAGCTGCGGTACCCGGCTCCGGGAGCACCCTGGCTTGCGGAGCAGATCGTGAAGTTGCTCACCGCCGCGGGATTGCCGGCGCGCGTGGATCACTCACGCGGCTTCGATCATGGCATCTTCATACCCTTTCTGCTGCTCTTCCCGCTGGCGGATATCCCGATCGTCCCATTGTCACTGCACCGCGATCTGGATCCGGTGCTGCACCTCACCGCCGGACGTGCGCTCAGCGCACTGCGTGACCAGGGCATATTGATCGTCGGCAGCGGCATGAGCTACCACAACATGCGTGGATTTCGCACCCGCGGTGGTGCGCAGGACTCCGAGTTATTCGATCTTTGGCTCACTGAGGCGCTGAGCGAGGGGACTCCGCAAGACCGCTGGAGCAAACTGGCACACTGGGCAGATGCGCCCGCGGCCCGAAGAGCACACCCTCGCGAGGAGCACCTGCTGCCGCTGATGATCGCCGCGGGGGCGGCGGCCGACGAGCACGGCGCACGCGTCTTTTCAGACACCGTCATGCAGGGAGCAAGAATCTCCGGCTACCGCTTTGGCTGAGGACGACAGCGGGAACGGGCGGCCCCGCCCCCGGCCTCGACCATGAACACACGCCTTGAAACCCTGCGGAGCCGACTGAAAAGTCGCGCGCCCCTGATCGGTACTTTCGTCAAGACGCCGTCGCCGATTGTCTGCGAGGTTCTGACCCACTGCGACTTTGACGTCATCTGCCTGGATGCCGAGCATGCGCCGTTTGGGCGGGTGGACATCGACGGCTGCGTCGCCGCCCTGCGTGCCGCGCAGCAACCCTCGCTCGTGCGAGTCTCGAGTGGCACAGCCACGCACATTCGGGAGGCCCTCGACTGCGGTGCGACGGGAATTCTCGTTCCGCACGTCTCATCCCCTCAGCAGGCGAAAGAATTGGTGCTGGCTGCCCGTTTTGGCAGTGGCGGCCGCGGCTATTCAGGCTCGACGCGCGCGGCCGGATTTGGCGACAAGTCGATGGGTCAGCATGTCGCAGACAGCAACTCGCAGACGGTGATTGTTGCTCAAATCGAAGATGTCAGTGCGCTGAAACTTGCCGGTGACATTGCAGCGGTCGACGGAATCGACGCCATATTCATCGGCCGCGCGGATCTGGCAGTAGCGATGGGGAAAGATCCGACGTCCCCCGAAGTCATGGAAGCCACCGCCAGCATCTGCGCGGCGGGATCGGCGGTCGGTACCGCCGTGGGAATATTCACGTCCAGCCTCGAGGAAATAGCCCGCTGGCGCACGGCAGGCGTCAGCCTGTTCCTTCTCGGTTCCGATCAGAGTCTCATGGTATCTGCGGGACGCGCGCTCGTGCACTCCTTCCACGGGCGCACGGCGAAGGCACGCAACCCGTGAGAATCGCGGCACGCGCTTAGCCCGCTCCGAACCCTCCGCCCCCCGGGGTCTGCATGACGACCTCGTCACTCGCGTTCATGAGGCGCTTCTGCCCCGTGGGAGAGGCTTCGCCATTGATCAGGAAGGCGCCGGGCGCACCAGGGTCACCGCCCAACAACCCTTCCGCGCGGTGGTGCAAACGGCTCGGAATGGCGTTGAGCAGCCACTCCCGTCCCGTGCGCATCCGAAAGCCGACCCGTTGTCCGTCACCGCCGCGCTGCCGTCCATTCCCACCCGTGCCGGCGACCAATTCCTTGCAGGTGAATTCGATCGGAATGGAGGCCTCGAGTACTTCCACGGGCACGGCCGAGACGCCGGTGGGGTAACACGTTGCGGACAAGCCCTGCTTGTTGGCTCGCGCGCCCATTCCGCCGGAATAGTTGAACATCGAACTGATGAAGGGTGCATCCCCGGCATCGCGCCCCTGGATCTGGATCGTCCACACGGCTCCTGAACCCTCTGCCAGAACCCGCTCCGGCACGACACTGGCCAATGCCTTGAGTATGGGGAAGGGAACGTACATGCCGACAACGTGCCTGGCGTTCACCGGTGAGGGATATTCGGCATTCACGATGCAACCGGCTGGCAGTTGCACCTTGATGGGTGCAAGACTCCCGGCATTGTTGGGCAGGTCCGGGTCGAGAACGCTGCGCACCGCGAAGGTGCTGTAGGCGTGCGTGTAGGCACTCACTACATTTATACCCTGTTTGCTGGGGCCGGAACTCCCTGCGAAATCTATGGAGATTTCGCCGCGCGGCGAATCGACCGTCACTGCGGTGCAGAGCTTGATGATCTCGCCCCCCGGTACATCGAAAGACGTCTCGCCGTGGTAGGTTCCCGCAGGAAGTCTGCGGATGGCATCACGCATCGCCTTTTCGGAGCGCGCCAGAATCTGGCTCGAAAGCTCGGCGATATCCTCAAGTCCGCTGCGGCTGCACATCGCATTCAGACGTTCGGCTCCTACTTTGCCGCTGGCGACCTGCGCGGAGAGATCACCGAAGATCGCATTGGGTGTGCGTACGTTCCGTCCAATGATTTTGTGAAGCGTCTCGTTGGGTTTGCCGCGCTCATACAGCTTGAGAACCGGAATCCACAGACCCTCCTCATGGATGTCGCGTGCGCCTGCGCCGATGCCATAACCACCGATATCGGTATGGTGGATGGTTGAACCGCAGTAGGCGATGAGACGATCCCGCCGAAAGATGGGGGTCAATACCGTAATGTCAAAAAAGTGTCCCGCCGACATCCACGGATCATTGGTGATCAGCACGTCGCCGGGCTCAATTTGCCCGGGCGGAATGCCGTTCACCAGGTGTTTGGCGGCGGCGCCCAGTGAGTTGATGTGGCCGGGAGTACCGGTAATCGCCTGCGCCACCATGCGCGCCTCGGCGTCGAACAACGCGGTGGCCAGGTCACCTGCCTCGCGCACGATCGGGCTGAACGCGATCCGCTGCAGCGCCTTGGCCTGCTCGCTTACAATGCTGATCAGGTTTCCCCATCTGATCTCGAGATCGATGCCGTCCACTTTGGTCGCTCCGCTGGTTATTCCCTACGCGCGATGATGCTGCCGTCGCCTTGCACCGTGACTCGCCAGCCAGGCAAGACGTATAGAGTCGTCTCGCGCTCCTCGATGATGACCGGCCCTGCGAGGCTCTGCCCGAGTGCGAGCGCGCTGCGATCATAAACCGAGGCCGGAACCAGCCGATCCTTGAGGTAGACTTCGCGGGTTGCCTTGGGGCTGCCGGGCTTGTCCCGCAGCGCACTCTCGAGATGTCGCACGGCTTTGCCCCCGATGGCGGCGGCCCGCCAACTGACAATCTCGACATCCATGTTGGCCAGCCGGACTCCGTACAGCGCTTCGTATGCAGTCTCGAAGCGCGACCGGAGGTCGACGACGTCCTGCTGCAGCCGGGGATTGCTGCCGAGGCGCACCGTAACTTCTGTCTGTTGCCCGAAGTAACGCATGTCCGCCGAGAACTCATAGCTGATGTGATCCTCGGGGATACCGGCTTCCAGGAGTGCCGCCCTGCCCTCAGCCATCATCTCGCGCAGCAGCGAACTGACCCTGTCCCAGCTGACGGCGCTGACCCGGCACGGATCGCTCCGTGCAAGATCCAGACGCGCAGGCGTAACCAGCGTGCCGACGGCGCTCAATACACTGGCGAGCGGCGGATAAATTACCTGCGAGCTTTCGAGGAGCTCGGCGACATAGCAGGCGTGGATGGGACCTGCTCCCCCAAATGCCAGCAGCGGCAGACCGCGATAATCCACACCCCGGTCCGTCGCGTGCGCCCGGGCCGCAGCCGCCATCGACTCTCCGACGACGCTGAAGATCCCGAACGCCGCATCCAGCAGCGACACGCCGAGCTCGTCCGCTATACGACCAATGGCCCGCACCGCGGCTTGCCGCTCGAGCCGCATGTCCCCGCCCAGGAAGTGCTCGGGATCCAGGATGCCCAGTACCAAATCCGCGTCCGTGACGCACGCCTCCAATCCGCCACGACCGTAACACGCCGGGCCCGGATCGGCCCCCGCACTGTGCGGCCCGACTTTCAACAACCCCAGGTCGTCCACTCGCGCGACTGATCCGCCGCCCGCCCCGATCTCGATCATATCAATCGCGGGAACAGTAACCGGCATGCCACTCCCAGGTTTGAACCGATATCGGCGGTCGACCTCGAACTCCCCGCTGACCAACGGTTCGCCCTTCTGAATGAGGGAGGCTTTCGCCGTCGTGCCGCCCATGTCGAACGAAATGAGATGCTCGATGTTGTGTTGCCGCGCGATTCGCCCCGCCGCCAGCGCTCCGGCTGCAGGACCTGACTCGATCATTCGCACGGGGTAGGTTCCTGCCACCCGTCCGCCGACTATGCCACCGTTCGAAAGCATGATCAGCGGTTCGAGCACGCATCCGCGCTGCTTGAGCTTCCCATTGAGATCATTCAGATAGGGCGCGCAGATGGGTAGCGCATAGGCATTGACCGCCGTGGTGCTTGCGCGCAGATACTCACGCATCTGGGGTGCGACGTCGCTCGAGATGCTGACGGAAATCTCCGGCGCCTGGGCGGCGAGAACCTCGCGAACCCGCCGCTCGTTCGTCGGGTTGCGGTAGCTGTTGAGCAGGCACACCGCAACCGACGCAACGTTCTGGGAGCGAAGCTCCGCGACAATCCCGCGTACCTGCTCCGCTGAGACGCTTCGTCCCACGGTGCCGTCCGCGTAGGTACGCTCATCGAGTGCCCACGTGCGACTGCGCGGGATCAGCGGATCCGAATATTCGATTTGCGGATCGAACATGTCATAGCGGTGTTCATCGCGAATGACAAGGACATCGCGGAACCCCGCCGTGACGATCAATGCAGTGGCTGCACCCTTGCGCTCTATGATGGCATTGGTAACGACCGTGGTGGCGTGCGCAACAACATCGTTGACCTGCTCAAGCCGAATGCGCGCTCGCTCGAGCACCAGCTCGGTCGCGCGCAGAAAGCCCTCGAGCAGGTCGCGCGGGGTGGTCAGAGTCTTATCTGTCCAGCTGCGTCCGTCGTCACAGATGAGCACCGCATCGGTGAAGGTGCCGCCGATATCGACCGCGAGGGCGTAGCGGTTCACGCTGCCACCTTGCGAAAGCCGAGTCGGCTGGACAGCTCTGCAGCAGCTTCCACGACAGCCCTGACCAACTGTGGCGCCGGGCGAGGCGCAACGTGCTGAATGGAGCCGAGAATGCCGAGCGTGCCGGCCAGCATCCCGGTTGCATCGAAGATCGGGGCTGCCAGTGCATTGATCCCGCTCATGACCTCTCCCGGCGCTACGGCCCAGCCCTGCTTACTGACCCGCGCCACTTCCGCGCGCAGCCGACCCAGACTTGTAGTCGTTGCTGCCGTCCACTTGCGCAGCGGTCCGGCCCGGAGTCTCTCCCAAAGCAGCGGTGGGCCGAACGCGAGTGCGACTTTTCCCTGGGCGGTGCAGTGGAAGTCGAACAACGCACCCGGACGAGCGGAGATCTCCACCGCGCTCTGATGTCGCAGGATGTCGGCAACACGAACGCCGTTCTCTTCAATCTGACCAATGACGACGCTCTGGTCCACCCGTTCACGCAGATCGGACATGACAGTGCGTGCCTCCACCAGAAGCTCTGTCTGCTCGGTGATCGCCGTCCCTATGTGGAACAAGCGCAACGAGAGCCGATACTTCTCCGTGAGCGGTTCCTGGGTGACGAACCCACGACCGACCAGGGTACGAAGATGTCGGTAGATACGCGCCTTGGGAACCCCGGTCGCGTTCGCCAACTCGCTGATGCCGACCGGTCGGCCCGCCTGTGCCATACGCTCGATAATGTCGAGCGTAGTGACCACCGCATCGATGAGGTCTGCCCGGGCCACGGCTGTCACTTGCGAGTTTGCGCTGCGGACTGGTACTCGACCAAGTGACGATAATCCTCACGAAACGGCGCAAAGATGTCCAGGTTCAACACCGGCTGATCATCCATCGGCTCCCCGTAATGCTCCACGCCGGGTGGCACTCGGATGACACTGCCTTCCTGCGCTTCGATCACCTCGCCGCCAAGCACGAATCGCAGCTTGCCTTTGATCACGCAGCTGATCTGCTCGAACGGATGACTGTGCGGTCGGGTCTGCATGCCAGGCTGCAGCCAGTTCATGACCAACAGCGCGTTGTCCCCGCGGAATCCTGCACGTGTCACTCCGGGGCGGACGGCCTCCTTCGGGAGCTCGTCCCAGACGAAATGTTCGATCGGCGGGGTGGTGGCCATGGCCTGTTTTTTCAAGTATCGGCTAGCGAAACGCTGATTCGCACAGCGATATTATACTGCAGCAAGTGCTACGATTATGCAAGGGCACGGGGTCCACACACCGTTGAATATTGCAGCCCACATGAGACGTGCCGGACTGGCCTTCGGCGAGCGCCCCGCGGTCGCCACGGGGACGTGCACCCTCTACTCGTACAGAGAACTCGCCGAGCGGGTTGCTCGGGTGGCCGCCGCGCTGCGGGGGCGCTTCGCATTGCACCGCGGCGACCGCGTTGCGATCGCGCTCAAGAATTGTCCCGCGTACCTCGAGATTCTGTACGGCTGCTGGCACGCCGGACTCGTCGCCGTTCCGCTCAATTGCAAGCTTCATCACACTGAGATCAGCTATATATTGGCGGACTGCGGAGCACGGCTCTGCTTTACGTCCTCGGATCTGGTGCTCGAGCCTGGTTCGCTGAGCGGCGCGGGTGCGCTGCGCGTAGTGGAGGTGGACGGCGCCGACTACGCGCGAATCTTTGCGGACGACACGCTGCCGCTCGTCGATTCTGCTCCTGACGATCCTGCCTGGCTGTTCTACACCAGCGGAACGACAGGCCGACCCAAGGGCGCGGTCTTGAGCCATCGCAATCTCCTTGCGATGAGCCATTGCTATTTCGCAGACGTCGATCGCCAGGGTCCATGGCGCACCCTTCTTCATGCGGCGCCAATGAGCCATGGATCAGGCTTGTACGCACTTCCCCACGTAATGCAGGGCTGCTGCCACGTCATCCCGGACACGGGAGGATTCGACCCGGAGGAGATTTTCCAACTTATCGGCCATTGGCCCGCCACGGTTTTCTTTGCGGCACCGACAATGATCTGGCGTCTGTTACAGCACCCTCACCACCATCCGACGAACGGTTTGAAGACCATCATTTATGGTGGCGGACCGATGTATCTCCGAGACCTGCTCGAGGGCATTGAGCGCTTCGGATTCAAGTTTGCGCAACTCTACGGTCAAGGCGAGTCGCCTATGACGATCACTGCCCTCAGCGCGGAAGTCATCGCCGACAACAAGCATCCACGCTGGTACGAGCGTCTCGCATCGGTGGGGATCGCGCAGAGCGCGGTCGAGGTACGCGTGGTTGATGAAACCAACCGCGAACTGCCAGCAGGCACGATCGGCGAGGTCCTCGTGCGTGGCGCGACCGTGATGAGCGGCTACTGGAATAATGCCAAGGCGACCGCTGACGCGCTTCGGCAAGGGTGGCTGCATACAGGGGACCTGGGCTGCTTCGATCAGGACGGCTTCCTCACACTCAAAGACCGCTGCAAGGATCTGATCATCTCCGGTGGGAGTAACATCTATCCGCGTGAGGTAGAGGAAGTCCTGCTCAGGCATCCTGACATTGCCGAAGCATCCGTGATTGGCCGGCCAGATCGAGAATGGGGCGAAACTGTCGTCGCGTACGTCGTACCACGCGGCTCGGACGTGCTGAGTCTGCAGGTCATCGACGACTTTTGCACCAAACACATGGCACGCTTCAAGCGCCCGAGGCACTATCGCATCGTCGCGTCCCTGCCGAAGAACAGTGCGGGCAAGGTGCTGAAGAAGGAGCTTCGTGAAACAGAGCGGAACCATCTGGAATAACTGCTCGTGTGCGAACCCGAAGGCTTGACCATCCATCAGCGCGCGGCGACCCGCTCCGGTGTGCTTATCCCGGAGGAGGCACCCGCCAAGCTCGACTACGCAGAGCAACTCGGCATTCATTCGGTCCCGAGCCGGCCGGTTTGGCGCGGGGCGTTGCGGCGTGCACTCGATAGCGGCGTCGCAGCCTGCGACACGCTCTTCGTGGAGCTGGCTGATCGGCAGTCGCTGCCGCTCGTGACGTTCGACGCGCGGCTGCAACGGTACATGGTAAGAGCGATCGAATCTGAATAACTCCACAGGAGCCGTGCCACTCAAACGCTTGGACGGAATGTTCAGTGCATGTGGGCCGCGCGGGAAAGCGGTACGTGCCCCGGAAGTTGATGTCGCGGTGGGCGACCGGCCCGATGCTGCGCAAAGCGTCGACGGAATAACGAAGAGCGACGCGGTGACTTTCGCGGTCGACCGCCCGCTGCAGGCGTTCCGCTATTCCATGAAAACAGGTACTATACCCCACTATGGTACTGGAGAAACGATGAGTCATACCATCGGGAACAAGAGCAAGCTGCTGGCACGCGTGCGACGGATTCGCGGTCAAGTCGAGGCGTTGGAACGAGCGCTGGAAGAAGAGAAGGGGTGCGCGGAGATCATGCAACAGATCGCCGCGTTCCGGGGCGCGGCCTCTGGACTGATGAGCGAGGTCATCGAGGAGCACGTGCGTACGCACGTGGCGAGTCCCTCAATCACCAGCAACGCCAGCCGCACAAAGGGTGCCGACGAGCTCATTGAGGTGCTTCGCGCGTACCTGCGCTGATCGCCGGAATCGAGCTACAGGACAGCGGCAATGAACGTCCAGGAAGACCTCAGTTCGGGTGAGGTGGCAGCACAGGCGGTCAGGCGCACCACGGTGACGGCCGCCCAACGGCACCCGCACGCCGACGACCATGCGGCACACGCCGAACTTCAGGAGCACGGGGAGGGTCACGACCGCGCTCTTGAGTGGCCGGAGATGCTGCGCATTGCGCTCGTTGCTGTAGCGGCGGCGGCAGTCTGGTGGCGCATCTGGGAGCCCTTTCGAGCCGTCAGTCTGATAGGACTGACGGGTCTGCTGATTGGCGGATGGCCGATTTTCAAGGAGGCGCTGGAGAACCTGTTCGCGAAGCGCATGACAATGGAACTGTCGATGTCCATTGCCATCATCGCGGCCGCGGCGATCTCCGAATTCTTCACCGCGCTCGTCATCACGCTGTTCGTCCTGGTGGCCGAGGTGCTCGAGGGCATGACCGTGTCGCGCGGGCGACGTGCGATACGCGACCTGCTGGATTTCCTGCCGCGGACAGTCGCAGTCCGTCGCGCCGGAGCTGTGGCGGAGGTGGATGCCGACTCACTCGGGGTCGGAGATGCGGTACTCGTAAACCCCGGTGGGCGGATACCGGTTGATGGCACGGTCATTGCCGGACACTCCTTCGTCGATCAGGCCCGCATCACGGGTGAGTCCCTCCCCATCGAGAAGACTGCGGGGGCACCGGTCTTCGCGGGCTCCATCAACCAGTCGGGCGCACTCGAGATCCGCGCTGAACGCCTCGGACGCGATACGAGCTACGGCAAGATCATCGAGGCGGTGGAACAGGCCGAGCGCTCGCGTGCTCCGGTGCAGCGCCTTGCGGACCGCCTCGCGGGGTATCTGGTTTACTTTGCGTTGGGCGCAGCCGTTCTCACATACCTCTTGACGCGTGACGTACGCTCGACGATCTCGGTCATCATCGTCGCCGGCGCCTGCGGCATCGCGGCAGGCACGCCCCTGGCGATCCTCGGGGCCATTGGTCGGGCTGCGCGCGCCGGTGCGATCATCAAGGGCGGGCTGTTTCTCGAGCAGCTCGGTCAGGTCGACACCGTCGTACTCGACAAGACGGGAACCCTGACTTTCGGGCAGCCGGAGATCCGCGCGCTGCTTCCAGCCGCGGGGGTCGATGAGGGACTGCTCTTGGACACGGCAGCCTCGGCGGAGCTTCGCTCGGAGCATCCGCTCGGCAAGACCATAGTCGCGTATGCTCGCGCGCTGGGACGCTCACCTCCAGAACCCGAACACTTCGGCTACACCCCGGGTCGGGGCATCGAGGCGGTAGTCGCCGACGAGGGTGTGTTGGTCGGCAACCAGGCGCTGCTGCGCACGCACGGTGTCGCCGTGCCCTCAGACGTGCTCGCCCGCCACCCCGAGGCACCGGAAGTCCTGGTGGCGCGCGAAGGGAGATTCCTCGGCGCGATCGTGATCGCAGACCGCGCCCGGCCGGAAGCCGCGCAAGCAATCCGCGCGATCCAGGCGATGGAAGTCAAGACGATTCTGCTGACAGGTGACACCGAGGGGGTGGCACAGGCGGTTGCTCGAGAGCTCGGCATCTCCGAGGTCGCAGCGAACCTCCTGCCCGAGGACAAGCGGAAGCGGGTCAAGGAGCTGGTAGCGAAGGGACGCATCGTTGCGATGGTCGGCGACGGCATCAACGATGCCCCGGCGCTGATCGAAGCTCAGGTTGGGGTCGCCATGGGCTCGGGCACCGATGTAGCGCGCGAGAGTGCCGATGTCGTGCTTCTTGGAAACGACCTGATCAAATTCGCTGAAACACTTGGCATCGCACGCCGCACGCGTCGCATCATCTGGGCGAACTTCGCGGGCACGATTGGGGTGGATGCTGTCGGTATAGGACTCGCGGCGTTCGGACTGCTGAACCCGCTGTTTGCAGCTTTCATTCACGTGGCGTCCGAAATGGCGTTCATTTTGAACTCGGCGCGCTTGCTTCCCTCACGATCGAGAGGAGACCGGCTCAACCAGCCAGCGGAATCACTCACTGGCTCGGCCGCAGCCCAGGCCCGATCCTGAGGGGCATGACTGTCGACGGTTGGCGGGAGACAAGCTGTTCGCGGATGCTCTCTGGGTGATACCTGGTTTTATTCTGAGTCCTTACCGCTCGACATCCACGGCTGGGTCCGCTGCGCCTGGGAGGTCATCTGATCGATGTCGAGCTCGCTCGCGGGGCCGCCCACCCTTCTCCCACCCTGCGCCGGGACGGCGCTGAACCCACAAATTCCGGTGACGACCCGAAGTAGTTGACGCCGGCCACGCCGCGCCTAAGTATCCTGCGTTGCCCGCGCGCAACCATCTGTAAGGCCCAATTGCGCCAACGCTCTTCACAGCGCAATCGCCTATCGAGGAAGTGCTCAATGAGCCGTAACGCCGTATCTCACGCAGTCTTTGGCGCCATCTGTGTCATGGCGGGTGTCACTATCGCACTAACCGCTACCGGATTGACTGCTCCCTCCCACCCACCGTCCTCGCCGGTGCAGTATCTGCGCCCTCAGGGCTCCAAGGCACCATTTTCGGCTGCGGTGCGCGTCGAGAATGTTCTCTATCTCTCCGGACAGATCGGCGCCGGCCCAGACGGTCGGCTACCACCGGCGTTTGCGGATCAGGCACGCCAGACCATGGAGAATGTAAAAAAGACGCTGACGGACGCAGGCAGCAGTTTCAATGATGTCTTCAAGTGCACGGTCATGTTGACCGACATGTCTCACTGGGATGACTTCAATAAGATCTACATCACCTACTTCGCGCCTGAGAGACTACCCGCACGCAGTGCCATCGGCGCTAACGGCTTGGCGCGCGGTGCAATGGTGGAACTCGAGTGCACCGCGTACAACCCTCGGCCGCAGACTGCCTCGACTCGCTAAAGTGGGCTCCGGCTGTCTATGTCACTCGGCCAGAAACCCGTGACAGCGACACAGCGTGATGATGAACGAAAAAGGGCTCCGCCGCAGGGCTGCGCTTTGTGCTTGGGTGTGCTCGGCCACGACGCTCCTCGAATAATGAGTCCAATTTAAGTGCAGCTATACCAAACCGATGGACACCGGGCGAGATAAATCCAAAGAGGGCCTGGTGACAGTTACCTACGATGACAGTAGCAGCATGTCGCACTTCCGCGGCAAGTACGTGGTGACGATGGAGAGCGGGGACAAGATATTCGCGCCGTTTCAGGGCACCCAGCCACTCAAAGAGGGGAAGCCAGGCGAATCGCGCGGATATTTCAGCTACTCGGGTGGAACCGGCAAGACCTCACCGTGCTGGCACGCGCGCTGCGAACGTCAGCGTTCTCTCTCCGGGCGCGACGTCGGCAGGAGCGCGAGTGAGTCTGATCGACAGCGGACCCTCCGTCTACCTCAGGACTGAGGATCCGTTATGAGGTCCAGACCGTGTACAGCGCAGCGAGCACGACCAACAGCGCTGGGACAGTCAGCGCCGCGAGCGCGGCAGCGATCGGTCGGGGAAATAGGAACATGGCGGCTTCCTCCGTGTGCTGTCGGTGACCAGAAATTGCCAAGCCGGACTCGCCTCTGTGGGTTCGCCCTGCAATTGCGGGCGCCAGCATTGCTGAGCAACCACAGGCCTTGGGCATCCGAGGGGATGTCGTCGCCACTGCCAAAACGATACTGAGCCGAGAGAGCGCTGCATTGTAGAAAACGGCCGCTCGTAACTTGGTGCTGATGCTGATCGCTGATCGATTAGCCCGGTGCGGCGGGTGAGCGATGGGTCACCTGCCGCACCCGCAGCACGCGGGGACCCGCGCCATCAGCCGCTGGGCAGCCGCTGGAGGTGGAGAGCCGCAAGCTTCGCGCTGGGCACATGCTCCACGGCCTGCGCGATGGCCTGCGTCTCACAGGCACGCTCATCGGCGAAAACATGCAGGTCGCGAATGTCGACGCTGCCGGCCCTGCACACCTCACGCGCGGCCGCGACGATGCGGTTGTAGAGGGCCTTGTTGCCCTGCTCACTGCCGAGATTCAGGTCGTCGTACTTGACGCTGACAGAGCGCACAGGCTCGGCCGCGTTGGCAGCACCTGCAACAGCGGCGATGAGGCAGGCGCTCAGCGCAGCGAGGGTGGAGGTGCGCGACTGATAGGATCTCACGATGATCACTGTTAGTCTCCTCTACGGGTTCGCCATCAATTGCGCCGGTATTGTCGTATGCGTGGCCCCGCAACCAAATGCATCAGCAGGAAAGCGTCTGTCTCTCTCGTATGGGTGAGCACGTTCGCGCGGCGCGACGGCAAAGGCAGCCTGGCCCTATAGTTCCGCCGTTGACTTCAGCTGTGCGTCGGTCGCGTGCTCAACGTCACCGAAGACGATGGGCCCGCGGCAGTCCGATTTTTGCAATCCGTTCTGGATCCACGGCGGCTCGACCCCGCGGATGTGAGCCAAGTCTCTCCCGCGCTAAGTTTAATCGAGACCGTCTTTCCTCAGTCCTTCGACCTGCTCGAAAAACCCTGCGCGGCCGCGGGGATGGAGCTTCGAAGACCCACAGGTGCTGCAAACGCAGGGGCAGCTGTCACGCATGATTGTCCGCGGCATCACCGCGCTGGCTGCTGAGCGGCCTGTGCTGCCAGCCTCGCTGCAACACCCCGGCGTTTTCATCGACGTGGGCACCGGTGTGGGCTGGCTGCCAAGCGAAGCTGCGCGCACCTGACGTGCCCTGCGCGTCGTAGGTGACGACAGCGGCGATCGCAGGCACGACCAGGAGAATGACCCAGGCACTCTTGGAGTCGCCCAGCGCGGCCCGGCACCGAGCTCGTCGTCGCCCGAAACATCACGGAGCACGGCGCCGAATAGCCTATGCAGCTGGCCCGGCCCGCGTCCGATGCAGCGCTGAACGGGGCAGCACTGCGTCAAGGAGTCGGGAGCTGAGAATGGCCGCGCGACGGCGCCGTCCCTGCCAAGTAAATTGAAGAACTCCAGGTTCCCCATTCCCGTTCGAGAACCTGGATTCCTTCTGCTCACTACTGATCCTGAGTTCCTTCCGGAACAATCATGCCAAATGTTCCCGCGAAGTTGTTGTGGGGCCCGGCGGTAAAGTACAGAGCGTTGGTGGCGCCGTTGGTGCTGTTACCTCCACCGAAATCGATCGCCCACAGTTGATCGATGACGAGCGGTCTCCCCTCCCTACTTCTCAATGTGCCCACGAATTTCCCCTGGGCATCAAAGGCATTGATCGTTCCCGTATTGGTATTGTTGGAAACCAGCACCGTGTTACTCAACGGACCGAAATTCGCGGGAGCGATCGCGAAGCCCCAGGGTTGATTGAGCGGAGCGCCCTTCGCAAAGCTGCCGATGAGCGCTCCGTTCTCCTTGTACATATCAACGAAGCCTCCCGGCCCTCCGTTGTTCGCTGCAAACGATACGAAGACGGTGCCGTTGATGTCGCGGATTCCAAACACGGAAAACCCGCTGGGGATCGATGGATCGGGCTGAAACGTGCCCTCCAACGCAAAGACTCCGTTATAAATATCGACTACGTTGTTGGCGTTATCCGCCACAAACAAGGAGTTTCCTGAGGGGCGATTGGTAATGGCGAGACCTGTGTACGAGGCTTTGTTCGCCGAATTGTCCATCACCAGCTGAGCGCTGAACAGACTCACGCCGGGTGCCCACGCGCTAATGGTGCCGTCGAGCGAATTAAAGA
>Ga0123355_10001351_pt1 | contig 34058 bp, 16 predicted proteins | sample TergutEmb28metaG_3_FD_89872 | JGI IMG/M metagenome (GOLD analysis project Ga0123355, IMG submission 89872) | Embiratermes neotenicus P1 segment gut microbial communities from Petit-Saut dam, French Guiana - Emb289 P1 | ecosystem: Host-associated > Arthropoda: Insects > Digestive system > Gut ...
TATTTATCGTGACTGTATACGGGCAAACGGTGACATTATTGCTTATTAACGATTGGTTCACTGATGAGCCTGAGCCTAAACCTGTTTTTGGCCTTCAAGCGTTTAATAATGGCACAGACACTCAGGTGCCGAGCCTGGCAGGAACCATTCGCATTTGGACTCAACTAGACGATGTAACCGCACTTGTTCCGTTCGCTGACTTAGAGATAGATGCAACTCTGCTAGACGGCACATGCGCCCTGGAGTTCGTGAGAATCAATCGCATATGGAACAATCCGGATTATGTGAATCTCTTTGATGTGAGCAAAGATGCGGAGTGGCAGTATATCAATTTTTCTGTGACTTTGTTCGGTCAGACAGTTGAGCTGATGCTTATCAATGATAGGTATGATGTATAGAGCGATACTTGGCAGAGAATTTTCATCAAATGTTGTAGGGGCGGCCGAGGGTAGTCGTCCTTGCAGTATCATAAAGCTTGAGTGAGGGGAGGGAATAGGGCAAAAAAGAAGTAAGCGCTGAACAAAAGCAGCTCCAAGTTACTGTCATCCTAAAAGCCTCTGCACTCTTTCATAAAGAGTGCGGAGAGAACAATTAACTTGAGAGGTGAATGTAAATGCACTTAAGAAAACGAATGCTTGCTTTCTTATTATCTTTGTGTCTTGTTTTACCGAGCATTCCGGTAATTGCGATTGAGTTTAATTTAGAAACTCCGCAGAATGCTAGGCTGGTCGCAGGGCGAGCACTTTTATTTGAGCTTGGCGAAGAATCGGACTTCCTAGACAGACAGAACGAGTTTGAGGTTCTTGTCAATGGTGAACCGGTCGGGTTTGTATTTATGCCTTGGATAGAAGAGGGCCTGAATACAATAGTGCTGGACGAAGCGCCGGATGCTGACGACGAGGTTGTACTTGTCGTTTTGGCGACAGGCCAGCAAGTGAATGTGATTTTTGAACTTGAAGAGGAAGAATATGAGCCTCAAAGAGATGTTTCTGCCGCTACGGTAGCTAACGCTGCCGCTTTTTCACAGGCACATTATGAAAGAGTTGGTGCTCTTAACAGTAACGTAAGATTTGGGCTTGAAGTTGTGCTTGAAGACCCTGTTCAAAGGGCAAAGCTAGCAGGCAAAAATGTTGCGCTCCTTACAAATCAGGTTTTTGTTGACGCGCGAATGAATTCGGCGATATTGGGCTTTGCGGAAGCTACTGACTTTACTCTTGTGTCCATGTTTGCGCAAGAGCATGGTGTGCGTGGCGAGCATCAAGCCGGAGCACCTGTTCCCAACGAGATAGATGTTGAAACAGGCGTGCTTGTTTGGAGCTTATACGGCAATCCTATGCCTGCAAGCCCAACCGCTAACATGTTTAGAACGATAACAACAAATATGATAGGTAATGTGCCATCAGGTCTCATCCCCGGAGGGTACAAGCATGAAGGTGCATTAATAGACATTATTTTGTACGATCTCCCAAGTATAGGCAGTGTAACATGGACATATTTGTTTGACTTGGCAGACGTAATGAAATCTATAGTTGAGTTTGAATTGTTTTTTGATGTAAACGGAAACCCTAAAGATCAAGGCTCTCCCGAGGAACCTCGTTTGACTTATGATGAGCTTCGTGCCATTCCCGGTCACCAAATTCAGCTTATAGTTCTTGACCGTCCTAATCCGCTCGGAGGCCTTGTAGTTGAAGGGCCTATAAGAGATATGCGCCCGACAGCTCAAGGAGGTATAGGTACCGGTGGTTTCTGGCGCTTTCCAATGCCTTCTCGCTATGGAATGACTTTTGGTGAATTAGCTCAGATGTTTGTTGGTGAATGGGAGCATAACTGGGCCGTTACTAGAAATGCTACTTTGAACCCTTGGGGTGGGGCATCTCAAACCAGATCATTTGAGCATGTCAACATGGATATTATTCCTGTGCAAGGCTGGACGCGTAATATGCTATGGGGAGACTGGGATCCCACAGGCTCCCGATTTATAATGCCTTCCCCAAATATGCCGACCTGGCAGGCGGCATTTGCTTATACAGGCACAGTTTGGCATGAGGGAACAAATGTTGGTGAGCGCGGTACGACACCTGTATGGACGCTTATCCATGCTCCTTATATGAGAGGCGTAGAGCTTGCTGAGAGGCTTAATAGATTTGTTGATGAGCATGGAATATTGGAAGGAGTAAGGTACAGAGCTGCTGGCAATACTCCTATAAATGCTTCAAGTCAAGCCCAAAACTTCCCCGGAAGGCTTTCGGATGGTGTTGAAATACATATTGTAGATGGCCAGAGATACAGACCTATTGACTGTGTTTTGATTCATACATTGGTGTTAAGGACTATGTATGGAAACGCCGCAAATGTTAGCCCAGGCGCTGCTCTGGATTCTTTTGTTATAGCAAATGGAGTAAATTTCTCTAACAATATGAATAGCAGAGTTGGCAACAATATAATCCGTGATCGCTTAATAGCATTCCCTCTGGGTGCTTCTGACGCAGAGATTATTGCTGAATTCAACATATTAAAAGATATCATCTATTATGGAGACGTACCTACGGGAACTCCGGGATTAAACGATGAGTTTCTTGCTAATCGTTTGCTTTATCTTTTGCCGGAGTATGGCTCACCGGACCCGGCCGCATGGGTAACGCCGTCTACGCCATTGCCTACAGTTGTAATGGGGTATGAGAATTTACTTACTTCGCATATGGACAGGCTTGACGGTCAAAGAGTTGGACTTGTGGCTAACCACACAGCTATAGACCCAAGCCCATTTAGCTTAGGACATGTAGTTGATATACTCCATGCTGATTCAAATATAAACCTTACGACCTTATTCGCGCCAGCACCCGGCCTTCGTGCATTGCGTCAGGACGCTGAAATGACTAATATGTGGACAATTAATGAAAGAGGTTCCTTCCCCGGCGGTACGACTTATATAGACGAGCCTACAGGTTTACCTGTTCACCGCCTGCATGGAGCGCATACTGTGCCTACGGCCGCCCAGCTTGCGAATGTTGATGTGCTTTTGTTTGACATGCAGGATTCAGGCGTTCGATTCAATTCGCATATAGGTCTTTTGGCTGATGTTATGCAAGCCGCTGCTGAGCATGACGTTGAGCTTATCGTTCTTGACAGACCATCAATGGTTGCTACTGCAACAGTGGATGGGCCTGTATCTGAAGCTGACTTTGGCTATGCTGTTCCGGTTCGCCATGGTATGACTATTGGGGAGCTTGCACTTCTGCTCAAAAATGACTTAGGCCATATTAATGGCGGAGTTACAGCTTTTGAAGACTTAAACTTAACCGTTATTCCAATGACCGGGTTTAGTCCTGCTTTATATCCTAAAGATATGAACTTACAGTTTGTTGCGCCTTATGGTGGAGCTGACTTAACAAACTCCGCGGGTCATATCAGTCCGATTTTTATCGGTTCTCATCATGCGGCTTTGGCTTATTCCGCAATAGGCATGATAGAGTCAGCACAGCTATTTGACGGTAGAGGTACGACGAGAAGCTTTGAAGCAATTGGCGCGCCGTTTGTGCAGCCTCAGCTTGTAGAACTCCAAGCGGCAATGGGCGCTTTAAATCTGCCTGGAGTAGGGTTTAGAACGATAGTTCATGTTCCGTGGAATCGTGCGGAGCTTACAGAGCATGGCGGCTTATTTGCAGGCCAGCCTACATTCGGCTTGCAGCTACATATATACGACTTTGAGGCATTTAACTCCACAGAAACCATAATTGCATTGCTTGTAACTATGCGTCAATTATTCCCGGCGAGCATTACTGCCGCGACTTTCCCTGCGGAATTCAATGAAACTGTCGGAAACACATGGTTAGCACCAATGATATTGGGCGGCAGTTCTGTTGCAGAAATTATGAGCGAATATCAAGCAGCTCTTGATGATTTTATGGTGATGCGTGCACGCAATACTATTTACACCAGCACCACGCCAGAAAATCTGCAAAATGGTATGATTGCTTCGGTAGTCCTCCCTGCAAACACAATACTTAATAATAATGACATGAGAATTAGAGTTGCGGCAGACAGTGAAACTGTTTCGCTTGACTTTATTCCTGTTGACATTCCACCTTCTCCTCAGATGGACTTTACTTGGGAAGTGTTTGGCAATTCTGCCTTAACAGGTACTGTGCTTACACAAGGCGGCAGGGGCCTAAGCGGCCATGCTATTGGCAGCCTTACCCTTGTTGACGGTACAAATCGCTTCTGGATTAGAACCACTTATTTGCAGAACGATATGGCCACACCTGTTAGCAAAGTTTATGAGCTTATTATCACTGCAAATCTTTCGGGCGGGGGTCCGGATTTGACGCAGTTAGGCTTTAGTAATTCGGAAATTGGTGAAACAGTAGCTCTTACATTCTACGATTTTACTCGTGAGGGCAGCTCCAATTTCTATCCGTGGGTAAACGCACTTACAGGGTGGAATGGACCAGGACATGTTGTTTATACGGCCTCATCTAACCATGTGGCACTTGTAGATGGAAACTTGAACATTGTTACCTCCAATCAAACAGGCGCAATCATGCCGCATCTGTCTCATGCAGGAGTAACTATAACGGCAACAATACACGCTGACGACTCAGAAGATCCGTTCCACTTGCAATCAATAAGTTATACCGTACAGGTACGTGCGGGTGCCCCGGCTACTGGGCATACAATGAATGCAAATGAAGGCTTTACATGGGGAACATTTACACATCCAGCTGTTGGAGAACAGGCCTTTAGCGTAGCGTTTAGCCTTACTGAACCCAATTCGTTTGTTCCACATCCGGGCAGAGGCGCAATACCTGGCGATGCTAATGTTGTATTCCCATACACTCCGTATCAAAATGAGCGCCCTCTCTTCACATTTGGGCAAACATGGGACGGTACGGCCTACGGCGGAGCTAACAATATAAATAATGCTACACGTGTCGCTTGGTTTAGAGAAACTTCTCTCGGAGCAAGAGAAGTTTTGCCGCAAGGGCATGTGTTTACAGAAGATGCGGTGTATATTGCGGAGATGTTCCTTACGTCAGCTATGACGTCCGGCAATAATACATGGCTCAATCTCCCGGCAGGCGCTAGTTTCGATACGTTTATAAATAATTCCCGCAGGCTTCCGGTGGCTGGAGCGAACGGGATAAGAAACTTTAATATAGTGCGAGCCGCAAATCATAATATGACAATCACAATAACTTTTGCCCCTCTTAATGATAATGGAGGAGGATTGCCGGAACCTGTATTCCCACCACAAGGGACTCCAGCGAGAGAGGCAGCTACGCTTATCGTTGAGCAAATGACATTTGATGAAATGATGGGACAGCTTATATTCCCAAGAGGTCCCGGTCAAATTACGCCTACGGCGCAAACTTTAGCAACCATTGAGAATAACCATTTTGGTGGCGTTACTCTGTTTGCTCCGGACGTCGGCGGCACCATTGATCAAATGGTAAACCTAACTTATTCCATGCAGCAGGCAGCTATCAGAGGCTCACGCTTTAATATTCCGCTGGCTATATCTATAGACAATGAAGGTGGCAATGTATTCCGTTATGGGCCCGGCTCGTCCACTGCATTTTTGGGCACAACAATGCCTGGTAACATGGCTCTTGGTGCCGCTAATGATTTGGATTTGACCTTCCGTGTAGGTGAAGTTTTAGGCCGCGAAGTTCTGGCAGGCGGCAGCAATATGAATCTTGCTCCTACGGTTGATGTAAACTCGAATCCGGCGAATCCTGTTATAGGCGTTCGTTCTCCGGGGTCTGATCCTGAACGTGTGGCTGGCATAGGCGCCGCTTTAGTAGAAGGTATGCAAAGCATACCTGGAGTTATAGCTACGGCGAAACACTTCCCGGGTCATGGTAACACAGACGTAGACTCACATATTGCCTTGCCTTTGGTTCCTGGCAATTTAGCGCATCTTCGTGATAATGACCTTGTACCTTTCCGCGCTGCGGTTGACGCGGGGGTTGGCATGATTATGACAGCGCATGTTACTGTTCCTGAGGCTGACACAGCGATGATGACAGGCACACGTACTGGCGCTACATTCTCAAGAGTAGCTACTTTATCTCCATTATTTTTGACAGATATTCTTCGTGATGAATGGGGCTACGAAGGGCTTATTATTGCGGATGCGTTGGATATGTCAGCTGTATCAGATCATTTCTATGCCATTGACGGTGTTTATTACAGCATAATGGCAGGCGTGGACATTCCTCTCATTCCTCTTAGAAGACAAGCAGCGGGTGGAGATCATTTAGGCTTGCCGGGTGAGGTGGTTACATTTAACTCAGGGCACTATATCGTGCTGACTAATCAGCTGCGCGCTCGCGCTGAAGCTAATCCGGAGTTTATGGCTAGAGTAGTAGAATCTGCTATAAGGGTTGTTGAATCCAAGATTGTATTTGGAATTTATGAGCCTTGGGCCGGAGAAAATCAGCCTCCTGTTCGCAACAGTCTTGCTGACCAGCAAGTACATGCTAATACTACCATTCGTAGAGCAGACCACCTTGCGGTTGAGAGAGAAGCTTCTAACGCCGCCATTACTTTGGCTGTTAATGAATCATTCAACGGTACGCCTGTACTTCCTTTCAGTTTGGAAGATGGACATTCAGTTTTCATACTGACAACTTCAAATGCTGAAGGCAGAGTGGAAACCCTTGAAGCTGCCGTGCGTTTTGTGGCTCAGGAACTTGGCGTAACTGTCACAGTAACTTCCGCTACATATGCAGACGCAAATGGCTTTACGGCTGCCCACAGAACTGCTATATCTAATGCAGACTTTGTAATCGTTGGCTCTGCCATTACAGGAGGAGCGTTCCGCCTTCCGACAAATCCTCGCGCTCAAACGCTGATGAGCATTTGGGACTTTATAGAAGATGAAGGCTACGGCTACAAGGCTGTTAATCTGGCTTTAGCACTGCCTTATGAGCTAAGCTTCTTGCAAAATGCTTCTGCATTAATACACACTAACGCCAGGGCGAATAACAACATCGCACATCCTGATCGTTTAGTTGCTATGAATTCAGCTGTAACAGGTAATTTCCCTGTACCGATTTATCTTTCGGCGGTTGAGGCTGTGTTTGGTGTACTCTCGCCAACAGGAACTTTCCCTGTTGATGTAAGAGATGAGCACTCTGCTGATCCTGAAAACATTTTTGTACGTCGTGTTGGCGATGGGCTGAGGTTTGGAGCGGTAGAAACAGCAACTGTAGCTGTTGGCACGCAAATCGGAACATTGATGGCAGGCACCGCAGGCACGGTTACATTCCCTGTAACAACTGTAAACATCGCTGATGGCACATACAATGTGACTGTTGCTACATTGCCGACCGGTGTTACGGTTCAAGGACAAGTTACTATCGCAAACAACAGTGGTACTTTAACTCTTTCAGCTACTAATGCGATTGTGGAAGGCACTCACTCGCTGCATTTGACTATTGGCGGAGCAACGACAGCAACTCCGTTTACGCTTACAATAAGTGAAGCAACGCAGATGCCAATATTCAGCTTCAACATATTCAACAATGGCCCGGGCGGCACTCCATCAGCGTTTAATGCCGGATTGGCTAACTTGGGCATAATCCGTATGTGGACGCGTCTTGATGGTGTGAACGCTCTTGTGCCTTATGCTGATTTGGAAATAACTGCGACTCTTCCGAACGGACAATGTGCGATGGAATTTATCCGTATCAACCGCATATGGAATGACCTTGACAATGTTAATTTAATTGACGCTAACAAGAACGCTCCATGGCAAAGAATATATCTCACAGCGGAGTTGTTTGGCCAGACTGTTGAAGTGGTGCTTGTTAATGATTTATATGTTGCTCAGATTTTCGGCCTTCATGCCTTTAATAACGGCAACGACAACAACGCATCTCTGGCTCAGGCAGGAGTTATCCGTATTTGGACGCAGCTAAATGGTGCAAACGCGATGGTGCCTTACGCTGATTTGGAAGTGGATGCGAGGCTTCCGGACGGCACATGTGCCATGGAGTTCATACGAGTCAATCAGCCATGGGCGAATCCGGGCTATGTGAACTTAATTGATGCCAATAAGCACGCACCATGGCATACAATCTATCTCACGGCCACGCTTAATGGTCAGAGTGTAGAACTCACGCTAATCAACAATAGGTTTTTAGGGCTTCATGCGTATAATAACGGCACGGATGAACAAGTGCCGGGACTGGCAGGCACTATCCGCATCTGGTCGATGCTCGGTGGGGCTTATGCACCTATTCCTATGAATGCAGTGATAACAGCCGTTGATCAGGATGATAATGACGCGCTTGAGTTTGTAACCAAAAACAGGCAGTGGACGGATGCAGGGTGGCGTGATTATAATGTCAACTTCGACGTGACGAAAGATGCGCATTGGGAGACTATCACGTTCAGTGTGACTGTGTACGGTCAAACTGTTACTTTATTGCTTATCAACGACTGGTTCAGCGCTGCTCCGGCTCCGATTCTTAGCTTGGTTGCCTTTAACAACGGCACTGATGAACAAGTACCGGGACTGGCAGGCACTATCCGTATCTGGCCTGAGCTCGACGGGGTTGGTACACCTCTTCCAATGAGTGCTGTAATAACAGCTGTTGACCAAGATAACAATGATGCTATGCAATTTGTGGCAAGAAACCGCCAATGGACTGACGCTGGCTGGCAAGATTATTACGTCAATATTGACGTAAATAAGAATGCGCCATGGCAGACGATTTATTTTACGGTATCTGCATTTGGTCAAACTGTTGAGCTGACGCTTATTAACAATCTTTATGCTCCTGTGCCTCTGGAGGTAATGGAGTAGAGTTTAGGTTTGTGCAGATATTATGCGATTATAACAAAAACAAACGAGACACGGCTGATTATGGCCGTGTCTTGTTTGTTGTATAGCCTATATGGTGGCATAACAATTAGAGGCTGGTGGTATAAATGCCTGTTTGATGGCGTTGAATTGCTCATATGCTAAGCTAAATTGTTTGTGTTTTAATAAAATGTTAACATGTAAGAAATTAAATCGTAAAAAGTGAATTGTAAAATTATGCTAGCTATTATCGTATGAGCCAATTTAAGTACTTAATTTCTACTGGGATCTATACAATGCGTTGCTTGACCTGTGGATAACGTGTGAAAACAGCGTAGAATGCATGATTTTGTTTGTTATTTATGAAATATTGTGCTACAATAATCTGGCTGAAAAAAATTATGAGTGGATTACGAAAGCTAATAAAAAGGTAATCAAATAAATATCAAAAGAGGTACTATATGGCTAAGATTAATAACAATATGTTGGAAAGGCATAGCTTATTGCGAGCTTTTGATGAGTTAAGGGACTATCGTATTATAGCTGTATGCGCGCCAGCAGGGTATGGTAAAACAGTTGCTGTATCTCAATGGCTTCGTAGAGATGCTAGTGCAAAGGCTGTTTTTTCTATAGATGAATATGATAATAATATCGCGGGCTTCTGTGAACGATTTTGTGTTGCGCTTCGTACTTGCCAACCTCAAAATCAGATGCTTAACGCAATTGCTTCTTCTCCGGCTTTCCAAAGTGCCCCTGAGGAGTTCACACTTCGAGCCATATCTTCTCTTTCTACAAGAAAACGTACGGTGCTCGTTATAGATGATCTGCACTTGATTCATAACAGTATAGTTTTACGAGCACTGCTTGTCTTTATTAAGCGTTTACCAAGTAACTTTCAAACTATTTTTATCAGCCGAAATGAGTTGCCATTGGGTCTTTCTGATTTGTGGCTTAAAGATCAAGCCGCCCGAATCAGTGCGCATCAGTTTCTTTTTACCACTGAAGATATAATAGCTCTTCTTAAGAAGCGTGGAAGTAACATTACAGAATCTCAGGCAAGAGACATTAGCCAAAGAACCCAAGGTTGGGCGATTGGTATAAATGCGTTTTTGCTGTCTGGCGGGCGCTCATCTGATAGAGTATACGATTATCTTGAAGAGTTTGTGCGGGCACATATATGGGAGTATTGGGATGAAGCGACTCGTGAATTTATGCTTTGCACGTCAAACTTGCGCTCGCTGGTTCCTGCTTTGTGTGAAGAATTGACAGATAATCCTTACAGTGAAAAGTTTCTTGAAGAACTGGTGCGTAAAGGTGCTTTTGTCACACGATTAAAAAAAGGTGAATATCGATACCATGATTTATTTCAGCAGTTTTTGAGACAAAAAGCGAAAGAACGTGGCGACGACTTTTTGTGTAAACTTTCAGACAAAGAAGGATACTGGCATTTGTCCCAGGGGGATACTGACAGTGCGATTGAATGTTTTACTTTGTGCAATAATTATGAAGGTATAGCAAAATGCTTTGAGAATCTGGATTATTCAAATCGTTCGGCGCTTTTAGCGAGCAAGTTTATATCGGTTGTTAAGCATCCGGAAGTAGAGGATGCGATACGAAAACACCCACACTTGTTAATTTTGTTAATTTGGAGGGCATTTGCTGAAGGAAACAAGAGTGATATGGTTTCTTTTATGGATGAGTACTATGCTAAATATCCTGAGATTGCAGTTAAGCATCCATCATTAGCACATGAGATTTTTTTTGTGCGGGTGTTAGATTTTAGAGTGCCTACAGGCCTGGTAATGAGTGAAAGCAATGTACTAACCAAGGTGCTGAACAAGGCAATAAGCAAGCTGCTAAGCAAGATGCCGTCATCATCAACTGTGCAACGCTGGGTTGTGCCTATGGAAACGCCCATGTTTCATCGCGGAATCAGGGATTTTTCAGATATAGCTATAGGGGATGTTAACACTAACATTAATCTGCTTGCGTCAAAGTTTGGCTGGGTTTTTGGCAAGGAATTGGCTATGGTTAATGAAATAGTAAAGGCAGAGATTCTTTATGAACAAGGTAATTTGGAAGAAGCCAGCACACATGCTAGAATGGCGTTGGAAGAAGTAAAAAACCATTTTCCGCTGGAATTAACTTTTTGTGCCTATGCAATATATGTTTGCGTGCAAGACTCTCTTAACAATAAAGATTCAGAGGAGACAAAGGCAGCACTCGCGTCAATGTCAAAGAGGATTGATGACAGCAAGGCTTATCATTTAGTACATAATTTTTCTGCTTTCACTGTGCGCCGCGAAATGATGGCCGGTGACATAAAAGCTGCGGAAGACTGGCTTAACGAGAAGGCTTTTGAGAACCCGACACTGTATAAGATGTATTCAGATATTACTACGTGCAGAGCTCTTATAATTACTGAAAAATATGATTCGGCTATCATTTTGTTGAAAAAAATTCTGGCTATTGTATATGCATTTAACCGTCCTTTGGATATTATCGAGACGCGGATTTTGCTGGCGATTGCTTATTGGAAAAAAAAGCGGGAGTTCCAAAACGAGGCATTGGAGTATTTGGAAGAGGCTGTTTGGACAGCACAACATTATGGCTTTGTGCAAATGTTTGTAAATGACGGCGCGGAGCTTGCAGGCATTTTACATAAGCTCATGGGACATATTAAGCAGCGAAAAGATGGAGATACTAAGTATTTGAACTTTGTAAAGCAGCTATATACAAAAGCTAGTCGAAAAAGCAAAACTGAAGATGAAAGTGTTGATATCAATATAAAATATACAGAGAAGCAAATTGCAGTAATGAACTTGCTCTGTCAGGGCAAAACGTACAAAGAAATGTCTGCAATTTTAAATATAAAGCGTTCAACGCTTCGTTCTCGTCTTGAGCTGATTTTCAATAAGCTTGAGGTGACAAACATACCGGATGCAGTAAAGAAGATAAATGAATTAGAGCTTCCTAAATAAATACCGGTGTGCAAGCAAACTTGACAGCTTTTGCGATGCCAGCAGTACAGGAGGACTTTACAAAAGAATATAAAGAGACTTATACCTCTATTGAAGCGGAACATGATGGAACATATGTCCCGGATGAAGAAAATGATGATATGTACGACTTTGAAAATAATAAAGATGAGGAACACGACTCTGAAGAGGATGAAGAAGACGAGGAAGAAGAGTACGAGTACGACTATTATGGCGAAAAGGCTGTAGGCGCTTTTGTTGTGCCAAATGCAGCGTACGAGTCCATTATGCCGCTGGTATCGGACTGGCCCGAATTGGCACAGGCTGTTGCTGATGCTATTCCTGGTGTACCGATGACGATTGAGCTGCTGCATGATATTCCTGATGAGGGTCATTCTGCTATTGTGGATGTATCCGGTGATGATTGGTTTGCAATTTATGTAGGATTTGCACAGCAAAATGCGTTGCTAAAAGGCTACCCAAGCGGCAGCTTTGAGCCGCACTGGAATATGACGCGTGCCGAATTTACAGCAATGATGGCCAGGTTTAGTGGCTTAGCGCCTTATGGCGCTTCAGCATTCCCTGATGTGGGTGACCACTGGGCTAGCGGCTATATAAATATTTTGACAACATCAGTTCCTGGTGCTATTATAGGCTATGAAGACGGAACATTCCGTCCGGACGCTTTTATAACTCGCGCTGAAGCTGTTAAAATCGTTAACTATGTTCTAAACAGAGGTGTTGACGCCGAAGGGCTTGAAGGGGTACAATATAGAAGCTTCCCTGATATTGTGGGGCATTGGGCATACTTTGAAATTATAGAAGCAAGCAATACGCACACATTTGTGCCTACTGCTTATGGCGAAAGATGGCAGTCTGCCAGATGGAATATTTGGTGGCGATAAGATTTTTTAGATTTTGAGGGCAGATAACAAAACAGGGGAGGCGAGATAATGATAGTTTCTGATTATTTAGATTCCATTGAGGGTACTGAGCAAGAGGCAGTTCTGTTAAAGGCTTTTACTGAGCTGACAGAAGATAAGGATATTGCAAAAGTTTTTGGTCTGCCTATTGTTGGCAAACTTATCAAAGCTCTTGTTGTTTTAGGTAGTTCTGAAAGCATAGATGCCTTTAGACAAACCGAGCACTATATGAATATCAAAGACTGGGGCATTACCGTTTTTGATCTTGAGAAGGGTTATATCTCTATTCATCCTGGACTACAGCATCGAAAAAAGATTTTCATTGCTGCGATAGCAATAGGAATAGGAATATATCTCATAAGGCGCTGCAAAAAGCGCAGAATGGGGCTTTAAGAGATGATATTCGTCTTACCTTGAAACTTGATGTTCGAATGCCTGTGGATTTTTCTGCGGGCATTTTTAGTTGTACTGTGATGTACTTGTCGTTTAGAAGAATTTTGTGTAGAATGATGACAGATACTATTACTCAAATCTAAGTGGAGGAGTTTTATGAGAAAATTGTTTGCGGCATTTTTTATATTGATGGCATTATTTATGATCTCAGGATGTGCTAGCGAGCAGGCATCGTCCTTGTATGATTATGGATACATTGCGAGCCCGCCGGACGTCGCTAGTCCGCCTGAGCCGGAAACGGAGCCTGAGTTAAAGCCCGAAATTGAAGAAGAGCCTGAGCCAGAACCAATACCGGATCCTATACACATTCGCATTCAGTTTGCAGGGGACATACTCCTTCATGGAGGACTTGGTGCAGGTACAGGACCGGGCACTTTTGACTACAGGCCATTTATGTGGGCTATAAGGCCATATATTGATGGGGATTTGGCTCTGGTGAATATGGAAACGCCGGTGGATGTATTTGGTAATAATCAAGGTATTGCCACATGGCCTCGTTTCAATGCGCCTTTTGAAATTTTGGATGGACTTATTTATGCCGGGTTTAATCACCTTATTTCGGCAAATAATCATTCTTTTGACAAAGGGTTTAGTGGCTTGGAAGCTAGCTTGGCTAATTTTGAGCGGGCGGGGATTACTCAAACGGGCATGTACACCAATGAGGAAGATTTTAATACACCAACAATTATTGACGTAGAGGGGATAAAGGTTGGAGTTATAGCCTATACGGACTCTGTAAATGGGCTGGAAAGCCTTGTGCCTGCGGATATTCGCCCATTTGCTGTGCGTCGTTTTCGCTCCCATGTGATGGATGATGTGCCTTATATGGCCGAGGATATCGAACGCATACGAGAGGCAGGAGCGGATGTTGTTATTGTTTCCCTGCATTGGGGTGCAGAATATGTGAATCAACCTACGAATATGCAAATGCATATTGCCCGCGGGCTTGTGGACGCTGGTGCGGATATTATCATGGGGCACCACTCACACACCCCTCAGCCTTTGGAGTGGCATTATCGTGAAGACGGCAGCCGCGGGTTGATAATTTATTCTTTAGGGAATTTTTTATCGGATCAAATTGCCTTAAATATTCCGGCCACTCAGTATGGTATGCTTGTGACCGCGTATGTGACCAAAAGCTCTGAAGGAGAGATTTTCTTGGATGGGGCAAATGTGCTGCCTACTGTCTTTGTTCGAGACTCCGGGCGCACACTAGGCTCACCTTATAGTATTTTGCCTGTAATAAATGGTGAAGTTCCGGATACTGTCACTAGTGAGCCCCTTAGGGCTTGGGGTAGGCGTGCTTATGAGCATGTGGTGCGGATTGTTGGGGAAGATTTTATTGTTTATTAATGAAAGTTGCATATAGACTTTGCGATATTTTTCTATTATAATGTACGAGCTAGTACATAAATTTTACTTAAGTAAGCCCTGAACAATCTCATTACGATAGGATTGCTTCAAATTCATTGAAGTATAGTGAGTTAACTTCAAAGTGCTCACACGCTCCTAGTCTTTTAAAGAATTTGTACGCAATTCAGTTTTAAGCAGGTTATTCAGCACTTACTATAAAACAAGGAGATGATTTTTTGAGAAGTTTTAAGTTAGTATTCATAGTTGTAGGGTTGCTTGTGTTGACAGGGTGCGCCCAGCTTGGTATTGGCGGAGGCTCAGGCGGAGCTAATACTTTGGTAATATACACCCCTAACTCTGAAGGGTTAATCAATGCGGTTATACCTGCCTTTGAAGAAAGATACGGCATTACTGTTGAACTCATCCAAGCAGGAACAGGCGAGCTTTTTGCAAGGCTCAGAAGCGAAAGGGAAGCACCGATTGCGGACGTTGTTTGGGGCGGTGCTTATAGTATCTATGCTCAAAACTTAGACTTGTTTGCGCCTTATGTTTCGCCTAATAATGCATATGTCGTTGAAGCGTTTAGAAATTCAAACGGCTACACTCAGCCTTACGTTCTTGACGGCAGCGTTTTAGTTGTAAACCGCACTTTAACAGCAGGTATGGACATAAGAGGCTATCAGGACTTACTTAATCCGGCGTTGTTTGGCCGTATTGCTACTGCTGACCCAAGAAGTTCTTCCAGCGCGTTTGCTCACTTGACTAATATGCTTCTCGCAATGGGCGGCTATGAATCGGATGCAGCTTGGCAGTTTGTAGATGATTTATTTACAAATATTGATGGTAACATAAACCCTAGCTCCAGCGGGGTGTTCAGATCTGTAGCGGATGGCGAGATGATGGTTGGTCTTTCTTTCGAAGATCCGATAATCCAGCTTATTTCTGACGGAGCTGATGTAGAAGTTATTTATATGGCGGAAGGAACTGTATTCTTGGGTGCAGAGTCTGCGATTATTAGAGGCACAAGCAACATGGAATATGCTCAAAGATTCATTGATTTTATAATCTCTCATGAAATCCAAGAAGTTTTTGGCACAACAACTACAAACCGCCCCGTAAGAGCTGATGTAGCTATGGGCGACAATATGCTTCCAATAACTCAAATTCATACAATCATTGAAGATTATGAGTTTGTAATGGCTAACAGAGAAGCTATTGTAGAACGTTTTGACAATATCCATGTTGAAATCTTATCAAGATAATATAGGTGCGCTATGAGCAAAATTATAATCAAAAATGCAGTTAAAAGGTATGGAGATTTAACAATTATACCTGATTTAAGCGTGACTATTCCGGAAGGCTCCCTTTTTACTTTGCTGGGGCCTTCCGGTTGCGGGAAAACCACCCTGCTTCGCATGATTGCAGGCTTTAATACAATTGAAGGCGGGGACTTCTATTTCGGCGAAACACGGATTAATGAATTAGAACCCAGCAAAAGGGACATTGGCATGGTTTTCCAAAACTATGCCATTTTCCCTCATCTTTCTGTGGGGCAGAATGTGGAGTTTGGGTTGAAACAACGGAAGCTGCCTAAAGACGAAATTAAGTCAAGAACCACGGAATATTTGAAGCTCATAAACATGGAAGAGTACAGGGACAGAAAGCCGGACAAACTCTCGGGCGGCCAGCAGCAGCGTGTGGCTTTAGCCAGAGCACTTGTCATAAATCCTAAGGTTCTTTTAATGGACGAGCCTTTGAGTAATTTGGATGCTAAACTCAGACTGGAGATGCGCCAAGCCATTCGCGATATACAAAGAAAAGTTGGCATTACCACTGTATATGTAACTCATGATCAAGAAGAGGCCATGGCTATTTCTGACCTTATTGCGGTTATGAACAATGGCGTAATTTTGCAAATTGGACAGCCTAAAGAGCTGTACCATCGCCCGGCTACGGAGTTTGTGGCTGTTTTTGTTGGCAAAACTAATATTCTTACAGGCAAACTCATTAAAAAAGACGACAAAGCTTGGATAAGCTTTGATTTTGGCCATGAAATTCCTGTGGAAGGCTTAGACTCTGTTCCTGAGCAAGATGTGCGAGTGAGCATCCGCCCGGAAGAGTTTGTACGAAGCGAGAGCGGAATAAAAGCCACGATAGTGGACAGCCTTTATCTTGGCCTCAACACTGAGTATATTATGGAGCTCGAGTGCGGCCTTAAAGTTCAAGTTATAGAAGAGTCTGACTTTGTGGAAACTTTGCAAATTGGGGATGTAGTGAACTTAGAGATTAAAAGGCAGAAGATTAATGTTTTTGATAAAGACGGATCGGTGAACCTATTGGGGGTGAAGTAATGACCCATAATAAATTTAAGTGGAATATTTGGTACACTGCCGCAGTAGCTATATTAATTTTCTATTTGCTCTTTTTGATTTATCCCTTGACTGCTATATTTCAGGAGGCTGTTTATGTGCGGGGTGAGCTTTCATTCGCTCATTTCACACGGTTTTTCTCCCATAGCTATTTTTTAGGGGCGCTATCCAACAGTTTTCAAGTTTCAACAATGGTTACGCTTTACTCTGTGGTGTTAGGGACATTTTTAGCGTATCTGTTTAGCATTTTTCAGTTTAAAGGGAAAAAATATATTCAAATTGTACTTATAATCGCGTCCATGTCCGCCCCTTTTATAGGTGCGTATTCATGGATATTGCTATTGGGAAGGAATGGGGCCGTAACTAACTTTCTTACTAACAACTTTAACTTCCCAACTTTTGATATTTACGGATTTTTTGGAATAACTTTTGTTATGACATTGCAGCTGTTTCCGCTTATCTTCCTTTTTGTCAATGGAGCGTTTAGAAATATTGACAAGTCAGTATTGGAAGCTTCAGAAAATTTGGGCTGCACCGGTATAAAAAAGTTTTTTCAGGTGCTTTTGCCACTCCTTACGCCGACGATACTCGCTGGTGCGCTCCTGGTTTTTATGCGCACATTCTCAGACTTTGGTACGCCGATGCTGATAGGCGAAGGGTTTCGTACCTTTCCGGTGCTCATTTTTAACCAGTTTGTAGGAGAAGTTATGGTTAACCAAGGTTTTGCGGCCGCATTATCAGTAATAGCGGTTGTGATTGCGCTTACAGTTTTCCTGCTCCAAAAAATTCTGGCTTTTAAATTCGCTTTTACTATGAGTTCGCTTAACCCTATACAGCCCAAAGAGGTGAGGGGACTTGGAAGAGTTTTGATCTATATCTTTGTATATGGCAGTGCTTTTATTGCTATTTTACCTCAGGTATATGTGGCCTATACTTCTTTCAGGAACACGAGGGGCATGGTATTTCATCCCGGATACTCTTTTGGAAGCTATATCGAGGCCTTTAACCGGATGGGAAATGCGATTACCAACACCATAAGCATATCCTTCCAGGCGACAGTGCTTATTGTTATAGTCTCTGTATTTGTTTCTTATCTGGCTGTGAGGCGGAGAAACTTTTTCTCATCGACCATAGATACTTTTAGCATGATTCCTTTTATAGTGCCGGGCACTGTTTTAGGTATTGCGCTCATATCGGCGTTTAACACAGGTGTTTTTGGCACCGGCTGGCTTCGTATAACCGGCACAGCACTCATTATGATAGTGTCTTTGGCACTCAGGAGTTTGCCTTATACGATAAGATCCTCTGTGGCGGCCTTGCAGCAAATGTCTGTTTCTGTGGAAGAGGCGGCGGAAAGCCTGGGTTCAGGCAAACTCAATACATTCTTTAGGATTACAATACCTATGATGGCGTCGGGAGTAATATCAGGAGCGATTCTAAGCTGGATTACAATTCTGGGTGAGCTGTCTACCTCTATACTTTTGTACAATGTGCGGACAAGGACCATGACTGTGGCAATTTATGTGGAAGTGTTGAGAGGTAATTTTGGTATTGCCGCCGCGCTGGCGACTATATTGAATGTACTTACGATAGTGTTGTTGTTTGCGTTTATGAAGGTTAGCAAGACTAAGACTGTATCTATATGATTTTTGTAGGGGGCGACTGACTCGGTCGTCCCTAATTACTAAAGGCGCCAACAAGCAAAGCTTATATAGCAAATATTGAAATGTATAGTTTACAAATAGTAAACAACATTGAGGAGCAGTATAACGTAGTAAGATAAAGCTTAAATTTGGTAAAATGAATAGTATGCACAAAAGTATTTCACAATGAATTATATAGTGTTGTATCACACACATTCAGAATATAATAAACAAAGAAGGGGAGGCGTTAACATGAGCGGAAATGAGATTGTAGTTGAGCGAGACATCTGGCAATGGGTTTTGTCATCTGTGATGATAAGTGACGAAAATCAAGCACAACTTAACAAATGGATGAATAGCGAGAAGTTGCCAACGTTTAATCAGATTGAAAAATTCAGCAAAGATACTCGTATTCCCCTTGGCTACTTCTTTCTAAAAACGCCGCCTACTGAGGAGTTGAAACTCCTTGAATATAGAACTGTTAATAGTACTACCACGCAAAATCCAAGCCGTGACCTTTTTGATACAGTTAGGTACATGGAAAATGTACAGGAATGGATGCGCGAACATCTTGTTATAGGAGGAGCTGATAAGGTCGCTTTTGTCGGTGCGGTAGACCCCAATAACAGTGTTACTTCGGTTGCCACTCAAATGCGACAAGTTTTAGGATTGAGCAAAAACTGGTTTGAAAAAGTCAAAACATTAGACAATTCTTTCAAGACGCTAAGAGAAGCGATAAGTAATGTCGGAGTTATTGTAATGATGAACGGCATTGTCGGCAATAACACCCGCCGTTATCTTAATATCGAGGAATTTCGCGCCTTTACACTTATTGATGAATATGCTCCGCTAATTTTTATTAACTCTACCGATTCAAAAGGCGGAAAAATATTTTCTCTGCTACATGAGTTTGTTCACATCGGTGTGGCACACAGCAGCCTTTATAATGCAGGGCAATTTGACCTGCCTATTGTTAATCCTATTGAAACATTTTGTAACGCTGTAACAGCAGAGATTATTGCTCCCGCAGATGTTTTCAATGTAAAATGGCAAGTGAAAATCGGTGATGCAAGCGAAAAGATAGCTGTGCTTAGTAATTATTTCAAATGCAGTCAACTTGTTATAGCTCGCCGTGCATTTGACTTGAAGCATATCAACGATTCCGAGTATGCGATTGCTGCCCATGAAGCGAAACAAGGCTTTGCACAAAAAACAAACAGTGGTGGCGGCGACTATTATAGAACACAAGCGAGCCGTATAGACCATCGCTTTCTATTTGCGTTGGAAGCCAGCGTAAGAGAAGGGAGAACGCTACATTCCGATGCGTTTAGACTGACAAACACAAACAGAGGAACGTTCGATAGCCTTTTGATGGAATTGAGAGGTGAGCGATGATGGATAGCGGCAGGAAAGTTTATTTGATGGATTCAGATACGTTCATCGCTCCATACAGAACATATTATCCTTTTGATTTTGCTCCGCTCTTTTGGGAGTTTCTGGGTAACAATATTTTGAACGGAAACATAGCAGTTTTGAAAAAAGTGTATGATGAAGTATCGAAAGGTAGCGATGATTTATCTGTATGGATAAAAAGCTTAGAGCTGACGACCGTTGACCACAGAACACCCAATGTTATCAGCAAGTATCAAGACGTGCTGGCTCATATACAGACAAGCACCACGCTGTATAATCCCAAAGCATTAGCCGAATGGTCTGATAATAACCGTGCCGATGCTTGGCTTGTTGCTACCGCAATGGCGCATGACTATAAAATCGTAACATTTGAACGGCCAAACGGTTCACTAGGGACAAACCTTACAAGCCATCCCAAGATACCTGATGTTGCTGCAAATTTTGGGGTGAGGTGCATTAGCCTATATGAAATGATGCGTGACTTGGGATTTCGATTCTAAGTTATTTCATAGCTTGAAGTTCAACTATAGATCAACTTATATGCCGAGATTCACTTGAAATAACTGATTCTAATAATAGAAATAAAATCAAAAAAACTGTAATATTATGCTTTACATGAGTTGAGCAGAAGTCACATAAAGATAACTTGAGTATACGCTCATAACACGTGCGGAGGATTGAAGGCAACCATCTCTACAGAATTTGCGGAGCATGGATTTTTATCTTACTCGCCCCAATTAGCTGCGATATTTACATCGGCTTGGCAGGGGACACGACTTAAAATTGAATTTCCTGCTTCTTCCATTGTTGATTTCAGCAGTTCGGCTGCGCTGATGGCCTCGCATTCCGGAGCCTCCAGTAAAATTTCATCATGCACAACTCCAATGATACGTGTGTCTGTGCCTAGTAAACGAGGCACAAGCAAGCCCAGCGCTTTTTTCGCGATATCTGCCGCTGTACCTTGCACAGGCATATTGCAAAGCCCTGAAAGTCCCGCATTATCGGAAAATATAAACTTTCTCCCTGTCAACGTTCTACTTTCTGTTGGCGGGGATTTTTTTAGTTTGTTATGCCAATGTGCTATCCCTGTGTATGCTTTAAAAAATCGGCTCCTAAACTCTTCGGCCTGCTCAATAGTCATTTCTACACCATAGGACTGCAAGGAGTATTGCTGAAGTCCGGCCGCGCCCATAGCATATATCAAGCCGAAATTCACTGCTTTGGCTGCTTGACGCTCTTGAGCGGTTATCTTGTCAATAGGCTTAGCAAGCATGAGCGAAGCGGTCAGTTTATGCAAATCTTCGCCGCTGCGGTATGCATCTGTCATTCTTTTGTCACCAGTCATTTCGGCGGCTACGCGCAGCTCTATCTGCGAATAATCTGCGATAATAAGCTTCTTTCCGGGTGCGGCTGTGAAGCATGTCCTAAACGCTTTGGAGCGCGGGATTTGCTGGATATTTGGATTGCCACAACTCATGCGGCCGCTCCATGCGCCGATTTGCCCGTACTTTGGATGCAGTCTTTCTGTTTCTTGATGTATTGCGGACGGTATTGGATATAGAAAGCTTGAAAGGGCTTTCGCTGACTTCCGATAGGCTGATATAGCAAGCACAAGCGGATGTTTAGAATGGGGAGCTAAGTCCTGTCTCGATGTGGAGGCAGTATGTATGCCCTGTGACTTGAGCAGTCTCAAAATAAAAGAATTACTGTCAAAGTTATGCCCAATAACAACATCATCCCCAAGCAAACTCATTTGAACAATGGGTGCTCCGGCATATGTATATAAAACTTCCAACGCTTTATCGCGATCTTTCACAGTTTCAGCAAGCAGCAAATTCCACTTTGGAACGTCTAATGAAATTCCCGTATATTCAATTTGCGCGATAGCGCTTACACAGGAGAACTCTATCATGGCTACTTCGGACAAGCCATTCTCGTAAATCTTCTTGACCATAACATCTCGTAGTCTGAGCAAAACTTCCGCATCTTTTGCCGCATAGGCAAGTTGATTTTCGCTTAATGTACCCGACCAGTCGCTCTTTTGTTCATCTTTTTGAACGACTTCATTCAGGTAGTGTTGAGATAATACATTAAGGCTTGTACGCGTCGTACCGCCTGATGTTCTCAGAAGCTGCCCTGCAAGCATAGTATCAAAAACAGGGGAGGGATAGACTCCAAGAGCCATGAAAAACTTCAAGTCAAATTTTGCGTTTTGAAATATTTTAACCGCACGAGTTTCTAATATATCTTTTATTACGGCGATGCCGTCCGGGAAAAAAGAAAAGCAGTCTATTACAAGGACCGGCAGTCCATGGGCAGCAAGCTGAATGAGCCGGAGCTTGTCCGTATGGGGGTCCAGTCCTGTTGTTTCTGTGTCAACCGCAAAAGCCTTTGCCTGTTTGAGCAAAGGTAGATAGGGTAATATTTCTTGTTTGCTAGAGACTTTAATGAAGTGCATGTATTATCACCGATTATATTATACAACAAAATCAATATATTTTCACTTACTATATTTGCTGTGACTGACCTCAAATACCATGAGGCCAAGTGTATACTGCATTGTAGAGGCTGTAAACAAGAACAATCGCCGCTTATTACTCATACAATGTAGAAAAAGCGGAAGGAGAAAAATAAATGGCAGCAGTAAGTTATGAGTACCTACAAGCGATATTACAGCAAAGACTTGCGGAGCTGGTAAGCAGCGTGAATAATATACTGCCGGATGAGTATAAGAATATAACTCTTGTCGCCGCCGATATTCCCTATGACAATGAATTGTCTCATACTTCGCCGGAGATGCTGGAGTTAAATGCAATCAATGTACAAGAAGCTATCGATGAGCTTGACCAACTTTTGAAATACAACGCTATCTTTATTTTTGATGCAACTGTACAATCAGCCCCTCCGAATCTTCCAAGGGGATATAACTGGCATGTAGATATTGCGGAGCCTTTAAATTTTCCACATCAATACAGCAGATATTTCTTTTCGACGGCTGAGGATGCGGCGTTAGACCAACGAGGGACTCCGAATATTATGGCGGCGGTTGCACGCTGGTTTATCGATGACTTTCATATAGGCTTTGACTATCTTGAAAATGGACTTGTCCATACAACAGTTGATATTACATCCCCCATCGATGGCAGTGTGATTTTACCTATATTCCGTCCTATTCCCATTGGAACTACATGGTTCTTCGGGGTAAATCAAGCAGACCCGTTCCCAGAGACTGATACGGTTAGATCGATTGTTGATATAAACGTGCAGGGCTTAAATGTAATGCTTGGGAACACCTTTAACCTTAATACGACAAACAAGCAAATAGTCGCGGCAATTAACGAAGTTAACAGCAAAGTAGCCAGTATAGAAGTTTATGAAGCTCAAGATGTAGTAGAAGCCTTGCAATATTCACAGGATCACCCTAATGTGTTCGTATTTGTGGCGAAGGAGTGATAGTATGGCTTCGATAAACTTGACCAATATAGTAACTAATGGCTCTTTTGAGGCGAACGTTAGTGGCTGGAGCGGGTTTATGACGAACCAGCAAGGGACACAGAGCACACTTGCTCCTGTGCGGGTGCCAAATAACACTCCTCTCCCTGTTCATGGTGAAGCCGGTTCATGGTGCGCTGAAATGGGAACAAAGACCCAAGGTGTTGTCTATATTAACCCAACCACGCCTATACCTACCATTGTCGGGCATAAATATTATGTGAGAGCAAGGGTGAGCCTGCGTGGAGGTACTGAGCCTGGGGTGACGACCGGTTGTACGGTGATACATGGAACAGGTGTGCCGGTGCGAGGCACGGCATTGCCTCCGCCACTATTCGACGGGCTGCAAACACCCGATATTACAGAGTGGAACTTGATAGATACCATATGGACAGCGGATATTGCAGGATTGAATATGCGCTTTATTTGGCAGCAAACAGGAAATTCAGGCAACAATGAAACCTATGGCCGGGTTGATAATATTGTTATGATTGACCTTACTGAAGCTTTTGGTGCGGGAAACGAGCCACCTTTGTTTGCGATAAGACAAGGTGTTCGTAACGTACCTCCCAACGGCTGGTGGGAAGGCACAACGGAAATTACAATGCCTATACCGCCTGTAATCGTTACAGACATTTTGCCTCTTGCATCCAAAGGCAAAACCTATTCAGCAGAAATTGAACTTGAAGAAAATACAGGAACAGCCCCTTTTGCTTACAGTATGTCCGGGCTTCCTCTTAACAGTGGCCTGTTTATAGACAACAATGGCGTAATATCAGGTATAAGCAATCTTGATGAAGGTCAGTATATCGTAACAATTACGCTTACTGACAGCATTGGTTATCGCACAAGCAAAGCATTTACATTGGATGCGGGAGAGCCGGTATTAATTCATGATGCATATATACCCGGAGCAACATTAAATGAGCTGTATTCCTGGACTCCCAATGTTACAGGTTCGGATGGAAACCTTCGTATATATGTTACTGTAAGCAGTGGAACTTTGCCAACAGGACTATCTATCAGCGACACAACTATATCAGGCACACCAACAGTTGACGGTCAGAGTTGTCAAATAACCGTAACAGCGTTTAATGATTATGAACCGGGCGGCGTTTCCAAGACGTTTACGCTGTATGTATCATGGGCGGCACGGATTAACACCTTATCACCTTTACCGAGCGGTATTGTAGGTGTATCATATTCTTTTATGTTAAGCGCATATGGCGATGAGCCCATATGGTGGCACTTGGGCGGCGATTTGCCACCGGGGCTAAGTTTAGATGCAAACGGCCTTTTATCCGGCGTTCCTACCGCACCGGGAACATACTCATTTTCAGTGCAAGCGGCAAACGATTATGGATTTGAAAACAGGCTATATGATTTGACCGTGTATCAATTACCTGTTATAACCACAACGGTGTTGGGCTATGCTCGCCTTGGTACTGCATATTCAAGCCAATTGACAGCGATAGGCTCTATGCCAATAACCTGGTTTATCACCAACGGAAGCTTGCCCACGGGATTGTCGCTGAACCCAAATACAGGCATTATCACCGGTACGCCTGTTGAAGGCGGAAGTTTTACTTTTACTGTTGTCGCCACAAATATTGCTGGTACTTCTGACCCCGTTACTCTCACAATTGAAGCAGGCTCAGCTCTTGCAATTACTACTACTTCACCATTGCCAAACGGAATAAGGGGTGTTGTATATACGCCGCTTACATTTAATGCAGATGGTACTGACGTATCGTATGTTTATACATGGTCATGGGCGGCGCAAGCCGGGTCATCTTTTCCTCCGGGGCTTACGTTAAATGGTACTACGGGAGTATTATCAGGGACGCCAACTGCAATAGGCACTTATAATGTCAACGTAACCATTACGGGTGGTGGAACCAGTGCAACTGCGCCGTTTACAATAACCGTCGGTGCACCGCCTGTCATTACCTCCAATCCAAACCTGGGCGGTGGAGTATCAAGGCCTTTCAGCACCGTTTTACAAGCCAGTGGAACGCAACCAATGACATGGGCGATGATAGCAGGGCCGACGCCAGCCGCTGATATACAGTTAAATTCCGCAGGGGTGCTATCTTGGCTTAGTCCAATTCTTGGAACGTATACGTTTACAGTAGTTGCCAGTAATGTTTTCGGTGATTCCGCACCGGTGCAATTCACATTGATTATTACCACACCTTCCATTATTGATGTTGATTTGGATAACGGCATTGTAGAAATCCCTTATTCGCATACGTTTACTGCGGGTGGCGCTACGCCATTTACATGGTCGCATACCGCCGGAGACCTGCCTCCGGGGCTGGACTTTGACCCGGAAACAGGTACTCTATCAGGAAATCCCACCACAGCCGGAACCTACAATTTTTCGATAAGGGTAGACAATATTGGTGGATACGCGGAAGAATCGTTTTCTCTTACGGTTGTGGCAAGACCTATTATCACTACGCTGGCACTAAACAGTGGCAATGTTAATCTATATTATTCTCAGACACTGATGGCTCTGGGCACTACCCCTATTACATGGAATGTGCTTGCGCCTACAGGCGCAGAGACAGGATTGCCGCCGGGAATATCATTAACTGGGGCTACTATCTCGGGAATGCCAAGTGCGCTTGGGCTATATATGTTTACGGTAATGGCAGAAAATATAACCGGCCCCGTGTATGCAGATACACGTCAATTTACGATATTAATCGGGCATGAAGGTGCGCCAATTATTACAACGAATCCAGCGCTATACGCAACGCGGGGTGAACCTTATTCGTTATTGTTAGAAGCACTTGGAGACCTGCCTATAATATGGTCACTGGATAGCGGTTCATCGCTTCCGGATGGGCTATCCTTAAGCAATGATACAATATTGGGAACTCCGACGGTCGCAGGGGTGTATAATTTTACTATCATCGCTGAGAATGCCGCAGGGAGCGACTCAAGAACATTTACTATGACAATCGCAGACCCGCCAATTATAACTACTACCGTATTACCAGATGGAACCACTGGTACGGCCTATACAACGACATTGTCCGCTACAGGTGATACACCTATATCATGGCAAGTGTTGAGTGTGACTGGTAGTGAAACAGGGTTGCCGCCCGGATTGTCTTTGGATGCCATTACAGGAAAGATTTATGGCGCGCCGACCACAGCCGGGATATTTACTTTTAGCGTAAGAGCTTCTAATGGGGCAGGTTATGACACTGCTCAGCTGTCAATAACCATTACACTTGCCGGCGGAACATTTATTAATGGCAAGGAAATTGGGAACTTGTTTATTGCAGGAAAAGAAGTTTTCAGGGCATATGTGGGAGGGGTTAGAATTTTTTAACTCTTGGCATAGGGTGTGTCAACATACCCTAGATACTCGTCAATGCATACAACTATTCGCATTGACGGGTATTTTTTGTGCAATTTTAACAAAATCTTGAGGTAATAATCCATAAAAACAACAAAATGAATAAATATACACAATTTCGTATAAATAAGTTGCAATTTTCATGTTTTGTGTATATAATGGTCTTATAAGTTAAACGAACGCCTCTCAATGTTCGCTATGTGAACTGATAGGCGTTCAACTATTCCTACAGCTACATAAATGTAAAGCTGTAGCATAACATTAAAAAGTGAGGTACATAATCATGAAAAAAATTATTAGTTTGGTACTTGTTTTAACCTTTGTTGTTGTGGTTTTTGTAGGATGTGATCAGAATGAGCCCGGTCAAGACGCCCCTGCGAATAGACTTGAGCGAGTTCTGCATGACGGTCAAATCGTAATGGCTACATCACCGGACTTTGCACCGTTTATATTTATGAATCCCGACTTAACAGGGCAAGACGCGATAGTAGGGTCTGACGCTGCGATGGCTAGATTTATAGCAGAGCGACTGGGCGTTGAGCTTGTAATACAGACAATGGACTTTGGCACATCATTGGCTGCGGTACAAACAGGATCAGTTGACATGTTTATCGGCGGACTTGCATGGAGAGAAGATAGAGAAGAGGCAATGATGCTTTCATCTAGATATATGCCGCCTACTTATCAAGGGATTATGGTTATGGCTGATAGAGTGCATGAATTAAGAGTTACTGAGGACTTTGACGGACTATTAATAGGAGCACAAAATGCGTCATTACAGCAGGATAATGTTGAGCTTCAGCTGCCAAATGCCAATATTCAACTTGTGACGACAGTATCGGACGGAATTATGATGCTTATGACAGGAAATATTGATGCGCTGGCCATGTCAGGAACAGTAGGGGAGCAATATGTACGTAACTATCCGCATCTTGCCATGAGTGAGTTTCGCTTTGAGCTTCACCCGAATCTAGGGCAGGTTATAGCTATGCCTCTTGGGTCTTATGAGCTTTTTAATGCAATCGAAGAGATACTTGCATATATAGACGCAAATGATTTATATGACCTTTGGTTTGAAGAGGCGAACGCATTAGTTGACGAGCTTGCACTGGATTAATTTTCGAAATTTCTAACTTTATTAAGGAGGATATGTTTTGCTCCAAAATCCGATTTTTATTTTTGAGAGATTTAGTCATTTATTTTTATATGGGCTACGGATGACTATACAAATATCATTTATTACAATACTTGGGGGCACAATTTTAGGCTCTATTATAGCTATGTGCAAAATGTCAACAATTAAACCGCTCAGGTTTATCGTAACAACTTATATTGAGGTCATAAGGTGCACGCCGCTTCTGTTGCAGATATATATATTTGCTTTTGGTTTGCCGCTGACACTTGGTATACGTATACCCCAGTTTGAAGCGGTACTGATAGCTCTTATATTAAATAGTTCGGCTTATGTCGCCGAGCTTATAAGAAGCGGTATACAGGCTGTCGACAGAGGACAGACTGAAGCTGCAAGAAGCCTTGGGCTTGGTTCTATCCAGACTATGGTGCGAGTAGTTTTGCCTCAAGGAGTTAAAAACATTTTACCATCGCTGGGAAGCGAATTTATAATGCTCATAAAAGAAACTTCTTTGGCGTCCATATTCTTTGCAGGAGAGCTTATAACTCAGGTTATGACGCTTAGAGGATCACATTTCTTAGTATTAGAGCCATTGATTGTTGCAGGTGCGCTTTACTTCATAGTTTGCTTCACACTGTCTAAAGTTGTGGCGGCATACGAGAGGAGGCTGGCGGCCAGTGATTAAAACTATTGATTTACATAAAAGCTTTGGTAAGCTAGAGGTACTAAAATCAATAAACGAAGAAATTCAGCAAGGTGAAATAGTGTCTGTAATAGGGCCGTCAGGCAGTGGAAAGAGCACGTTTCTAAGATGCTTAAATCTCTTAGAGAAACCTACAAGCGGGCAAGTGTTTTTCAAAGGGCAAGATATTACCCAAAGAGGCGTAAATATAGATGAGCACAGACAGAAGATGGGCATGGTTTTTCAGCTGTTTAATGTGTTTCCACATCTGACGGTGAAAGAGAATATAACTCTTGCCCCGGTGCTTACAAAGAAAATGACAAAACAAGAAGCCGAAGAAAAAGCGGTGCAGCTATTAAGGCAAGTTGGTCTTGAGGATAAGATTAATGAATATCCAAGGAGGCTCTCAGGAGGGCAAAAACAACGCATGGCGATAGTCAGAGCGCTTGCTATGGATCCTGAAGTTATGCTCTTCGATGAGCCGACATCAGCACTTGATCCGGAGATGGTTGGTGAAGTTTTGGCAGTTATAAGAAGCCTTGCTGAAAATGGGATGACTACGATAATAGTTACTCATGAAATGGGATTTGCGAAAGAGGTTTCCGGGAGAGTGCTTTTTATGGATGAAGGCAGAATTGAGGAAAGCGGCCCACCGGAGCAGATATTTGGAACCCCTAACAGTGAGAGAACAAAAGAGTTTTTAAGTAAGGTGTTGTATTAGCATATAAATTGTTAGTCAATAAGATGGTATTTTTTCGGAGAACTTTTTCGGAGAAATGCCATTTTTTGATGTTTAGATATTGCCAAATTGATATTGTCCATGATATACTTTGAGGCATGACATATGATTTATAGCTTTAAATTAATCAGTTATAAAGTAATATTTGCTGTATATATAGTTCTATTTTTTCGCTTCTTTTGTAAATTTGTTCCAAAGGTCATGAATTGGCTTTCCATCACTGATTTATATAACTCATCAAAAACACTACATGTAAGGTCTTAAATATATTATTCTCTCGAAAAAAATATCACTTAGGCTATTTAATTATGATACATAAAAATATTTGGTGGAGGAGGGTTGTACTGAAAGTGGTTTAGAATCATTTATAGTTGTTTAACTCAAGAAAAGATTATCTTTGAAGGAGGAAATTACTAATGAGAAAACCGTTGCAAACTTTTGTTGCATTCTTTTTGGTGCTGACATTTGTTTTCCCGACTATGCCTCTGGGGCATAAGTCAGTTGAAGCTGCATCTATTGGCTATGAAGCTGTTGATGAGATTGTCATTGAGGACTGTATCTCGCTCGGTTATGCTGCTGATGCTTTCTATGTTGAAGATTTAGTGCCTGCGGCTTTCAGTGCTTTCGAAGCTATGCCTGCTAGTGCACTAGTTGGTACAGTTGTGCGCACTTGGGGCTCGCAGTTTGCCATAAGCTCTGCAGAGGAGTGGAGCAGAGCTCAAGGAGCGCTTATGCCTGCCGGAGGGATCGAAATTGATGTCAATATCGGTTTCGAGGCCGACCCTACCGCACTTGAAGACTACCGAAGAGATGAGCGCGGCGCACTCGTGTTAGCGGATGGAATTCTAACAGCTACATATGAATCAGTGCCTTTTACGATTAATAGTTTTACACACTTGATAAACTCTTTTGGTGCCGATACACCGGATGGTACTTGGATTGAGGTTTGGGTCAGAGTTGGGCGCAGCGCTGATGATTTGGATACTATCGCTTGGCTTCCGACTACGCCTTCAACGGCTGCTCACTTGCTGGCCAATCCACATAGCGCTGCAAACGTAGCCGATGGATTCCTTACCTCCGGAAGATGGAGTCCATTTTCGCAGGACTTCCAGCAGGGTGTCAGAAGGACTACTTCTACCGGCACTATAGCAGGCGGCGCGCACCAGGCCACAGGCTCTCTAATTGTAAATGGTGACCCGGCTAATGTTGTACAGTATAGAGTAACTTTGCATAGAGATAATGCAGGCCTTGAGTCTCCAGCGGTAAGACATGTACATAGTACGACTAGAAACGCACGAATTGACAGAGATTCACAACCTAAAGAGTTCCCGGCGTATGAATTTCCAGCCAGAGAATTCAATGGACAATCTTTCCCCGGTGGAAATACTGAAAGATTCCCATCTCTAGCAAGCATCTTTAACTACCTTGAAAGCCGTCCTATTGATATGGATAGACAAGGGTGGAACAGAGGTGTTGGTGATTCTTCTGTTGCACTATCCCCGGGAGTAGGGCATGGTATTTATATGCAAGGTTTTCCTATGCGCTCTCAGCAAGCTACAGGCCCTATACTTGGCGGTGTAAACTGTTCTGCTGTTACCATTGGTATGATAATCAATGGCTTCTTGCATATGGAAGGCATAACGACCTACAGGCCTATGGAGGAAATCGGTCTTAATTTATTCGACTATCAACTTAATGGCTTTGGAAATTGGCAGTTCAGCGTCGCCGGAGCCGGCACATACGGGCTTAGAGCCCATGTTGAATATAACGACAGACATGCCACTGATAACGATATTATGATGGAAACAATACTCCGGCATCTTTTATCCGGACATGCGGTTGGTTTGTCGCTTCAATTTTCGAGCAACCCACTTCAGCCTCACTTTATATCTAGAGTAGACGGAACTACAGGTGGACACTTGATAGTTCTTTTAGGCGTTGTACAAAGAGGCGGCAATTGGTATGTGATAAGCTATGAACCTTGGTCAGGGTCCGGAGCTAATGCTAACGACCGCGTTTATCGTGAACTGCCTATGCAAGAGCTTGTAAATGCTATGAGATTTACAGGCGGTTCCAGCACAGGTACTGCGGCTACACACAATATTATTTACGTCGTCAAGCCGGGCGTTGAGACTGGAGCAGGGCAGGACGCACCTACGCGTTTTGACTCTTATTTAATACAGGTTGCTCCTGGCGAATTTGCTCTTTCTACCGACGGAACACTCGCTGGAAGAATTAATATTCGTGGCATGGATCGAGGTCAGATTGGTGGACCTAACGGCTTCGTTGCATATACGATTGATCCTAATTTTAATTTTATGGGGACTAGCATCTCTGACCCGCATGGTCAATCAGGAACGAAATTCAGGTATATGCCTCTGGGGGATACCATTCGATTTGGTTTTGACGCTCATATATCTCCGGTTCAGCCGTTTACGTATGCGCAGCTTACCGACCCGAACTTCCGTATGTACATAATGATGGGTAACGGATTTACTCATGTTATCGATCACAGCAGAGTACCGGCATTGGGTGATCTTTATCCTGAACTGCGCTCGCCTGGCGGGGAATTTAGAGTAAATAATTCCCTGCGTAATGTGGCACGACATAATGTCGAGCTTGCTATAGGTGAAACGACTATTGGAGAATTAAGAGCAGGCCTTGAAACTACCATGGGTGGAAGTCTTGCGATTTTCCGTGCAGGCACAGCAATTAATAGCATTCAAGACTTTGAAGATGCACTGGCAGCAGCCCCGCCAGACAGCGAATATGTTAAAGCCGGTGACTTCATCGTTATTGTAAATGCAAACAGAATGCTGTTTGTTATATTTACCCTTGATCTTTATGGTCTGTGGTTTGAAAAATCAGGTATAAATGAGGTTGTATTACTTGATTTTTATGATTTCACAAGACAGGGTAGCCCGAACTTCTATTCATGGAGCAATCAGCTTCAAGGCTGGGATGGAAACGGCGAAATTATCTACACAGCATATTGGGTAGCATCTATTGGCGGTGCTCCTACGGCAGACATTCCTAGCGATGCGACAGACGATCAGCTGCGCTCGACTACTACCTCTGGGCTTGGTAACTTCCCAGTGAGATTTGTTGAAGTGGACTCAGCTCGTCCGGGTGGATTCGAGTTCCTGCCTTACAGCACTACCGGGGAAATAATGCCTTGGAGAGGCACAGGCGGAACCGAAGCAGCAGTTAGGATAACGGCAAGGATTAATGCTGATGATACAAATGATCCACTGCATAATGTGCGCCGAAGCTTTTATGTGAGATTTACTGACGCAGGTGGTTTCCGAAGAAACATGAACTTAGGTGAATATGAAACCGGTGCCCTCAGTCCGTCATTTACATGGGGAACATTCAGAGCGCCTGTAGAAGGCGAGCGTACGTATAATCTTATTTTCCATAGCTCGATTGCAAGGGATTTGCCAGGCATTGATATTGATGGTAGGCCATTACCGGCTAATCCTGTTCCTTTCCCTTATACACCATATGAAAATGATCGCCCATATTGGACACTTAGCAGAACATGGGATGATACAGCTTACGGCAGCGCGGCGAACAATTCACGCGTAAACTGGTTCTGGCAGCCTGAAGAAGGGCCACTCCAGCCGGTGCCTTTGGATGCGGCTCATGGCTATGTTTTCCAACCGGGCAGGGTTTATGTTGCAGTATTACGACTTACCACGGCAATGTATCCACGCAACTTAACTTGGCTATGGATGCCTTCAGGCGCGGGGTTTGATACTTTTGTATCTAATATCGCCGGGCTTCCGGACCCAGGTGAAGATGGGATAGAAAGCATCGTATTTAGCAGAGGAGCCGACCACATTCTTCAAGCTACAATAACATTCGAGCGCCTTCCTGAAGCATCCTTAGGCTTCGATATCTTCAACAATGGCCCAACCGGCTCGCCTTCAACGCCTAATGCAAGCTTAGCTGATGCGGGCATCATACGCATGTGGACTCAGCTTGACGGCGTAAACACGCTTGTGCCTTATGCGGACTTAGATATTGAGGCCGTGTTGTACCCAAGTGGTGTAGATGCGATGGAGTTTGTTCGTGTTAATAATATGTGGGAGAATCCGGGTTATGTGAATCTCATCGATGTTGACAAAGCCGGAGGCGCATGGCAGACAATTATCCTTACAGTTACTTTGAATGGTCAAGAGATTAAGCTGATATTAGACAATGCCTTGTACACCCCTCCTGTTTTTGGATTGCATATGTTTAACAACGGGCCAGCCGGTTCGCCTTCAACGCCTAATGCAAGCTTGGCCGCTGCGGGCACGATCCGTATCTGGACTCAGCTTGATGGCGTAAATGCGCTTGTGCCTTATGCGGACTTGGATGTTGAGGCCGTGTTGTATCCAAGCGGTGTAGATGCGATGGAGTTTGTCCGTGTTAATAATATGTGGGCGAATCCGGGTAATGTGAATCTCATTGATGTTAACAAAGCCGGAGGCGCATGGCAGACAATTATCCTTACAGTTACTCTCAATGGTCAAGAGATTGAACTGATACTGGATAATGCCTTGTACACCCCTCCTGTTTTTGGATTGCATATGTTTAACAACGGACCGGCCGGCTCGCCTTCAACACCTAATGCAAGCTTGGCCGCTGCGGGCACGATCCGTATCTGGACTCAGCTTGATGGCGTAAACGCGCTTGTGCCTTATGCGGA
>Ga0123355_10001353_pt1 | contig 34048 bp, 28 predicted proteins | sample TergutEmb28metaG_3_FD_89872 | JGI IMG/M metagenome (GOLD analysis project Ga0123355, IMG submission 89872) | Embiratermes neotenicus P1 segment gut microbial communities from Petit-Saut dam, French Guiana - Emb289 P1 | ecosystem: Host-associated > Arthropoda: Insects > Digestive system > Gut ...
ACATTGCCCACAACGCCGCTTATGATATATAGCAACAAAAACTTAAAAGAGCCCACATGCCTTTCTAGCTTGCTGCCCGCTATCCAAATCCAAGTGGTGTTAAAAAACAAATGCACAAAACCAATATGCAAAAAAATAGGTGATACAAGGCGATAAAGCTCTAAGTTTGTAAAGGTTAGGTGATAATGTGCAGCTCCAAAGCGAAGCAAGGTAGCCACATCTTGCGACCCGCCATTGGTTTCTAACACTATAAACATTATAATATTTATAGCTATAAAAAGGCATGAGAAAATTGGAAACTTTGCAGGGGCAAGCACCTTATCTTTCAAAGTTTTAGCCCCTTCACCCTCAAGAGCCTCCTCTATTTTATCAAGAGCTTTGTTAACCTTTGCCGAACCTTTTGGATTGTAACGCACTCGCAGCCCATCCACAGCAAAAAACACATCATGCTGCCCGCCGTTAATGGGGTCAAAGCTTTCTTGAGCGTTAATGTGGGGGTATTCACCCTCGCCAAAAAATATATTAAAAATAACCCAATACCTTGGTGTTCGGGGCAGTTGTTTTAAAAGCTCCATAACTAGGCTGTCTACTATGGCTTTTAGGCTCTCTGCATCTTTATCTTCCATATTGTAGCTTATATAAATATGCACTCCCACGTGGCTTTCTCCTGCCCATAGGTTCAGAAAAGAGACAGGCGTTCTCACTTCAACATAACCTGCCCTCTTCAAAATTGCATCTAATGAAATTGTAAAATCATCATATGTTTTTTTCATTGCATAAAAAGCTTTCTAAGCAAAAAAGTTTATTCCATACATCATCAATATACCAGGTGCACCTAAAAACGTAGCAATGCCCATTGTAAAAAAGTTTACACCAGGGGTTGATATGCCTATGTTAAAGGTATATATCAAAAGGTTTATGCCCCACATAACCCCCATGCCAACCACACCTTTAGATGTAAAAATCAAGGCTTTTTTCATACGTTTTGTAGCCAGCAAAATGCCTATTATAACTATAGCAAAAACAGCAGCCCAAAACAAAATGTTTTGGCTAAGGTTTTGAAGAATATCCATTTCTTTTGCTCCCTCTTTGATTTATACTACTCTCAATCTAAAACCTATACAAGATTGGATGGGTTTTGGTTTGGGGATAGTATTAAAACATGGCAGACACAATATCTCTTTCTTTACACAGCTGCAAGTAAAATTTATATCGAGTGTTTAAGGCATTTATCTCGTATATAAAGCTGTCTATTAAGTCAGGGTCTGTAACCATATCTAAAGAGGCATGGATAAGCTCAAGGTCGCTTTTTATTTTCTCAAGGGTGGTTAAAATGAAAATATCTTCTTTTGATAGAGATAGGCTTTGCCGCTTTTTATCTAGGGCAACCCTTCTCTTTTTTGGCTTTTTCTCTATTGGAAAGTTATATGCTTCTGCACTCATAATGCATCCTCCTATATCTTCTTGTCCCATTTTTGAAAATTGGGTATAAGTAAAATATAGTCAGAAAACTGCCTATTTATTCCAATTAGTTAAAAAGATCCTCTCCTAGTCGTCATCCTATTTTATATGAAAAGACACAACCGTCTCATCGTCATTGCGGACTTGATCCGCAATCCCCCACCTTCATGACGCTACTTCGACTACTAATTGTCTCACAATTGAACCCTTCAGGAAGGAAGGGGATTGCGGATCAAGTCCGCAATGACGATCTCGAGTAATCGACAAATTAGAATGACGTGAGCACGGGATGACGACTAGGAGGGCGAAATAGCATCAAAGCAAAACTAGGCCTTCTTGCTACCGCCCTTAAAATTAAACCGCTTTTCTTCACCCGAAAGCAGCCATTTTATATTCTTACGGTGGTTAAACACACCTACAACAGCCAGCACCCAAGCAATCGATATAATCGTGGGGTATTCAGTGTACAAGGTGGTGGTTACAATACCGAGAGATATAAAGCCCGTAGAAGATGCCAGCGATATATAGCGTGTAGCAAGCACAATAAGGATGCAAATGCCTAAAACAATAGCTAAGATTATAGGGTCAAACATTATTAAAATGCCGATGGCACAGGCCACCCCCTTGCCCCCGTTAAACTTTAAAAAGAAAGGGAAGCAATGCCCCATAAACACGCCAACACCAACTAAAAGCCCTGGTATGTACTCTGCCGCAGATATATCCCATATGCGGCCGCTATACATAAAGGCGTTGATGATAATAATAGGCGTAATGGTTTTTAAAATATCAAAAACAAGCACACAAAGCCCAGGCCTTATGCCCATTACCCTATATACATTTGTTGCCCCTGCGTTGCCGCTGCCATGCTCTTTAATGTTTATTTTGCCAAAGACCTTGGCGATAAAATAGGCAGATTGCAAAGCCCCAAAAGGGTAGCCTATTAAAACAAAAAATGCAATATACGCCCATGTGGGCAAATCATAAACCCATTGTGCCATATCTTTTAGCTCCTATTCTTTACTATAAAATGTATTGGGGTGCCTTTAAAGCCAAAGTTTTGGCGTATTTGATTTTCCAAATATCGTCTATATGAAAAGTGCAAAAGCTCGCTGTTGTTAACAAAAAGCACAAAAGTTGGTGGCTTGATGGATACTTGGGTCATATAATAAACCTTTAACGACACACCTTTAACCGCTGGCGGCTGGTTTCTAGCCAGCGCCTCCACAAGCACCTCATTCAAAATGCCCGTTTGTATACGCAAGCAAGCGTTAGCATATACCATGTTTATTTGCTCAAACAAGTTAGGCACACGCTGCCCCGTTAGGGCTGAGATGTAAAGCTTTGGGGCATAGGGCATATATTTTAGCCTATCTTCAATATCTGCATCATACTTTTTCATGGTTTTGTTGTCTTTTTCAACCATGTCCCACTTATTTACTACAATAATGGCGGCTTTGCCTTTTTCATGGGCTATGCCCGCTATTTTTGTGTCTTGGTCTGTTATGCCTTCTTCTGCGGAGATAACCATGATAGCAACATCACAACGCTCCACAGCAGATACAGCTCGTATAAGGCTATATTTTTCAATATCTTCTTTTATCTTGCTACGGCGTCGTATACCTGCCGTGTCGATAAACATATACCTTTGTCCATCTTTTTCGTAGTATGTGTCTACCGCATCTCGTGTGGTGCCCGCCACGTCAGACACTATAACACGCTCTTCGCCTAATATACGGTTGATGATGGAGGATTTGCCCACATTAGGCTTGCCTATAATGGCTATTTTGATTACATCCTCATCATCTTCATATGCTTTATCTTTAGGGAAAAAGTCGCAAACAGCATCTAGCATATCCCCCAAGCCAAGCATATTTGCAGCAGACACGGGAAAGGGTTCGCCAAGGCCTAGAGAGTAAAACTCATAAGCATGGGCATCAAGCTTAATGTCATCAAGCTTGTTAACCACAAGCACCACAGGCTTGCCGCTGCGGCGGAGGATGTTTGCGGCCTCTATATCCCCCTCCGTCAGCCCTGCTTTGCCGTCCACCACAAAAATAACCACAGTTGCCGTTTCTATAGCAAGCTGAGCCTGCACACGAATTTGCTCGGTGATGGTGTCATGCTCCGAAAAGTCAAGGCCGCCAGTGTCCACCAGCAAAAAGTTGTGCTTAAGCCAGCTGGTTTGGGTGTATAGCCTATCTCGAGTAACCCCTGGGGTGTCTTCAACTATAGACAGCCTCTCCCCCGCTATTCTATTATATAAGGTGGATTTGCCCACATTAGGGCGACCCACAATCGCTACAATTGGTTGCATATTTTCTCCTTATCTTTTTGAGCCTACCCTACACCCCTACCGTCATCCCGTGCCCTCACAGTTCGTCATCCTGAGCCCTTGGTCTTCCTGCTGTCGCAGGCAGAAGGGTAAGACTTGACTCAGGATCTAATTGGAGAAGGGCAGGCTTAGTTGGGTGTCCACTATCATACATAGATCCTGAGTCAAGCTCAGGATGACGACTAGGAAGGGTGGGATGAGGTCATTATTACGCCATCAGAGCCTCCACAAAATCCAACCCTTCCCCATCAACCACAATCACTTGCCTGCCTACTTTTCGGGACAACTCCTCCAATGTCATATCATCCAAAAACACATCTTCCCCAGCCTTCAAGCAAGACGAAGGCAAAAGCACCCTCTCCCCAAGCTCCCTATCAGCCAGCTGTTTTGCAATATCCTGCCCCGTCAAAAGCCCCGCCACAGTAATATGCCTGCCATAAAAATCATTTTTAATGGCCACCACATCAATATCTTGGCTTACCTTGCCCGCCAAATGGCGTATAAAGGGAGCAGCCGCCACCCCCGTGGCAATGGTTATTTTCTCACTTGGCACAAAAGCCTTGGTATGTGCCAGCTCCTCATAAAACTCATCCTTAAAAGCCCGCAACATGCCTATGCCATTATCTATCTGCAAAAAGTCTTCATACTCATCACACTTAGGCAACGGATGCCCTGCTTTAAGGTAAAATTCATCAGCTATAAAAACAAATCTAGTGCCTATTTCTTTAAGCAACTTGCCCTGCCAGCTGGTTATTTGCTCTATAACGGCTTGGCAACTCTCTTTATCAAAAGGCTCAAGTTGCGTAAGCCCCTCTCTATGCTTTGTCAACCCCACAGGCACAACTGCCAGCGAGCAACCCGCCCCGCCTCGAGGTATATATCTGCTTAAATCATAAATAGTTTTATCAAGGTTTTCTCCATCGTTATAGCCTTTGCAAAGCACAATCTGAAGAGAAAGTGCAATACCTCCATCAGCCAAATCCTTTAAAAAATCAAGGGAACGCCCAGCTTGAGGGTTGCCCATCATCTCTACACGGAGCTTTGGGCAAGTAGCGTGAATTGATATATTAATAGGTGAGATGCGGTGCTTTAAAATCCGCTCCACATCAGCCTTTGTCATGTTGGTAAGGGTGATATAGTTGCCATGCAAAAACGACAAGCGATAGTCATCATCTTTAAAATACAAGCTATCCCTCATGCCTAGGGGGTTTTGGTCAATAAAGCAAAACAGGCATTTGTTGCCGCAACCTCGCATATTGTCCATCAAATCATTTTCAAAAACAAGGCCAAGCTCTTCATCCTCGTCTTTGTCAATCTCTAACAGCCATTGCTCTCCATCAGCCTTTTCTACAAGCACCTCTAAATACTCTTCACGGCAACACAGGCGATAGTCAAATATGTCAACAATAGCAATGTCGTTAATGGATATTAGCCAGTCTCCCGCCTCAATGCCCATCTCTTCTGCTATTGATTTTTTTTCGATTTTTAAAATTTCTTTTTTCACTTTTCTTTTTTCACTTTTCATTTTTAATTTTTATAAAAGCCGCCATGCCACCACGAGCCATGCCATCCCTCCTATGGGAGAAAAACAGCTGGTCATTATCATAAGTGCATAGGCCTGCAATTTCTATATTTGCGTCTATAACGCCAGCTCTAAGCAAAGAGCTGCGGCATATTTGCCACAAATCAACATTAAGCTTGTCTTGCTCATTCCTACTATTATATATGAATTCTTCGGAAAAGGGAAGTTGTTTTTTAAAAATATTTGCAACATCTTGTCCAACCACAAAATTTTTAACGGAAATAGACGGCCCAATGCCTACCAAAACATCTTTAGGGTCGCATCCATATTGCTTTATCATAGCGGCCACCACCTTGCCTGCCATATCCTCCGCAACGCCACGCCACCCTGCATGTGCATTGGCGGCGATGTTCTTTTTAGGGTCATAAAAAAGCAAAGGCACACAGTCGGCATAATATGTGGTTAAGGCAATGCCCGTCTTGTTCGTCATCAACCCATCTGTATCGCCATATACCCCTGCCTCGTCTACTTTGGCGATATTTGTGCCATGCACCTGCTTGGTTTTTGCCATATTGCTCATATCAAAACCCAAAGCATCGCAAAGCTTTTGATAGTTGGCATCCACCGCATCTTTATCATCCCCTGTGGTGTAGGTAAGGTTTAAAGACGAATAAACCCCACTAGACACGCCGCCCACACGGGTGGATATGCAATGGGGTATGCCTATGTCTGTTATATGCTTAAAGACAAAATATTTTAAGCCGTTTTTTTCTAAAATCATTATTTCATCTCCAATTGTCTTTGCGAGCTTAGCCCCACTAGTCATCCCAATTTGCTCATCTATCGTTGTAGGGAAGGGATTTATCCCTTCCGACATTATTGGATTATCACTCACTAATCCTTCAGATAGGCAAGGCGGAGTGGATGAATCCACTCCCTACAAGGTTAAACTAAATTGACGTCATCCTGAGCTTGACTCAGGATCTATGTATGATAGTGGATGCCCAACTAAGCCTGTCCTGCTCCAATTAGATCCTGAGTCAAGCTCAGGATGACAACTAAGGATCATTCCCCAAAAACATTCTCTATATGCTCAATCTCCAAAACCTCTCGCCCAAAAACACTTAAAACATCAAAACGGCAGGCTGCATCCCACTTTTTCTCTTCATAAAGGTAGGCCTTTGCCGTCTTCACAATTCTTTTTTGCTTAGCACGGGTTATAGCCTCTAGCCCATCACCAAAGCCAGCACCACGGCGATATTTAACCTCTATAAAAACAATATACTCCCCATCTTGGGCTATTATATCAATTTCTCCATCATATTTTTTGTAGTTTTGCTTTAAAATTTCATACCCCTTGCCTTGCAAGTAGCCAAGCACAACCGCCTCGCCATAATTGCCCTTATCTTTGTTAGCATCCACCTCAATCACCTCTATCTACATTGTATCAAACTTTTAGCTTAAGGGCTAGTCTTTTTTCTTGTGAAGGGGAGTATTATTTTAATAAGAAAAGGGAGTGGGGCTAGATGAAAATCAAAAAAAGTGTGTTGCCTTTGATATTGTTGGTGGCTGCTATAAATGTGTTGATTATTGCCTTTCCAAGCGTGGCTTTGCAAGGGGCGCGTGATGGGCTTTTTTTGTGGTTTAACAATGTGTTGCCTGGCATTTTACCTTTTGTTATAGGGGCTAATGTTTTAATGGCTTTAGGTGTTGTTAAGGTGTTGGGTGTTTTTTTAAACCCTTTGATGAGGTTTGTTTTTAAGCTGCCTGGCAAGGCTTGCTTTCCTTTTGCCATGGGCATGATATCAGGCTACCCCGTGGGGGCTAAAATTGTTTGTGAGATGCGTCAAAAAGGCGAGCTTAGTAAAAGTGATGCTCAAAGGCTTTTAGCCTTTACAAACAACGGGGGGCCTTTGTTTATTTTGGGGGCGGTTGGCGTTGGCATGTTTGCCTCACCTGCTTTGGGTTATCTTATTTTGATTGCTCACTATGGTGTAGCTGTTTTGATAGGCTTTACCCTATCTCTTTTCGCAAGAAAAGACAGGGATGTTGACCATGATGAAAGCTATAAAATGCTTGTTGTTGATAAAAAGCAGCCCTTTGGCAAAGTTTTAGGGGAGGCCGTGAAAAACGCTATGGAGACAATGGTACTTATAGGCGGGTTTATGGTTTTGTTCTCCGTGGTGTCTGTCCTTTTGGTGCGGGTGGGTGTTTTAAATATTTTGCCAGAGAGTGCCTATGCAGAAGGGGTTGTAAAAGGGCTTTTAGAGGCAGCAGGGGGGGTGGCCGCCATAAGCCAAGAGGGTGCGTCTGCCTTGGCGGCAGGTATCGCTGTTGGCATCATCTCTTTTGGCGGGCTTTCTATAATGTTTCAAACCCTAAGCTTTGTAAGCAAGACGGATTTAAACCAAGGGCTTTATGTGGTTGCAAAGGTGTTTCATGGCTTTGTGTCTGCTGTGGTTGTGTTTCTTTTATATCCATTTTTTGCAGAGGCTATAGAGGCACAAGCAACACAAGCAACCTTTGCACCAACCATAACACAAACTTTTATAAGCTCTACAATAAATTTTTTTGCCTTGCTGCTAGGCCTTGGGGTTTTGTGCTTGATATTTATCTTTGTGAAGTTTTTTAAAAGAAAATAGTGCTTCGTTTAGAGCCTTAATGGCATTTTTGTTTCACGTGGAACTTGAGCATAACCCCGTGTTTAATGTGGGTTGATGGTGAGCAAATGGTGGTGAGCATTTGCTAATTCATTTCACGTGGAACATTTTTATTGCAAACTTCGATTTTTTATGATATGATATTGTATAATAAGATTCATAAGAAAAAGTTTATATTATTCCACAGCTAAAGCCTTGCCAAAAATCGTAGGATTTTTTCAAGGAAGTATTGGTGTAAAAAGACAAGATTTTGCGAGGATTTTAGTTGCGGAATAGTATTATTAAAATGAGGTAGAGAAATGAGTAGAATTATATCCATCGCAAACCAAAAAGGCGGAGTAGGCAAAACAACCACGTCAATCAACCTAGCAGCCTGCCTTGCCGAAGCTGGCAAAAAAGTGCTGGTGATAGACCTTGACCCTCAAGGCAACGCCACAAGCGGCCTTGGCCTTGACAAAAACAACCTAGAAGCCACCGTATATCAACTTTTGCTTGGAGAAAAAAGGGTAGACCAAGCCATAGCAAAAACGGCTTTTGATAACCTTCATGTGCTGCCCACCAACGTAGAGCTTTCAGGTGCGGAGATTGAGCTTGTGCATTTTGAAGAGAGGGAGTTTATTTTAAAGCGTATTTTAGCAGATTTAAAATACCTTTATGATTTTGTTTTGATAGACTGCCCCCCGTCTTTAAATATCTTGACGGTAAACGCTCTATCAGCCTCTGACACGGTTTTGGTGCCTTTACAATGTGAATATTTTGCCATGGAGGGCTTAAGCCAGCTTATGCACACCATAGACCTTGTCAACAAAAACTTAAACAGGCGTTTGTCTCTTGAAGGGGTTGTTTTCACTATGTATGACCCTAGAACAAACCTTTCAGCACAGGTGGTAAAAGAGGTTAGAGCCCATCTTGAAGCTAATATATACAACAGCATCATCCCCCGTAATGTGCGTTTAAGCGAGGCACCAAGCCACGGCCTGCCTATAAATGTGTATGACCCAAGGTCTAAAGGCAGCGAGGCATACAAGGCACTAGCACAAGAAGTTATTAACAAGGAGGCAATATAGCATGGGTAAAACACAAAAAGGGCTAGGTAGCAAAGGGTTGGGTAGAGGCTTAAGTGCCTTGATAGCTCAATCTCCTGTAGAAAAAACATCTAGCGACAATATTTTAGAGATAGACATAAAAAAAATATACCCCAACGAAAACCAACCAAGAAAATATTTTAAAGCCCCTGAGATAGAGGAGCTAGCAGCATCTATAAAAGAGTTTGGCATTATACAGCCCCTAGTTGTTAAAAAAACTGGCGACAAATACATAATAGTTGCGGGGGAGAGGCGTTTTAGAGCCGCCACCCAAGCAGGCCTTAAAAAGCTGCCCGTTATTCTAAGGGAGTATAGCGACCTTGAGATACTAGGCATAGCCCTTATCGAAAACATCCAAAGAGAAGATTTAAACCCCATTGAAGAGGCAAACTGCTATAAACGCCTTGCTGATGAGTTTGGCATGACACAGGGTGAGATTGCAAAAAAAATAGGCAAAAGCCGCAGCCATATATCCAACTGTATGCGAGTGCTAAAGCTTGATGACACTATTTTAGATTTAATATCTTCAGAAAAAATAAGCATGGGTCATGCCAAAGCTATTTTGGCTGTAGAGTGCCCTGATTTTCAACTAGAGCTAGCCAACCGAGTTGTAGATGAAGGCTTAAACGTGCGTCAAACCGAAGAGCTATCTCGCACAAAGCCTACTGGCCAAGCTAAAAAAGCGGCCAAGCCTTTAAAAAAGACCTATGACCACTTTACAAAAGATTTTGGAAGCTTTTTTGGCACAAAAGTCGCTATTAAAGACAACAAAAAAGGTGGAGGTAAGATAGAGATAAACTACAGCTCCACCGCTGACTTAGAGCGTATAATGGAGATTATTAAGAAGTAGCTCTCCGATCTTCCCCTCAATCCCTCCTAAGTCGTCATCCCGTGCTTGACACGGGATCTATGTATGATAGTGGACAACCTCAACTAGGACTGCCCTTCTCCAATTAGATCCCGTGTCAAGCACGGGATGACGACTTAGGGGAGTTTAATGCCTTTTAGTTTTACTACAAGCCTAATGACGAAAGGTAGAGCGTTAGTCGAAATGGCAAGAGGGGCTGGGATGGTAATTAAGAAGTAGTCTGCCTACGCAACACATCCAAAGCCTTACGGACGGATGGAAAGGCAACTATTATGAGGGTAATCGCAACCTCCGCATAGATATACAGCCCGTTATACGCCATAGAAAACAACAAATAGCTACTCCACCCCTCAGGAGGCCACACCCGCACCCAAAAAGCATAGCCAGCAATGGTGTGCATCAGCCACCTGCCTGTAGCGGCAACTAAAAAGCCCATAGCCAAGCCGTTTCTCCTCTTGCTAAAAAACCCCGAAAGGCCAAGCATGCCAAAGGCTAGGGGGTAATCTAAAAACAGCTGTAGAGGGTGGATTATGCTAGGGTTAGCAGCAAGGCGTAAAAGCCCGAAGGACACACCCGCCACAAGGCCAATGCCTGGGCCAAACCAAATACCCACTATGCTCACAAAAAACATAGACAATGGCGACACAGACCCGCCAAGAGGCATGGAGAAAGGCCTAAATAACGACAAAATAAAGGCAAGAGCCAAAGCCATGCCTGCATATACAAGGGTTTTTGTGCTTAGATTTGCTTTTTTAAACATTTTGCCACTTATAGCGATAAAGGTGATGGTTGCCAGCAGCAACATAGCAAAAGAGCCTAAATCCGTACGTAATAGCCTTTGCAGCTCTGCACCTATTTCATAAAACATAAAAACCCTCCTAAGCGTGATAATCAGCTAGGAGGTGAATTTAAAAAATAAAAAAGCACCAGCTTCCCTTCGGCAGCATTATCTGCATCAGGTTATAAGGGTATTTCTCAGCCTCTACATAAGTAGCAGCACCCCTAGCTTTATAGTTGTTTCGATTATACACCACGCCATAGGCTTTGTCAATAAAGGAGAGTAGCCATGTACAAAATAATTTTTTCCGACGTAGACGGCACTTTAAACGACCCAGACCTTAAAGTGCCTCAAGAAAATAAAGATGCCATACTTAAAGCAGAGGGGCTTGGCGTGGCTTTTATACTATGCTCTGGCCGCTCTTATTCTAGCCTTAAAACCATTCACAAAGACATCGGTATAAACCCTAAAAACAGCTTTGTAATAGGCTTTAACGGCGGCACAGTTTATGATATAGAGCAAGACAAAGTTGTATATCAAGACATTTTATCAAAAGAGCTGGCTATAGAGGCTATCGAGATCTTCAAAAAAGAAAAGCGACCTGTTGAGGTTTTTATATACCTTGACGAAAAAAACGTGCTGACAGAAGAAGGCAGCAAATGGGCTGAAGAATACAAAAACATATCTCAGGTGGATATGCGGTTCTCGGCAGATATATTGGGGGATGCAAAAGCTCTTGATAATATAGTTAAAGTGATTTTTTTATCCGCCAAGGTAGATGGAGAGCTTTTAAAATCTCACCTTCTAGCGTCTTTAAAGGGCAAAGCTGATGTGGTGTTTTCTTCAGAATATATATTAGAGGTGGGCCCTGTGGCGGCCAGCAAGGGCAATGCTCTAAAATGGCTTTGTGCCAAAAAGGGCATCCCCCTAGAGCAGGTTATCGCCATTGGAGACAATTATAACGATTTAACCATGATAGAGGCCGCTGGCATGGGCGTTGCCGTTGCAAATGCCGTTGACCACCTTAAAGACTTGTCAAACTTTGTTACAACAAAAGAAAGCCACCAAGGTGCGGTGGCAGAGGTGATTGAGAAGTTTATTTTATAGCCGTCAAGTATGTAGGCGTGTACAAACCCAAGTGTCGTCATCCTGAGCCCTTGGTCTTCCTTCTGCCTGCGGCAGCAGGAAGACCAAGGGCTCAGGATGACGACTTAGGGAGGTTGAGAGGCTGCTTCGCTACAAGTCTATGCGGGCTTGATCCGCAATGACGATGTGAGTGCAAATCGGAATGACGTGAGCACGGGATGACGACAGGTATAATAGACTTTGTCTATAGTCTTAAAGCTGCTAAAGTAGCTATATCAGCGGTTTTGTTATACATTAAAATAGACATCAGCTTTGCAAGCTTTGCTTCCTCCACATTTTCATAAACCTTTGCAATATGCCGCAAAAGCTCGCTTTCTTGCAAAACAGCATAAGCCAACCCTTGATGCAGGCTTTCAGGAGGGTGTGCCATGCCTTGGGTTGTGGCTAAATCCCTCCCCATGGCACGTGTTAGATGGCTTTGTGCTGTTTTTTTATTTTCGATTATGGTTGCAATATATTGCTTATGTTCATCCCTTGCGTCTTTGTGGTTTGCCAAATGGTCATAAAAAGCAATGCTATTAGCCTCCGCTTGGGCAAGCTTTTTAAAATCATCATATAGAGACACAGCTTTGGTGCTTTGCCCCGCCCTTGCGTCTTGCGTAGCTTTCATGTTGTGAGCAGGTAGCCCTAGCGGCGGTGCTTGAGGGGCTGGGTGTGGCTGGGTGTGTTGGTTTTGTTGATGTGTGCTATGGGGTGTGTTTTGTGGGTTATATGGCTCAAAGCGAACACTAGGGTCGTGGTATGGTGCTTGGCCTTGTGAGTTTTGATTTCTAAAGTTTTGGTTGTGAGGGTGCTGAATTTGAGGGTTATGCTGGTGTGCTCCATGTGGAGCATTTTTTATTTGATTATTTTGCGTAAGTTGGTTTTGAGACATGCCCCCACGCTGGCCAAGAGGGCTTCTTTGAAAAATGGACATGAAAAAACTCCTTCTCGTGCTAATTGATACTGCTTTTAGCATTTTATGAAGGAGTTTTGATTTTTGCAAGTTGTTTCTTGTGATAGAAATGATGAGTCCCTCCCTACCGTCATCCTGAAGCTTGACTCAGGATCTAATTGGAGAAGTAGACAGCCCTAATCAAGGTATGCACTACCCCACATAGATCCTGAGTCAAGCTCAGGATGACGGTAGGGGAGATTCATGATGGCGACTAGAGAGTCGCAATGATACTAGATAAGCATGTTAAGGGCAGCAAGCCAAGAAAGCCGAAAAGTATTACCTATAATAGTCCACAGCAGCCTCAAATATCTTCTGGTCAAAATCCCCTGGGATGTTTTTGTATAACGCCCCACGCTCACTATGGCACATTTTGCCTAGTATGCGGCCTGTAGGGTCTGTTATGCCTTCTATTGCCATAAAGGAGCCGTTAGGGTTATAAGGCAGATCCATTGTAGGGTTGCCTGCTAGGTCAACATACACGCTTGCCACCTGCCCCGCCTCAAATAGATGTCGTGCCAGCTCTTCACTAGCCGTAAAACGCCCCTGCCCGTGAGATGCCGCCACACGGTGTATATCTCCCTCTTTAACGCCAGCAAGCCAAGGGGAGGTGTTAGATACAATCTTAGTGTTAACCAAATTAGATATATGACGCCCTAAGCCGTTATAGGTAAGGGTTGGGGAATCTGGCTGAATGGGCGAGATTTTGCCAAAAGGCAGCAGCCCAAGCTTAACAAGAGCTTGAAAGCCGTTGCAAATGCCTAACATAAGCCCTTCTTTGTCATCTAAAAAGCCATGCACCGCCTCTTTTATGTGAGGGTTTGAAAGCACCGCCGCTATAAACTTTGCACTACCTTCAGGCTCATCCGCCGCAGAAAAGCCACCAGATAAAGCGATGATTTGGGCATTTTGTATACGCCCCACCATCTCTTTTATGCTTGCATCAAATGCCTCTGGGCTTTGATTGTTAATAACAAATATATCCGCCACAGCCCCTGCCCCTTCAAAGCTGCGAGCCATGTCATACTCACAATTTGTACCAGGGAAGACGGGTAGGAAGACCTTAGGCTTCGCTACTTTATTTTTCGCAACAATAATTGGCGTTTGTGCTTTACGTTGCGGCAAATCCAAAGGAGTTGCCTTATCCACAATAGACTCAATACCCGTTGGGAAGATATCTTCCAAAGGCTGCATCCATGCTTCAATACAAGCGTCAATGCCTATCTCCATGCCGTTTATCTTCAAAACATCGCTATTGGTTGTCTTGCCGATTATATCAACACCATCAACATCACCCGCCACCTCTAGCACAAACATGCCCGCCTCTTTGGCAAAATAATCACCATCAAAAGCTACATCAACCCCAATTTTATTGCCAAAGGCCATTTGAGATATCGCCGCCCCAAGCCCGCCAAAACCAACAACATGGGCAGACACAACATTGCCGCTGGTAATAAGTTGGTTAAGCTTTGCAAAATTAGCCTTAAGACTATCAAAACAAGGCAAGCCATGTTCATCAAACTTGGGGTGTGTCGTTGCAAGTTTTCCACAACATCTTTCGGCTGATTTTCCATCATGCTTTGTGCTAGCTTCCTCATGTGCCTTTGGGCACACTTCGTCAGCTATCACTTCGCCTGATGTAAAATCAGACTCGAAAGCTGATGCGTCAAACTCACAACGACACACCCCGGCCCTCATCAAGGCTATTTTGTTGCCAGCCGCCTTAAACTCATTAGAGGTTATGTGGCTGATAGGTGCATAGGTAGCCCCAAAAGATATAAGCGTCGGCGGCACTTTAAGCTCAATATTGTTTGCGGCATCTTTATAAGTGCCGCTCATAGAGTCTTTACCGCTAATGGCCGCAACCTCAAGGCCAAGCTGAGCGTGGAGCGCCCCAAGCAAAGCCGCCACAGGCTTGCCCCAGCTTTTCTCATCTGTCAGCCTTTCAAAATATTCTTGAAAGCTTAAATAAACCTTTGTATAACACGCCCCTGCAGCCACAAGGCGAGCTACAGACTCCACCACAGCATATACCGCCCCGTGGTAGGGGCTTTGCTCTGAAATATAAGGGTCAAAGCCAAAAGCCATAAGAGACGCCGTGTCGCACTCACCTTTAAGCACAGGCACACGAGCCGCCATAGCCCCCGCTTGGGTGAGCTGATATTTACCGCCGAAAGGTGCTAAAACCGTGCCAGCACCAACGGTAGAGTCAAAATTCTCAATCATGCCCTTTTGGCTGGCTACATTAAGGCAAGCAAGGTTTGCAAGCCAGTTTTCAGCCGTCAAATCTTTTTGCATAGGTGGAGCGAAAAGTGGCATAGCAACAACCACATCTCTATGCTGCACAACCCCTGATGTATTTAAAAATTCCCTTGAAATATCAACAATCTTTTGACCACGCCACATCATCTCAAGGCGGTTTGTATCGGTTATTTTTGCCACTTCATAAGCTTCTACATTTTCTTCTTTGGCAAGGTTAATCAAATGCTCCACATCAGCCGCCTTAACCACAACGGCCATACGCTCTTGAGATTCAGATATAGCAAGCTCCGTGCCGTCAAGTCCATCATACTTTTTGCGAACGGCGTCTAAATTAACGGCGATAGAGTCTGCAAGCTCACCAATAGCGACAGACACACCCCCCGCCCCAAAGTCATTACAGCGTATTATACGCCTTGAAAAATCAGGGTTGCGGAAGAGGCGTTGCAGCTTTCTCTCTTCAATAGCGTTGCCTTTTTGCACCTCAGCCCCAGCTGTGGCCAGCGAGCTTTCAACATGGCTTTTAGATGAGCCTGCAGCCCCGCCAACGCCATCACGACCCGTCCTGCCGCCTATTAACAACACAACATCACCATTTTGCGGCACATTGCGGATAACATTTTCTTTTTTAGCAGCCCCTATAACAGCCCCAACCTCCATACGCTTTGCCACATAACCTTCATGATAAATCTCACGAATATGCCCTGCGGCTAAGCCTATCTGGTTGCCGTATGACGAATACCCGTCCGCCGCTTGGGTGGTTATAAGCCTTTGAGGTAACTTGCCTGGCAAGGTCTCGTTTAGGGGCTTGCGAGGGTCGCCCCCGCCTGTAACCCGCATGGCTTGATAAATATATGAGCGACCTGATAAAGGGTCTCGTATAGCCCCCCCTAAGCAGGTGGCCGCCCCGCCAAAGGGCTCTATCTCTGTAGGGTGGTTGTGGGTTTCGTTTTTAAACATCAGCAACCACTCTTCTTTAACACCATCAACATGAATGTCAACAACAAAAGAAGCCGCATTTATTTCTTCGGAAATATCAAGGTTGCCTAAAAGCCCTCGCTTGCGTAATATTTTTGTAGCGATTGTGGCCATGTCCATCATGGTTATGGGCTTGTCTTTAGTGTGCACCTCTGCACGGTGGCTTAAATACTCTTGATAGGTGCCTGCCATAACCTCACTAAAAGCACCTTCCTCAAACACTAGATTATCCAAAATAGTGTGGAAGGTAGTGTGGCGGCAATGGTCGCTCCAATAGGTATCAACCATCTTTGCCTCGGTTATGGTAGGGTTGCGACCCTCTGTTTTAAAATAATCCCTAAAAAAGGCAAAATCCTCAATAGACATAGCAAGGGCAAGCTCTTCATGCTTATGGGCTAGGGCTTTATCATCAAGGTTTATAATATCTACTGCCTTCACATCTTCAGGCACTATAGCTTGCTGCTCTAAAGTTTTAGGCATTTCAAGGGTTGCCTCCATAGAGTCAACTGGGTTGATAAAATGCTTTAAAACCGCCTCTTTATCCTCATTAGAAAGGCCGCCAGCTATTATGTAAAACTTTGTATAACGCACCTTTGGCAGCTTGCCCGTAAGCACCTGCATGCCAAAAGCAGCCCAATCAGCCCTTTGGTCATACTGTCCAGGCAACAAAGCCTTGCCAAAAACAAAATCATCTAAGTTGTGGTTTAAATCACAATAAACATCATCCACATTAGCTTCTGATAAAATTTGAGAGATAGACAAAGCAAAATCATCTGCAGATAGCCCTTGCACATCATAACAATGCACCACACGCAAAGCCTTGGCACTCTTTATGCCCAAATAGCCCGTGATGGTGGCAAGCTCCCCCTTTGCCTCTATATTGTACCCATCCTTCTTTTCCACAAAAACCCTAAATATTTCTGACATAATAGCCCTCCATATATTATTGTGATTTAGTAACTTTACTCGCCATGCTGCATCAAGCCCGTAGCACGCCATTCCAATTTACCCATGTAGGGAATGGATTTATCCATTCCGTTTCATCTTGCTGAAGTATAGAAAGGTGCAGACCTAATAGCGGAATGGATAAATCCATTCCCTACAAAGAGAATTGGGATGACGTTTATGAGTATTCCCATCATTCTAATCCCATATTTGCACAAACTCGCCATCCACATACCTAAAAATATGTCCTTCCCATTGCCCTGACCCTTCATAAGCTTGAGCTATAATCGTGCCATCTCCTCTTGATGAAACAGTGCTTTGGCTACTTAGATCTCCCAAAAATGTGTTGCTAACAAACAAATTTTCCACAGGGCACCAAAGCCAATACAACCTTGGGGAATTTCTCATAGTGCCGCCCGTAAACGCAGCCACTGCCAAGTCCAAATAACCATCATCATTATAATCCGCAAAGTGAATATCAAAGGTTGGAAGCCTATGCACAGCCCTAGGCGGTTGAGGTGGTGAAAAATGCGTTTCGTGCAAATTTGTGCGTATATATCGCATTTCTTGTATCAGCTCATCATTGTTATTATAAATGCTAATATTCATTATACGAGGGTTACCGCCCTCTCTCGTGTCTTCTATTGCCCAAGAATCTACATCGATAAATATAAAGGCACTTCTATCATTTTGGTTCAACCACACAACATTTCTTTCTTGTTGTCTAAGCTCCACAAACTTGCCATCTCTATAGCCAAAGTGATGGGATACTTGAACACTCCCAGCACTCCCGCTCCAGCTATAGCTCCAAAGTTGAGCATCCTCATCAATCCAAACCTCCACGCTTCTAAGCAATTCCGTTAGTTGATCGTTAAAAACAAATTGTCCAGCTTCCTTATCCCAAAGCCAATGGTAGTGCTGCCCCCAGCCAGGGTATCTTTCGCTATGAAAAATGCTAAATAGCCTCATATCCAAATAGCCATTAAAAGTAAGGTCAACAAAAGACAATTGCATCCAATCATAATCAATAGGGTTAAAATGGGTTGAATATTGTCGCAAACCCGATATTTCTTGCACTAAATGCCCCTCATCATCATAAATCAAAATAGTTACGTCAAACTCTTCTTCTCCATAAGTAGATTCGCCAGCAATAGCTATGCGGTGAAAAGTTAAATATATAGCCTCTTCTAAAGGTGCATTGGGGTTTATTTGTATGCGGTCTATAAATGTACGTTTTCCTATGATAATATCATCAAATTTGCTTAGCTCAAAATATACAAGTGTATCACCTTTACCAAATATACTAAAAAACTCATCCTCCGTGGCAATATCCATGCCGATACTCTTGATGAAAGTATAACCATCAAAGGTAATGATGCTACCATGTCCATTGCGAACTAATCTATCGCCCTCTAGGGTGATTTTTTGATAATACAAATTTCCTGAATGTCCATCCCACGCTATAAGGCTATAATCACATTCGAGAGATTTAGCAACGCTAGGCACTATCCTTCCATGATGCAAATTCCACGCTACACTTAAATAGTCCTCAACCTCAATCGCAATCACTTGACCATCTCTAAAGGCATAAACCGCCTCATAAAAATCTCCAAATGGAATCTGACCAAAAACAATCAGCTCTGGCGTGTCTGTTTGCCCAAAATCATGCAGCACAAAAAACAAGCTATCGCTTTTTTCTTGATACTCTCGCAAAAAAGCCGCATACGCCCCTTGCCACGTGGCGTTTTCGACGCCCTCGTCTTCTATGGCAGGATAATCCTCAACAACGCCACCACAAGCCACAAGAAAAATAGCCATAACCAATATGCAAAAGCTGATAACCCTCTTGTTCATGCTATATACCCCCAACTGTCATCCCGTGTCAAGCACTCAAGCACGGAACACGTCAATCTAATTTGGAATTTTTGCCACTGTAGGAAACGCATTTATGCGTTCCGCATTGCCTTGTTGAAGGATAAAAAGGTGCAAATTCAATAGCGGAATGGATAAATCCATTCCCTACAAGGTCAAATTAGATTGGCGTGAGTACGTGATGAGGAGCGAGTAAACCTCCGCTACCGCTTTAATTGGTTATACACTTGGCTTTTGGCAAGCCCTCTATCTTTCGCTACCTTTTTTAACGCCTCTTTTTCTTCCATGTCTTGCTCTATATAAATTTTTAAATGCTCTTCTAAATCATCTGGAAAGGTTTTGGCTTCTTTAGCCGCCTCCTCTACAATCACAACAAACTCGCCCTTTGGCGTCTTGTTTTGATAGCTTTCCAAGGCCTCCACCACGGTGGCAAACTGTATCTCTTCAAATTTTTTTGTAATCTCTCGCACCAGGGCTATTTTTCTATCTCCTCCAAAGGTATTCAAAAACTCCTCAAGGGTAGATACAATGCGGTGGGGTGCTTCATAAAACACCATGGTTCTAGTCTCTTTTGATAGCTTTTCAAGCACCTCTCGCCTTTGTTTTTTATCCCTTGGCAAAAACCCTTCAAAAGCATGGGGGTGTGCCTCAAAACCGCTTAAAACAAGAGCAGAAAGCCCCGCAGATGCCCCAGGGCATATAACAACACAAACCCCCGCCTCGTGGCAAAGGTTTATCAGCTCCCGCCCAGGGTCAGACAGGGCTGGCATGCCACAATCACTTACCAAGGCTATGTCTGCACCTTCTTCAAGCTTTGACAACAGGTATAACCCCTTTTCGCCTTTGTTGTTTTCATGATAGCTAGTGAGGGGTTTTTTAATCTCGAAGTGGTTAAGGAGTTTTAAAGTGTGGCGTGTATCTTCCGCCGCTATTAGATCCACCTCAGCAAGCACCCGCAAAACCCGCAGGGTGATGTCTTCAAGGTTGCCTATAGGCGTGGCACATATATAAAGTTTTCCTTTAGGCATGGTGTTCTCCTTATTGTGATTGCGGATCAAGTCAGCTAATAAACCTGTTGTTGAGTCGACCCCCTAAGTCGTCATCCTGAGCCCTTGGTCTTCCTGCTGCCGCAGGCAGAAGGGTAAGACTTGACTCAGGATCTAATTGGAGGAGGACAAGCCTAGTTGGGTATGCACTATCATACATAGATCCCGTGTCAAGCATGGGATGACGATGTAATACGATAGTGCTACCCATGCACCACCAACGGCTCTTTAAACTTTATATCCATCAAGCTACCGCCCTTTGTAGCCTGCACCAACACAAGGTTAGGTGCTTCACCCACACGTGGGTGCACAAATTGCAATACCTTAGCCGCCAAGCCATATCTCTCAAACAGCGAAAATATCTCCCCCAAGCGGCTGGGTCTATGTATCATATAAAACTTTCCATTAGGCACAAGCAGGCGAGATGCAGCCTCTATCACATCTTCCAGCTTACACATTACCTCATGCCTTGCTATAGCTTTATGATCGTTCACGCTAGCCGCACCGCCTCCAACAGGCATATATGGCGGGTTAGCGGTGATAACATCAAAAGACACCTTAGGGAAGAGGGCTTTGTCCCTTAAATCTCCCTTGACAATAGACAGCTTGCCACAAAGACCATTTAAAGCCACCGACCGTGCTGCCATGCCTGCCATATACTCTAAAATCTCCACCCCAGCAAAGCTTTCGCCTTTGGTTTTAGATGTAAGTAAAATAGGCACAATGCCGCTGCCCGTGCAAAGGTCAAGGTGCCTTTGCCCTTTATGCACCTGGGCAAAGTTAGACAAAAGCACCGCATCTGTGCCAAAGGCAAAATAATCAGGATGTTGGATGATTCTTAAGCCATCTAGCTGCAAATCATCCACACGCTCGCCATTTTTTAATAGCTCTATGTCAGATATCATCTATCCCTCGTCTTTAAAGTGTTTTTTGGCCTCTGTGTCATCTTCAAACACTTCCACCCTTTTGATAATTTTTATTTCCGTAGCGTGGTATTGGTTGATAGACGGGGCGTCTTTAGGGTTTTTGCGTATGGCTGCACGCAATGTCTGCCTCAAAATAGTTGTAGACACAACCTCCCCCGTGCCGTCTGCCGTTTTTATAATATCGCCTACGCTAGGCATTATCTTGTTAAGCTCCGCATAGTGGCTTTCTTCATACTTTAAGCAACACATTAAACGACCGCACACGCCAGATATTTTGCTAGGGCTTAAAGACAGGTTTTGGTCTTTTGCCATTTTTATAGAAACAGGGTGAAACTCTGGCAAAAACGTAGCACAACACAAAGTGCGGCCACACACGCCAATACCGTTTAAAAGCTTTGATTCATCCCTAACGCCTATTTGACGCAGCTCTATCCTCATTCTAAAAACGCTTGCAAGGTCTTTTACAAGGTCTCTAAAGTCTATCCTACCATCTGCCGTAAAATAAAAAATAATTTTAGTAGCATCAAAAGTAAGCTCAACATCAATCAGCTTCATGTCAAGCTTGTGCTTTGCCACTTTTGTTATGCAGGTTTCAAGGGCTTCTTTTTCTCGTTTTTTGTTGGCTGCAAGGGTCTCTAAATCTTTATCACAAGCAATGCGAACAATCTTGCGTAAAGGCAAAAAGGCGTCTTCTTCCCTCACCTCTTTGTTTTCTATCTCACATATGCCATATTCTAAGCCCCTTACAGTCTCGGCTATAACGCCTGCACCTCTCTCGAGCTTTAAATGCCCCTCAAGGTCTGTTTTAGGGTCAAAGTAATATACCTTGCCAGCAGGCTTAAAGCGAATGCCCACAACCTCTATCATGTTTTGTTTCATTAGACCTCCATCTATCTAAACTGGGCTTAAAATGCCCAACAGCATAGTCTCCATACAAAGCAAAAAATTGCAATTGGTTTTTAACTTCTCTTCCGTGTCTATTATGATTTTTATTTTTGCCAAAATATTAGACGCACCTTGCCCATTGCGGGCATGCTCCACCATCTGGCCTCTATAGTGGTTTTTTAAAACCTCTAAAACATCAAATATATTGTCTTTATATTGCTCCATATCTTTAGCTGTTTTAAAAATTTCCACTATATCTTTTTCGCCGCCTTTGGCCACATCAACCACCCAATTATACATTTGGATGAAATCTTCATCTATAGCCATTTTTATAGCTTGCCCCATATAGCCCTTTGACAAACTTATGGCCGCTTTGGCTTTTTCACCATCTGCACCCATTTTTTCAAGATGCTCTCTCACAACCTCACTCCCAAGGGGGGCTGTTTGATATTTTATACAACGAGACAAAACAGTAGGCAAAAAGCTAGCTATATTTTCCGTTAGCAACAAAAATATAGTGTGCTTTGGGCCTTCTTCAAGGGTCAAAAGCATTGCGTTTTGGGCGGCGGGGGTCATTTTGTGTGCATCTTGTATAATATATACACGATATTTGCCGTGGGGGGATATAGACAAACCCTCAAGCACCTGCTCACGCACCTCACCCACACCAAGGGTGGCTTTTTCGCTTTTGATATATACAATATCGGGGTTGTTGCCGCTGTCAAATGTTACACAAGGCTTGCAAGCACCACAAGCTAAGCCCTCTTTGGGCTTTGCACAAACAATGCTTTTGGCAAAGGCATTGGCTAATGTTTTTTTGCCGCTACCTTTAGAGCCCGCTATAATGTAAGAATGATGCAAGCGGTTTAAGCCTATAGATTGCACCATAGACCGCTTCACCATCTCATTACCTAATATGTGGTCAAAGCTATGCATTACACTCTCTTAAACTCAGCCACATCAAGCACAAAAATCGTAGCTCCGCCAACAACAACCTCAACTGGGTATGGCACATAGTTTTCAGCAGTTGAAAGGTGGGCAGAGTTAATAGACGTTATCTGCTTTCTCGATTTACACTTCTTTTCAATAACGCTTACAAGCTCTTGCACACGGTCATCCTCCACACCACAAATCATAGTAGTGTTGCCTGAACGTAAAAAGCCGCCTGTAGACGCAAGCTTGGTTATTTTAAAGCCCTCTTCACTTAAAATATCTATAATTTGAAAAGCATCCTCATCGTGCATAATAGCCATTACTAATTTCATAATAACTTCCTCCTTGTTATATGTCGTTGTAAACCTTTAACTTCCATCATTAGATTCCTTGGCAAAGCAGCACTCCACTATCGTCATCCTGAGCTTGACTCAGGATCTAATTAGAGAAGGGCACTCCTAATTAGGGTACGCACTATCCCACATAGATCCTGAGTCAAGCTCAGGATGACGAGTAGGTAATAGCCCATCTATATATTTTTTTATTTCCTCATGTATTTTATCCACTGCCATCATAGCATCAACGGTTACTATCTTATCGTCTTCTTCTGCCAGCTTTTTATACCCCAGCCACACCTTTTCGTGATATTCGATACCCTTTTCTTCTATTCTATCAAGGGCTTCTTGCTCCACTTTTCTTTTTAAGCCCTCTTTAGGGTTAATGTCTAAAAAGATGGTGGCATCAGGCGTCAAGCCTTCTGTTGCAAAGTTGTTAATATATTTTAAATTATCAACATCAAGCTGCCCTGCATAGCCTTGATAAGCAAAGGTAGACATTGCAAACCTATCACACAATATAATATAACCCTTGCTAAGGTGAGGCTTAATAAAATCCGCAATAAGTTGAGCTCTGGCAGCAAAGTATAAAAGGCTCTCTGTCTCGGCTGTCATGGCGGCGTTTTTTTTGTCTTTTAAAATGCCTCGTATAGCTTCAGATATAGGGTTGCCCCCAGGCTCACGAGTAACAATAACATTATGACCAAGGCTTGATAGATATTCAAAAAGCATCTGTATTTGAGTGCTTTTGCCAGCACCCTCGCCACCTTCAAAAACTATAAAGATTTTAAGCCCCCCTCTCAAAGACATATACATAGCTCGATTATACCACAACAAAAATATTTTGTCTACATATCCACCCCTAAGTCGTCATCCTCATCTCACGTCAATCTAATTTGGAACTTTTACCATTGTAGGGAACCCTGAATCAAGTTCAGGGCAGGCTCCTTTATGCGTTCCGCCTTGTCTCTCTGAAGGATAAAAAGGTGCAAACCCAATAACGGAATGGATAAATCCATTCCCTACAAGGTTAAATTAGATCGACATTTCCCGTGCTTGACATGAGATTTATGTGGGTTAGTTCATATCCTAATTAAGGCTGCCCTTCCCTAATTAGATCCTGAGTCAAGCTCAGGATGACGACTTGGAAGGGTTGAGTGGCGTTTCGCTACAAGTCTAATGACGTGCTTAAATAATCGTCAAATGACGGCTTGACATAAACAAGCAATAAAATTTTTAAAATTACATATTGACAATGTAAAGATACCGTGCTATAATCTTTACATCATAAAGTTTACATTGTAAAGTTAGGGGGATAAATATGAGCAATAAAACATATCATCACGGTGATTTACGCACAGCCATGATAGAAAAAGGTCTTGAAGCAATAAGTGAAGGTGGCGTTAAAAACCTATCACTACGAAAGGTGGCGTCTGCCTGCGGGGTAAGCCACGCTGCACCCTATAGCCATTTTAAAAACAAAAAAGAGCTGCTCGGGGCAATAGAAAGCCACATAACAGCCCAGTTTACCCACATGCTTAAAGAGGCAGCAAAGGGCAAAAGCAACACGCCAGAAGCACTTTTAGAAATAGGCTGTGCCTATGTGTTGTTCTTCATCAAAAACCCTCAATATTTTGAGTTTATATTTGACCATTCAGAGATATCCGTAGGGGGTGGCCATGTATATGAGCCTTATGATTTTTTTAAAGATTTTATGGAAAAAACACTTGATAAACTTGGGCATTCAAAAGAAGATTATTCTAAAACTTTAATAGCTCAATGGGCTATGATGCAAGGCTTAGTCCACATTTTGACTAGGACAACCATAAAAAATGGCCCCCCTTTAGAAGAGATTGTTAAAAGCCTTTTATCAAAAAACTACATGATTTTCCCGCAAGGCTAGAAGGAGGTTTACATTATGCTTAAATTATTTAAAGAAAATAAAATGTTTCGTGTGTTTTTGGCCTATCAAGCCTTTTCAGGCCTAGGTCAGGGTATGTTTCAACTTTTTATATTGCTCTCAGTTCATCTTATCTATCAAAACCCTATATACACAGGCATTGCGGGCTTTTTAATGGCAGGCCCCAGCATCCTCTCTTTTGTTATAGGGCCTATTGTGGATAGAAAAAACAAAGTAACTATAATGCGTTTAACCTCAGTTTTAGAGTTTTTATCGGTAGCTCTTTTAGCCTTTGTACCTTTTCAAGAAAATTTTGGAGTTTGGTTTATGTTTATGGTTATCCTCATCTTTTCTCTATCGTCTCTTTTTGAGGTGCCATCATCCAACGCCCTGCTCCCCCAAATTGTTCATGAAGATGATATAATGAGGGCAAACTCCCTCGTTAACATCGCAGCCTTAACAGGCGGCATTGGCATAGCTACACTGCTGTTTGTATCTTTAAGAGGAGGAGAGGTAGATTTCAGCCTTCTATTCGGCTTTTCATCAGCCTTTATAGCCATAGCCTTTATCTTTTCACTATTTTTGAGAGACTCCTTGGCAAAAAAGCCACAAAGCCCACAAAAGCCACCTAAAAACTATCTAAAAGATTTAAAAGAAGGTGCAAAGTTTCTCAAACAAAACATCTTGCTATACATAGTTATAGCCGCCGTGGCAAAAAACTTTGTTATACAAATAGCATCGGTAAATACGCCTATGTTCGCCGAATATCACGTAGGTGCAGATGGTTATATCTTGCTCACTTTAATGGGCTTAATAGGCGGCATTGCAGCCTCATATTTTGTAGGCATTTTTGGCAGCAGGCTTAAGGTGGGCAAGCTTATCTTTGTTTTGTTTGCCATCGCTGGTATGGTGCGTGTGGTTTTTGCCCTTGTTTTGCCCCATCATTATATAGGCGGTCTTGCCGTTTTGGTTTTATACGCAGCCCTTGGTGGCTCTCTCAACATTGTTTTTCAATCCCTACGCCAAAAGCTCCCTCCAAAAGACATGGTCGGCCGCATAGAGACAATCTCCACAACCCTTTCTGCCGTGTTTCTCGCCATCGGTGCTTTGATAGGTGGCTTTTTAGGTAATGCTTTGCCCGTTGTAGACCACATCTTTATATACCAAGGCATAGCCTACACAGTTATCGGCATTATCGTCATCCTCGTGCCAAAAATAAGAAAGCTGCCTAAAATGAATGATATTCAAAAAGAAGATTAATGCTCACCTTATTTAATCTTTATTGTTAGCAGATAACCCTAATTTGTCATCAGACCTGTAGCGAAACGACCCTAAGTCGTCATCCTGAGCTTGACTCAGGATCTAACTGGAGAAGGACGCAGCCCTAAAATATGGCATGCACTACCCCATGTAGATCCTGAGTCAAGCTCAGGATGACGTAAGGGGGCACAGTTTTGCTACAGGTCTATTGCGGGCCCTTGGTTGAGCTTGGTTTTAAGCGAAACTTGATCCGCAATCCCCTTTCTAGTCTGAATAATTCAGGAAGGAAGGGGATCCTGAATCAAACCTTGCCAAGGGTTCAGGATGACATTGTCAACGCTATTTGGCCACTCTTTTAAATAAACCCTATTGAAAATATACACTAGATATGGTACAGTGTTATCAAGAGCAATCAAAAAAGCAAGGCGGTTGGCGACCCTCCTAAGAAAGGAGGTGATACCATGTCTAATTTTGAAATCATTTTAGTTGTATTTGGTTCAATAACTATTGTTTTTGAGCTGATAAAGCTTATGATACATATTTTAGATATATTTTCTCAAAGAAAATAACCGCCCTGGCGAGGTAACGGTTATTTCATAATATCCAATACTTGAAGCCAACCGCTTTGCGATTGCTCTTTTTATTATTATATCAAAAACATTTCACATATGCAAGATATTTTTTAAGCCACTCTAAACTAAAGTGGTATTTGCCTTCCAGCATGGTCAAGCTTATAACCATCACGCATTATAAGGTCGCTTACCGTTATAAAGCTATAGCCCTCATTTTTAAGGTCTGCCATTATTTTGCGAAGGGCAATGGGCGTTTCAGGTATATCACAATGAAAAAGGATGATAGAGCCATTTTGCAAGTTTTTGTGCTTTAACACCCGCTCTGTCATGGCCTCTGGCGTTGGTCTTTTCCAATCCAAACTATCCACATCCCATTGTATTGTGTGGTAGTTTATAGACTCCGCCGCTTTTAGCACCGTGTCGTTAAACTCGCCATAAGGCGGGCGGTAAAGGTCCATCTCTATGCCAAGCACCCCTAGCACACGGGTGTGGGCTGCGGCTATCTCTTCCACATTTTGCTCAAAGTTAAGCTTTGCCACATGGGCATGGGTGTCGCCGTGGTTGGCTATGCAATGGCCCGCTTCGTAAAATTTGCGTAAAGCATCGGGGTATTTATCAACCCAATACCCACACACAAAAAACGTAGCCTTTGCGTCAAACTCATCTAAAATCTCGATTAGCGTGTCGGTGTCATCTGCCCCCCATGCGGCGTTTAGGGTGATAGCAACCACCTTTTCATCCGTTTGGGTTGAAAAGATAGGCAGCATCTTTTCCGCCCCAAACACATTTTGTATGGTGGGGGCTATCAATATTAAAGCCAAAAGGGCAACGGCCATCCCCACTATGATTTTTGTCATTTTGATGGGGTTAAATTCTCTATTTCTAATCATATCTTTCACCTCAAATATTAATTTCTATTGCTTCTAAATTAATATTCCAAAACAGCGAAAAAATATGACAAGTTTATATTTTGATACATTAAATCGAGGCTTTTAGGAGTTCATCTACATATTCTATAGCTTTCTGTTTGCTGTCGCCCGTCAATTTTGAAAAATTTCTATAGAAAACTTGGCTTTTCTCTATCTCTTCATCAGCAAGGTCTATGGCGTTATAATTTAAGGATATGTTGCCTTTTTCGTGCTCTACAGCTTCGTGGCAAGCCGCCATCAGCTCATCAAATAATTCTTTTTCCATATTATAACCATCCCTACAATAAAAACTCGACATATTTATGCCGAGTTTTTATTTACACAAATCTAACAGCCGTACCTGTGGCTAAAATACATCTACCATCACCCACAAAAGAATAGCGAATGTTTATAACGGCATCTGCTCTCATCTCTTTTGCTTTTTCTTCTATATTTGTATTTACTTTACCTATAATCTTGTCAAGGTCAAAACGCAAGCCAGCTAGATAACTTCCATTTACAATGCCTATAGTTTCAAGGTTTTTACCTGTTACAAAATCCGTGTTCACTAAAATCATGATCATTCTCCTTTTCGCAATATTTTATCCATAGCCTTGCCCTTGGCAAGCTCATCTATTAATTTGTCTAATTGGCGGATTTTTTGCATTAGCGGCTCTTCAATCTCCTCTATGCGATAGCCACAAATAACGCCCCTTATAAGGTGGGCGTTAGGGTGTAATTGAGGGGCGTTGGCAAAAAAATCCTCAAAAGTGGTTTGGTTGTCCATTGTAACTTGCAAGGCATTAGTATCATAACCCGTCAACCATGTGATAATCTCGTCAACTTCGCCTTTTGTTCGCCCATTTTTCTCGGCCTTTGTTATGTAGTGAGGGTAGAGATACTCGCATAGCTTACGCACCCAATAAATCAATGAGAAAACAGGCCAGTGAAACTCAAGAGCAAGACAACTCTAAAATTATGAATATTGGAGGATTTTCACATGAGCCAAGCAACCAACAACCATACTGTTTTTGCTGAAACACCAGCCGCCGAATATTTATCAAAATACGGCATGATGCGACGCAACTACCTCGAAGAATATCAGCCTGACCTTTACGCCGAACTGCTTCGCAATGGGGAGCTGAAATCCCATTGCTTAGAAATTCAGCAAATAGCCGAAAACAGGCTTAAAAACATGATGAGGCAATTTGCAACTCATAACCCACCCCCAAACCGCAACACAGATGGGCTTGCGTGGGCTGCTCATATGAGTATGCTCAAGCGTTCAGTTGAGGAAATTATCTTTGTGGAGCTGATTTACGAATAATTTACGCTTATTGAAGTAAACCTTTTATTATCAAAGAAAACGCTATCAGCCGAAAAGCCGATAGCGTTTTTTGGTGTGTTATGAATCATCTCTCAGATAATACTCGCTCAAACGCTTATAGTGTTCAGGGATTTCAATGCCATTGTCGTGGGCATATCTATATTCCCAACGAGTTCCGCACTCGTACTTCTGTGAAAATGCCCTAAGTTCATTCCAAGTACGAACTGCGCTTAAATCTTGTTGCTTTGCTTCATTCAATCGTCGCTTGTGTTCGTTGATAACATCGGTTTGGACTTTGAGTTTGCCATCTGATTCTTCTGTAACAAAACCTCGTTTTTCTAACCATCTAAGTGCAATTTCAAATCTTTCTTTGATAACCGCACCTTGCCGTTGCCAACCATAACCATATAAAGCTGTGTCCTTGAATAGTCCTGTTTTATCAAGTCCGAAGTCTGATTGAAGCACGTTAAACATTGTGTTTATTGTATCATTTGCGGGTATGTCCTTCATTTGACTTCCGTAGTATTTCGACCTTACGGCAATTACTTTTTGACGAGCACCTTCTCTTGCGCTTTCATGAGCTGTTTGGGTGCTGACATCTAAAAAATCGGAGGCCTTGGCGGTCGGCACAGAAGAAGCAGGCATAACTTCACGATACCCATCAATGGCATTTTGAACAGCTTCCAATAATCGCGCTCCCTCGGTATGGCGGTCTTTTATCCAGTCGGTAGACCAAATACGATAAATTTTCCAGCCCATATCTTCAAGTACGGTTTGGCGAAGCCTGTCACGCTCTCTTGCCGTTCGTGCGGAGTGATACATCGCACCATCACACTCAATTCCAATGGCAAACCTTCCGTTGTATTTAGGGTGCTTAACAGCCATATCAATGCGATACCCAGAACAGCCAATTTGCGTGGCTACATCATAACCGTGACTGGTAAGGAACTCATGTACCGACACTTCAAATGGCGAATCAAACCACAAATCATCACTTGTCGAAATTTCTCCAAGTATAGCCTGTTCACCGTTTATAGCAAAGTCGATATACTGTCGTAATAGTTTGGGACCAAGGCTATTAACACGATCAGCAGCTATGTCTGTAGGCAAAATCGACCCAACAAGTTTTAAGTTATATCTCGCCCTTGTAACTGCAACGTTAAGTCTGCGTTCACCGCCATTACGACTTAATGGCCCAAAATTCATAGCAAATTTTCCTGTAATATCAGGAGCATAACCTATACTAAAAATTATTGTGTCGCGCTCGTCACCTTGAACTGTTTCGAGATTCTTAATAAATAAAGATTCCTCTTCGCCCTCCTTGAAAAATACTTCGAAGTCCCAATTTTTACGGCGTTTTTCTTCAATCGCTTCCGTGATGGCAGCTTCTTGAACTTTTCCGAAGGCAATGATACCCAGACTTCTCTCAGGGCTTGTTCGAAAATGTTCAAAAACAAGTTCAGCTATTTTTTCTGCTTCGGCTCTATTACCGTTTTTCCCGCCTTTATCGTAAGTTCCACCAACTACATGAATATATTCAACACCCATACCACTAACTTTTTCGGAAGCAGATGGAAAAGTGGTTAGGGTACTTTGATATATTTTGGCGTTAGAAAATGCAATTAAATGTTCATGACGGCTTCGATAATGCCAAAGGAGTGTTTGTGAGGGTAACATTGATGCTTCTTCTAACAATGATTCGTATGCTCCTGTATCGTCAACTTCGCCATCTTCATCTTCCTCGTATTCATCGGATGTTGACAACGAGGATGTAAAGAAATCCGTTGGTGGTAACTGCTTACTATCACCTGCTATAATTACTTGCTTTGCTCTGAAAATTGCACCTATCGCATCTTCCGTCCGCACCTGTGATGCTTCGTCAAAAATAACAACATCAAATTCATAATTGCTATTGCCGAGATACGTGCTTATGGATAGCGGTGACATCATAACACAAGGCTTTAAGGCAGGAAGAAGATTGGGCAAATTAGCAATTAGCAGCCGTGTGGGCATCAATTTTCGCTGTTTTGCCATTTCACGGCGCAATAAAGCAATTTCACCGTTTGCTGAAAAGGCATCAAAATTAGGCAAGCGTGAAATTAGCTTGGAAAACACCATTGCTTTTGAAATTTCTAAATGCTGCTTGTCAAGGTCACGGAATAGAGCAACCCTTTCATCTTGCCTTAAACGCCTAAAATCATGGATTGATGAATACTTAGGTATAACCGCATCTAACCACGAACGGAAAAAGCATTTTTTGAAGATTGGTACAATTTCTTCGGCTGTCAACTCGAGTTCCTTTGCTTTTTCGAGGTACGAATCAATGCTTAAATCGGCAAGCCATTTTTCTGCAATCCTAAAGTCTATAAGATACTCCAAACTCGCAAAGTTTTCCTTGCAGTTTTGCAAGGTTTCCATGAGCTTAGCCAAAACATAGTACCGTAAACCTTGTTTAGCTTCAAACAACTGCGCAAACTTGTCAAACGAAGGCATAGTTGCAATTTGCCAATTGCGAAGATTTGATATGTTTTCGTCCATCGAATTTCGGAGTTCATCGTTGTTTTCTGAAACTAATTTAATGAAACGTGACCCTAAACTATATTCTTTAACAAACTGCTTCATTTGGCCACACCATTCCAAATCAAATTTCAACTTAGAAAAATCAGTCTGGTCGTTAATGACAATGCCGAGAAACATAGCAAAATCCTTGTTTCGGTCTTGCATGGTGCTTTCATTTTTAGCCAGTTGAGAGCGATACCCCGATTCTGCTTGCTCCATAGCTGTAAAAAGCAATTGACGAGCGAATGCAAAATTGCTTTCAGCATTTGTCTTAGCGGAGCGGAAACCCGGTTCTGTATTTGTTATAGCAAACAATAGCCCCTCAATGCTTTCATTATAGGCAGACTTAACAGAAGCCAATAAATTCACATAGTCCGACAAATCCTGTTCGGCCTTTGCCATTTCTAATTCGTCGGATTTATGCTTGGCTTCGGCATTAACAACGGTCTTTGTCTGCAACTCAAAGGCATTTTTCTTTAATAGGGCATCATTCGCATTATCAAGCAAAGATAACCCTTCATCATAAGTTAATTTTGAAGCTGTTTTGCAGAACGCCAAAATAGCCTTTCTGTCCTTTCCATATTGCCCAATCAAGCGCGAGAGCATAGAGCGATACTGAACCCTATACCGCCCCAACATTGCCGGCAAATCCAATGAGAGCAGACCTAAATCAAAGTTTGAAGATAAGGCATCACGTGCGGCTTCCCACGATTGCTTTGCCGCTTCTAATAAATCGGTTTCAGTAGCAAGCTGAGAACCACTTTGCACATGGCGAGCTTGCGCTGCTTTGCTTGTTTTTTCAATCCCATCTTGTTGAACAGCTATATCGTTGAGCCGTTGCAACGCTTCGTTATATATAAAAGCCGTGTCGGAGTCCAAAACACTATCGTTTATTGCACGGTTAGCTTCAATATTGTCCTTTATCGTATTAGTGGCAGAAATAAAAGTGTCAAATTCATTTGTGGCCATCGCCAACGCCTTTAGCGAAACGTTATAACCTTCAATATGATTTGATACTGAAGCGTTCGTTGTGTAAATTTCATTGCTTGTATTGACCGATGCTTTAATGCTATCAAAATCTGCTAAAGCAGCTTCGAGCGTTGACTTCGCTTCATTTCTTGCTAAACGAGCAGATTCACAGATTTCAAGCGTCCCATTCGCTTCGTTCAAATCTAAGGAAACCCATAGTGAAGGAAAAACAGGAGATGTTTTTGCAAAATTAAATAGCTCTTGGATTTCTGCAATGCTAAACAAACCCCACGAATAGTCGGAGTCTAAAATTTGATTTGTAGTAGAAAATAAAACCTTGCCTTCTTGAAGCTGATTCATAAATTGCTCAGAATCAACAATAAACCGTTGCCTAAACTCATGCGTTGGTGGCTGTGCCAATATACAGCCATTCCAAGGGTTGTTTTCTTGATAACCACTCTTTGACACAATTCTGGTAACTTCTTCGAGTGCGCTCTCGCAACCAGCCAATAGGGACGGAGTAAAGTTTTCTGCGTTTTCCTGAATAAAATCAATGTTGCGGTAATTATCAAACTTTGCTAAATGGCCTGTCACTTGATAAATTGTTTTGCCAAGTGGTTCAACAATCGTGTGTAACTCTACGCTGTATTGATTCAAGTTCTTCCGAACATCCTTCAGCCGATATAGGATGTTGTAGGCAGATTGTTGTATGTTCGCCTTTTGACGTGACATTTTTACGGCTTTGTCGAGTTGTTCAAGAATATCTCTACGCTTGGCTGTGTGGCTATGTAGCGTCAGACAAAACGATGCCAACCCCACATTCGTCAGCCGTTTATAAACAACTTCGAGTGCAGCCATTTTTTCGGATACAAATAATACTTTTTTGCCATCAGCAATAAGTTCGGCAATCATATTCGTTATGGTCTGGCTTTTTCCAGTACCCGGGGGTCCTTGCAACACAAAACTCGCACCACGCTTAGCAAGCAATATGGCATCTTGCTGGCTTGAATCGGCATCAACAACAGAAAATACATCTTGTGGTTCTGTATTGTCATGGCTATATGTGCCAATGTCGGACACATCGGCTCCATCACGTAAAACTTCGCCGTTTAATGTTCTCACAATATGGTGGTTGCTGATTTTATCAGCATTGCGCTCAATATCAAGGTACATATTTATTTTCATAAACGAAAACATTGAAAGTTGAGATGCGTCGTTTGTAACAGTCCAGCCCAACGAAGCAACGGCTTGTTCGACATTATCAAGATAATCTGAAAGCTCCATATCTTCATTAAATGTCGGCAAAATGATACCAAAATCGCCAAGTAATTTTTGAGCTAACGAATGGTTGGCATTTATTTCTTGTTCGGAGCGCGATAATATTATAGGTGAAAATAAATCCTCTTGTGAAAGTTTAACTGGCAATAAAAGAAGAGGGGAACGAATTTCTTGCCCCTCTGTGCCGTTTTCTGCCCAATTAAGAAAACCAAAAGCCAAGTGAAGTGCATTTAACCCTTTTTCCTCGGTAAACTCACGTGATTTTTTCATTAGGCTACGAAGAGTTTTATGTGCTTCCTTTGGAACTTGG
>Ga0123355_10001354_pt1 | contig 34044 bp, 32 predicted proteins | sample TergutEmb28metaG_3_FD_89872 | JGI IMG/M metagenome (GOLD analysis project Ga0123355, IMG submission 89872) | Embiratermes neotenicus P1 segment gut microbial communities from Petit-Saut dam, French Guiana - Emb289 P1 | ecosystem: Host-associated > Arthropoda: Insects > Digestive system > Gut ...
AGCCCGACGCGGCAATCCAGAAACATGAGTATTCCACTATTTCCTGGATTGCTTCGTCGCTTCACTCCTCGCAATGACGAGCAGCGGGTGGCTTTTTTGACAAGCTGCAGTTGGTGATATTTTATCACCAACTGGATTTTATTTTCGTATTCCTCTTGAAAATGAAAAGTAGGGTGCAAAATTTTTTTTGAAAAATGGTATTGACAAGATAAAAATAGGGTACTATACTGAAACAGTTGAACGATTGTTCAACCATTTCCTGGAGGTGAAATAATTTGAAAAAAGTACAAGATACTTGCGATTGCAATGCAATTCACGAAGATGTCATTGCGCGTGCAAAAAATGTGATGCCCGATAATAACCAATTTCGGACATTATCAAATCTCTATAAAATGTTTGCAGACCCTACACGCTTGAAAATCATGTGGGCGTTATCGAAGGAGCGTATGTGCGTTTGTGACCTTGCTGTGTTAATGGGTATAACGAAATCGGCAGTTTCTCATCAATTAAAATCTTTGCGGTTATTGAACCTTGTCCATAACGAGAAAGAAGGGAAAAATGTTTACTATTCTCTCTTGGATAACCATGTGCGTGAAATGCTGAAAAATGGATTTGAACATAGCGAGGAGTAAAAAATTTTATCCTGTCAGTTGAATGATTGCTCAATCATTGCGAGCAACAAATATATCGGAGGTCATAAACATGAAATTCAGCTTACAACTTGACAATATCGTCAAGAAATTCGGTAATTTTAAGGCGTTAGATAACATCAGCCTTGATGTCAAAGAAGGGGAAGTGTTTGCGTATCTTGGTCCCAACGGCGCGGGTAAATCAACTACAATCCGTGTACTGTTAGGTATTTTGCAAGCATCATCAGGCAATGCAAAAGTGCTTGGCATGGATGCTTGGAAAAAAGCAACAGAGATTCATAAACGGATTGCCTATGTGCCAGGTGATGTGAATTTGTGGGCTAACTTAACAGGTGGCGAAGTCATTGATTTATTTGTTAGTTTGCGTGGCATATACAACAAAAAATTGCGTGATAAACTTGTCCGTGATTTTGATTTAGACACCACAAAGAAATGCCGTACCTACTCAAAGGGCAACCGCCAAAAAGTGGCCTTGATTGCCGCCTTTGCTTCCGATGCCGATTTGTTTATTTTAGACGAACCGACAAGTGGGCTTGACCCCTTAATGGAGCAAGTGTTTCAAGCGTGTGTACTGGAGCAAAAAAGCAAAGGTAAAAGTGTGTTTTTGTCCAGCCATATCATGTCAGAGGTCGAGCGTTTATGTGACCGCATAGGTATTATTCGTGACGGAAAACTGGTCGAAACAGGCACGTTGGACGATTTACGGCACCTAACCCGTTATCACATGGACATAGTTACAATGCGTGAACCACAAGGGATTGAGAAAGTAGCTGGAATACACAATATTTTAGTTGAGCAAAATAACATCCGTTTTGAAGTAGACACGGAAGAAATGGATGCGGTTATCCGATATGTTTCTCAATTTGGCATTAAAAAAATGGAGAGCGCACCGCCATCACTGGAAGATTTGTTTATGCGGCATTATGACACATCTGTCGGAGGTAAAATATCATGACGGAAATGTTCAGAAACAGCATAAGACTTACTCGTTTTACTCTGCGAACAGAGCGTGTTTTTATCATTGCTTGGATAGGTCTGCTTTTGCTCGTAGCTGGTGTAATGCTTACGGCGTTTGAAAATCAATTTACCGCCGAAGAGTTGCAGGGGCTACAAGTTATGAAGTACAACCCTGCTCATATTGCATTACAAGGGCCATTCTTTGCGATAGATAATTTTCAAGTAGTGCATTTTTTTGCTGTTGAATTGCATCTTTTTACCCTTATAGCGGTGGCAATTTTCAATATTTTCCTCGTCATGCAAAACACACGTGGCGATGAAGAAAAAGGGCGGTATGAGGTATTGCGTTCTCTGCCTATTGGCAGATTATCTGCATTCCATGCTGTGATGATAACGGCGGTTATTGTTAATGCTTTGCTGGCTGTTTCTCATGGGGTACTACTTTCTGTTTTAGGCATAAGTGGCATGACAACGGCAGGGGCATTTACTTATGGTGTAAGTTTAGGGGTAACAGGTATTTTATTTGCGTCTCTTTCAGCACTCCTTTCTCAATTTTCCCACTCAACACGAACTGTAACAGGGTATGCCTTTCTTGTCCTCATTGCATCTTATTTGTTGAGGGCTGTGGGCGATGTAACAAGCGAACCTCTTTCGCTTGTATCTCCGCTCGGTCTGCCGCTTAGAGCAGAAACCTTTGTATCAAATCATCTTTGGCCATTTTTAGTTATGATAATTTTGGCTTTTATCCTGTTCTGCCTTGCGTATATTCTCAATGCAAGGCGTGATATTGGACAGGGATTATTGCCTGAAAAACAGGGGCGGGATTACGCATCAAATTTTCTTAGAACGCCTTTGGGTCTTGTTTGGCGGCAAAATCGCAATACGCTATTTTCATGGGCTATTGTGTTATGCGGCTTTGGTGCGGCATTGGGTGGCATTTTGCGTGATGCCGAACACTTCGCAGGAGAAAACGGAGCATTTCAAATGCTGATGCCCGGGACGCAGGGGCGAGCAGCAAGCTATGCTTGCGACCAGCCTACATCTACTGATTTTTCTGCGGTAGAACTTTTTACAATGTTTCTCAATGTGGGATTTGCTGTAGTATGTATTGCGCCTGTGATGATTTTGGCTTTTAAGGTTTTACGAGAAGAAAAGGAAGGTCGCGCTGAACCCATACTTAGCAGAGCAATTTCTCGCCCATATTATTTGACGAGTTATATTGTTCTCGCTTTCATTGCAAGCCTACTCATGCCTTTTGTAACAACCGTAGGATTATGGGCTGTCAGTTCCTTAATGATGGAAACTCCACTTGCGTTTGGCTCATTGATTCATTCAATGATGGTGTATGTTCCTGCTTTGTGGACTATGCTGGGCCTGAGTATCTTCTTCGTTGGCGTTTTCCCTAAAGTAGTCGCTTTTTGTTGGGCGTATTTTACTTATATATTCATGCTCGGATTTTTTGGAGAGTTACTCAACATACCTCAATGGGCTATGATGTTATCACCCTTTTATCATATACCTCAACTGCCCTTAGAGGATATGCGTATTTTGCCCTTGTTGGCTTTAACTGCGGTGGCATTAGCTTTAACCGTGTGCGGGTTGGTGTTTTACAGGCGGCGTGATGTGGCTGCATAATGATATACAGAGCGGAGGTGACGGTGGAGTTTATGGCTACCCCCTGATAGTACATTTTTAAATGTGCTATCAGGGGGTAATTTTCCATCCGCTACAAAAAAATTACACCGCCTAATATAAAATTTCTTTGCAACTACAGTATCCGGCTTAACGTGCAAAGCCCCGTTTCATTTTTCAAACCGTTCTTTCAATTTACGGTACAAATTCTCCATGCTTTTATCCCCGTCATTATTGGGGAACATGCAAAATGGCAGGCTGTCCTTTTCTCTATGCCTAATAATACAGGTACAGCATTTTTTATAATGGGGGCAAGTTGTATGCGGGCAGCCGCATTCCTTTACGCCAGGGCAACTCATAGAATCATCCTTTACATATTTAAATTTTAGTGTGTCGATTTTATGCCCCACAATCATAAATGTCAATGGGATGGTGAAGCATGGGAGTGTCCACCCGACTTTACATACATTTTACATTCGCCATACGTTTTACTGATATTTCCCTCTCACCGTTTTTGTTAAAGTACGCATGCAGCAAAAACAAAAAAAGTGAGGGAAATAAAATGAAAAAGAAATTAAGCATCATATTTTTGCTACTTATCGCCGCATTTGCACTAAGCGCATGTAATGGAGACAGTGATGGATTTAACCAAAACAGAGAGATTAATGTAATCTCCCGCGAAACGGGTTCCGGCACCAGAGACGCATTTATCGAACTTGTAGGTGTTCAAGTACGTGACGCAGGCGGCAATGTTATAGACCAGACATCATCTGAAGCATACATTGCGCCGGGTACAAGCATCGTGCTTTCCAGAGTGGAAACCAACGCATACGCCATCGGGTATATTTCACTGGGATCGCTCAATGATTCTGTGCGTGCGGTGCCAATTAACGGTGTGCTGCCAACTACGGCGTCGGTGCAAAATGGTACTTATCCAATTTTTAGGGCATTTAACCTTGCCGTGCCTGCAGAAATTTCAGATTTGGCGCAAGATTTTATCGACTTCGTACTTTCAGCAGAAGGCCAAGCTGTTGTAGAGAGCCGCAGATATGTTCCGGTTAGCTCCGGCGCTCCTGCTTACAACGATCCTCACGGCATGACAGGCACGGTAGTCGTGCTTGGTTCCACCTCCGTTGCCCCTGTTATGGAGCATTTGAAAGAAGCCTACGAAGCCATAAACCCCGGTGTAACCATTGAGGTGCAAAGCGCAGGGTCTTCTGCCGGGATAAATTCCGCGCGTGACGGGTTGGCGGATATCGGCATGAGTTCGCGTGAGCTTACAAGTGACGAACTTGCAATACTGCGGAGCATTCCCATGGCTTTTGACGGCGTGGCCGTTATTGTTCATAACGATAATCCTGTTCCGGGTTTGACTATAGAACAAGTAAGGCAAATTTTTGTGGGAGATACTACAAGATGGGCTCCTCTGATTCCTTAAATAACAAGTTAGAAATCTTCTTTGGTTTAATTTACTCCTAATCTGAAACGCACATCTTAATTATGTGCGTTTTGGGCCGTTTTGGACGAAGACTGCTATACAGCAGGAAGGATAATTTTTAGTGAAAAAACTCACATTTTGGGAAAAGGTATTCCTGTGGTTTTTGGGTATTAAGCCATGGGCGATCGCTTTGGCAGAAAAACCAAGTAAAATTAAGGAATTTGTAATGTCGAAAGTGTTTTTGCTATGTGCGCTCATTTCCGTGCTGGCGCTCACATTGATATTCGTTTTCCTTTTGATAAACGGCTTACCTGCCATTAGGGAAATAGGATTGTTCAATTTTCTTCTGGGGCGGGAATGGGCGCCGCTAAACAGGCCGCCTTCATACGGCATTTTACCAATGATCATGGGCAGCATATACATGACATTGGGGGCAATTGTAGTTGGGGTACCCATCGGGATTTTTACCGCTGTTTTCTTGGCGTTTGTTTGCCCAAGGAAACTGTATGTAGTGCTAAAGCCGGCAGTTAATTTGCTGGCCGGTATCCCTTCTGTAATATATGGCTTCTTTGGCATGGTGGTCATCGTTCCGTTTGTAGGCAGGATATCGGTAGCGCTTACAGGCGGCGGCACAGGTTCTTCTATTTTTGCGGTAGCGCTACTGCTGGGTATTATGATTTTACCTACGGTAATAAATATTTCGGAAGCGGCAATACGCGCCGTACCAAGCTCTTATTATGAAGGGGCGCTGGCCTTAGGGTCAAGCCCAATCCACTCTATATTTTTTGTGGTGGTGCCTGCCGCAAAATCCGGTATTTTTGCTTCGGTTATTTTAGGTGTTGGGCGTGCAATTGGGGAAACCATGGCGGTGGTAATGGTAGCCGGTAACCAGCCGCGTATGCCCATTCACTTACTGCGCGGGGCAAGGTCTATGACCGCTAATATTGTAATGGAAATGGGATATGCCTCCGGGCTGCATAGGGATGCTTTAGTTGCAACAGGTATTGTACTTTTTGTGTTTATCTTTGTCATAAACGTGGTGTTTACTTTGGTAACCAGAAAACGTAAGTAAGGGGGTGTGCACATGGACATTAAAACAAGAAAGCGTAAACGCTCCGATATAATCCTCTTAACATTAACCTGGGGCTTCGCCGCGCTTACATTAACGGCGCTGCTGTTTATCATATTTCATATTTTAGCAAATGGCATCCCGCATTTACGCCCATCTTTATTTGAACTAAGGTGGACAACACAAAACGTTTCTATGTTGCCGTCTATTTTATCTACAGTGGCAATGGTTTTGCTCACGCTGGCTTTGGCGGTGCCGCTGGGCATGTTTACAAGCGTATTTTTAGTTGAATACGCCAAAAAAGGCAGCCGCTATGTCACTGCAATTCGTCAAGCGGCAGAAATGCTGGCGGGTATTCCGTCAATCGTATACGGGTTGTTTGGGCTTTTATTTTTCGTAAATTTTCTAGGGCTTGGGCTTTCGCTTATTGCGGGTTCACTCACGCTATCCATCATGATTTTGCCAATGGTTATACGCACCACGGAAGAAGCGCTTATATCAGTTCCCGATGGTTATAGAGAAGGTGCTTTTGCACTGGGTTCGGAAAAATTGAGGGTTGTGTTTCGCATTGTACTCCCCAGCGCGGTACCGGGGATATTAGCCGGTGTAATATTGGCGACAGGGCGTATTGTGGGCGAAACGGCGGCACTGATATTTACTGCCGGCACAGCGCCAAATATCCCGCAAGCTTTGGACGGCTCTGTACGTACGCTGGCTGTGCATATGTGGGTACTTTCGGGGGAAGCGCTGCACACCAACGAAGCCTATGCTACAGCCGTAGTGCTTTTGATTATTGTTTTACTTATTAATACACTGGCGGCGGCTATTGCTAAAGCGCTAAACCCGGGGAGGAACAAATGATACCTACACAAAAATATAACATCGCGGTGCGTGACTGTAATTTATATTATGGTGAACTCCACGCGCTAAAAGATGTGACTATGGATATTAAACAGAAGCGGGTAACGGCTTTTATTGGCCCGTCCGGTTGTGGCAAGTCTACATTTCTGCGTATATTTAACCGCATGAATGATTTGATTGAAGGGTGCCGTATAACCGGGGAAATTAGCATTGGCGGGCATAATATCTATGCAAAAGATACAGATGTCGCGCTTTTGCGCAAAAATGTGGGAATGGTTTTTCAAAAGCCTAACCCGTTCCCCATGAGCATTTACGACAACATAGCCTATGCCCCGCGCACCTTTGGTATTAAGAAAAAAGCTGAGCTTGATATCATTGTGGAAAACGCTTTAAAACAAGCAGGGCTTTGGAACGAAACGCAAGACCGCTTAAAGAAAAGTGCAATGGGGTTGTCCGGCGGACAGCAGCAAAGGTTATGTATCGCCCGCGCCCTTGCCGCCGAGCCAAAAATACTGCTAATGGACGAACCGACAAGCGCCTTAGACCCAATTTCTACCGGGATTATTGAGGATTTGATAGGCGTGCTAAAAAAAGAGTACACCATTGTTATCGTCACCCACAATATGCAGCAGGCAACCAGGGTTTCCAGCAGAACAGCGTTTTTCCTGATGGGCGAAGTCGTTGAGTATGGCAAAACGCATGATATATTCTCTAACCCTAAAGATAAGCGTACGGAAAATTATGTTACGGGGCGGTTTGGGTAAGAAAGGAGCATAACAAATGCAAAGAGAACGCTTTGAAAAAAAACTACGCAATGTTTCAGACAAACTTGTACTTATGTGCAGACATATAGAGTCTGCCATTGAAAATTGCATTAAATTACTCGTCGAAAGAGATTTGGACCTTGTTCACGAAGTCCAAAAGGATCATAAGCGCATAGATAAATTAGAGCGCAAAATTGAAAGAAACTGCATGAAGCTTTTAGTCATGGAACAGCCTGTAGCCGGGGACTTCCGCAAAATATCCGCAACCATGAAAATGATAACGGATTTAGAACGCATAGGAGATCAGGCATGGGACATAGCGGAAATAACCACCCAGTTTGGCGAAAAATGTTATATGCAGGAGCTGGACAAAATACCGCTCATGGCCAGAATTGTTATACAAATGGTTAGAGACGGCGTACAGGCGTACATCAACAATGACTTAAAACTTGCCCGCGCGCTTGAGGCCGCTGACGATAAAGTGGACGATTTATTCAAAACCATAATGGCAGACGTTATCGCCCTTATAAAAAAAGACCAAGACAACGCAGAACATGCTATAATGCTTATGATGATAACAAAATACCTGGAGCGCATAGGCGATCACGCTGTGAACATAGGCGAATGGGTAGAGTATGCGATAACAGGCACACACCCAAAAATGGAGTGATCCCAATTGAAGCAAAAAATATATGTAGTAGAAGATGACCCAGCATTGCAAGAATTATACACATACACATTAGAAAACGAGTTCGACTGCCATTGCTTTAGCGATGGGCGGTATTTCTTCGATTGTGTTGCAGTCAGTAAGCCTGATCTTGTACTGCTGGATGTCATGCTGCCCGACAACGACGGTTTTTCTATTTTATCTCAATTAAAAGCGGACAATGCAGGAATTCCTGTGATTATGGTATCCGCAAAAGACAGCGAGGTTTCTAAGGTTAAAGGGCTTAACATGGGTGCGGACGATTATATCACAAAGCCTTTTAGCGTTCTGGAACTGGTGGCAAGGATAAAAGCAAACCTGCGGAAAAATACAAAACCTACAGACCATATCACCTTTGGAGATATAACGATTGACTTGCCAAAGCACCAGATATATGCAAATGGCCGCCAGATTAAAACAACGTTAAAGGAGTATACGCTTTTGTGCCTGCTTTGTACAAACGCGGAAAAAGTGGTTGAACGTGAAAATATTTTCGCGGAAGTATGGGGAGATCATTTCATTGGCGAAACCAGAACGCTTGATATTCACATCAAAGAGCTGCGGCGCAAGCTGGCAGAAGCGGGAAGTACAGTAGCCATCAAAACAATCAGGAGCGTAGGGTACATTTTAACATGAGAAGAAGATTATTTTTCTATACAATCCTTATACTGTTCGCGGGGCTTATCAGTTTTTTTGCGGTGTCTTTTTATATCGTGCGCAGCAATAGCCTAAGTATTGCCGAAAACAGGCTCATAGAAATGACGCACATTTACGCCGGGCTGTTTAACGACAGCACAAACTTAACCGAATTTGTAAGCGTTGGCAGCGACTCCAGAATAACCGTAATTTCATCAGAAGGATATGTTTTAGCAGACAGCCGCCCGCTTGATACCCAAGAAAACCGTCTAACCCGCCCAGAAATACAAGCGGCTGCAGAAGGTTCTCCTGCAGTTTTTACCCGTCGCTCAAATACGCTTGGCGTGGATTACATCTATTACGCCCTAAAAATAGAAAGCGGGGGCAGTTTTGTTTTTGTGCGGTTGTCCACTTCCGTGGCAGAAATAAACGCGTACTTATACCAATCGCTTCCATTGCTTATTATTTTGCTGTTGGTGCTTGCAGTCGCTTGTTTCTTTTTGGTTCGGGACATGGCAAATCAAATTATTGTGCCTTTTGGTTTAATTGAGCAAAAATTGCGGCTTTTATTAAACGGCGAATACGTACGTACTCCTATCGGCAAAAACTATGAGGAAATAAACCAAATTACTAAAGGTATCGATGATATCGCGCTCGTTTTGCAAAATAGCTTTGACGCCCTGCATAATGAAAAAAACAAACTGGCCTATATCCTAGATAATATTGGAGACGGGCTTTTTGTGGTGGACGAACATGCACAAATTACCTTGGCAAACGCCACCACGCAAAAAATTTTTAGCGTCACACATGATATTATTCACAAAGACCTAAATTATCTAACCAACAAGAAGCGATTGATAGAAGCGGTGACAAGTTGTGCAACCTATGGTAAAGATGCATTGCTTGAACTAAAACTTAAAGGGAATATCTACCTTGTAGCCGTGCGGCGGCTTCCCGATACCAATTTAACAATGGCCGCCTTAACAGATGTAACAGAAAACCGTGAAAACGCAAAACGAAGGGAAGAATTTTTTACAAACGCATCCCATGAATTAAAAACCCCGCTCACCGCGATAAAAGGCTTTAACGACTTGATGGCACTGAACAATAAAGATGAAAACAATGGCAAATATATCGATAGCATCAGCCGGGAAACCAACCGCTTAATGTCGCTTATCACCCACATGTTAAAATTGTCGGAATTGGAAAGTGCGCCCCAAATCGAACCAATTCCGGTATCCCTGGCTGAAGTTGCTGCCGAAGTGCAAGATGCCCTATCGGCTATCATGATAGAAAAATCCGTAAAAATTGAAACCAAGGGCGATGCCACAATAATGTCCCACCCGGAACATATTTACGAGCTTATTAAAAATCTTATAGAAAACGCCGTAAGATATAATCATAACGGCGGAAAAGTTTCTGTAATTGTCAAGCGCAAGAAAAAAAAGGTACAGCTTACAGTTTCCGACAATGGAATCGGTATTGCACCCAAAGACCAGGTAAGAATATTTGAACGGTTTTACCGTGTGGATAAAAGCCGCGCAATATCGCGGGGAGGCACAGGGCTTGGGCTTTCGATTGTAAAGCATATCTGCGTTTTATATGGTTGGAAGCTTTTGCTAAAAAGTAAACTTGGTGTGGGAACAGATGTGACAGTGGAGTTTATGGCTACCCCCTGATAGCACATTTTTATATGTGCTATCAGGGGGTAATTTCCCATCCGCTACAAAAAAATAATATCTAGAGTAAAGACAAACCCAAAAAAACACGGACGAACGCAGTTCGCCCCTACCATTGAAACGCCACTTTTCCGGCATTTGTAGGGGCGAATTGTGTTCGCCCGTTGTTCAATTTTTTTTGCCTACAGTCGAATATTCTTACTATATTATATATTTCGCATCTTTCACCGGTGCAGCGTCAAGCTCCGCTTTCTTCGCCTCGTACCCCGGGCGGCCAAACATGGCATAGGTGGCGTTTTTGCCTTCCTCTACGCCTGGTTGGTCAAAAGCGTCAATGTTTAGCAGTTCTCCTGCATAAGCAGTGGCCACTTCAAAGAAATAAAGCAACTGCCCCAAAGTTTGCGCATTTACTTTTGGCAGCGTAATAGTCATGTTCATGCGCTTGGCTTTTGTCAAGGCATATTCTGTGGCGTCTTGCTCAACTTTGATGAGCTGGTTGTGGGTTACGCCGCCCAAAAAGCCCAGGCTTGGCATGTCGCCGTATGTTTTGGGAATGGTGATTGTTTCACGGTATTTATCCACACCCAGGAATACAATAATTTTGTCAAACGGCCCTTCCGCATAAAGCTGCACTTGCGAATGCTGGTCGGTTACGCCCAGGGCTTTTACAGGCGTTTGCCCCACATTCACAACATTGCCTTCCAAGTCGAACTGCTTACCCAAAGATTCCGCCCAAAGCTGCGCAAACCAGTCGGAAATAAATTTGAGGGAATCCGCATAAGGCATCATAACGGAAATATTTTTGCCTGTGTTCATACCAATATAATGAAGCAATGCAAACATATGCGCGGCGTTTTTGTAAATGTCACCGGTTTCGCACATTTTGTCCATTTGCGCCGCACCTTCCAAAAGCCCTGCAATATCCAGCCCGCAGAACGCCGCCGGAAGCAGCCCAACCGGTGTCAGTTCGGAAAAGCGCCCGCCAACTGCGCTTGGGATGATAAAATATTTATAACCCTCGTTTTTAGCAATAGTTATAAGGTTGCCGGATACCGCATCAGTAGTGCATACAATCAATTTGCGGGCGGTTTCCTTGCCAATTTTATCTTCCAATAGTTGCTGGATAATCATAAACTGGCTCATTGTCTCGGACGTGCTGCCGGACTTGGAAATTACGTTAAACAAACAGCGTGTAGGGTCTATGGTTTGGAAAAGATAAACCAGCCGCTCCGGGTCTACGTTATCAATGACATATAGCTTTGGAAACCCACCGCGTTTTTCCCGCGGAAGTTCGTTGTAGTAAGGGTGATTCAGCGCTTGCTGCACCGCCATTGGCCCAAGTGCGCTACCGCCTATGCCCAGCACTACAAAAGCGTCAACTTGGTCTTTCATCTTTGCTACGTATGCGTTGATATCTTTTATAACTTCACTTTGGTTGTAGGGCAGCTCACGCCACGCCATTTGCCCGGCTTTGCGTTTTTCTACCATAGCCTTGTTTGCTTTTGCAATTTGTGGGGCAAGTTTATCAAAAGTTTCCTTGCACATGCCTTGCTCGCCAATCATATGCGCAAGCATATTGTTGTAATCCATGCGAATGTTCATTGTATTTCACCTTTCTTGTTTCGCGTTGAGTTTTTTCTTACGAACCCGTCAAATATACCATACATTCATGGTACAATGAAAGAGGAAAATTCATTTTAGAAAGATGCGTGCCGCAATGGAGTGCTTTACGACTTTCACAGGTGAAGATTTTAACCCGCTTTCGCCTGATATAGACAAGATCAAAATCGAAGATATTGCGCATTCGTTATCGCTGATGTGCAGGGCAAATGGTCATTTTTCCCGCTTTTACTCTGTAGCACAGCACTGTATCAATTGCGCAAACGAGGCTGAAGCCAGAGACTTTTCCGATAGAGTCCAGCTTGCCTGCCTGTTGCACGACGCAAGCGAGGCTTATATGTCGGATATCACACGGCTTGTTAAAAAGCATTTGCCTGTGTATATTGAAGCTGAAGAATATTTGCAAAATATAATTTATAGCAAATTTTTAGGTACGCCGCTTACTGATAAAGAATATAGCTATGTAAAGCAAATTGATGATGATATGCTGGTTTGCGAGTTTGACGCCTTGATGACGAAAAAAGTTTTTGAACGTGTGGTTGATATTAAGAGTAGCCCGTCTTTTGAATTTACAAATTTTTCAGATATAAAAGCTGAATTTATTCGTAAATATAAAAGGCTATCTGTACACAAGAAAGCGGCTCTGCCGCTTTCCACTAGCCAAACAAAGTCCAATTTCCTAGAGGATAAAAAAGCGGCTCCGCCGCGCGTTTCGTACAGACGTCGGACAATGAGCGAAGCGAGTGTTTCCCGTCCGAGCAATTTACTAGCAAATAAAAAATCACCACAATTCGCTAAAAAATTGTGGTGATTTTGACTGTCATTATAAGATATCATTTTACCTCTAATTTCTTACAGCTTGTACCGTGCAACCACTTCGCCATCAATGATACGGCCATCTTCTTCGTAGCCGTAGGATGCAAATGTCGTTTTAGACGCAATGTTTGTAGGCTCATAAGATACATAGCAATAACTGGCTTCGCCATAGGGCTTAGACTTAATTTCTTCCATGACTTGCCTTATTGTTTCGCGCCCAATCCCTCTGCCTTGGTGGTTTTTATCAATAAGTAAACGCCAGAAATAGTAGTGGTGTTCCTTTTTACAGTACGCATCTTCGTCGTCTTCTGGCGGGAAGTAGCCGTACATGGCAAAGCCCACCATTTTACCGTTTTCGTAAACGGCATAGGGTACTGCGATAGCGCCTTCGCCGGTTTCGGCAAAGGCTTTGTTTTCGTCATACGCTTCTGCAAGACTAATCGCGTTGCTGGCTACAAAATTATCCTGCTCGGGCAAAACTTCCAGTGCTATGCACGTTTTCATGTTATCATCTAAAATTGAGATTTTTTTAAGTTCTATCATAATATCTCCTTCTATCTTGCGCGTTTATAGGCTCATGCGTGCAATAATATTATTATCTTGCGGGACTTGCAATTTCATGTCTGTTTTAGTAAACCCGACAGATTCATAGAGTTTTGCTATATCTTCTTCTTCCGGGGCGTAGGTTACGAAAATAGCAGCAGCGTCGCCATAGGGTTTTGTTCGTATTTCTTCCAGTATCTTGCGGAGTGCTGCTTCTTCATGGCCTTTGCCCAAGTGATTCTTATCAACCATAAACGGGCGAATGCGGTAGCAAGTTTCTTTGTAACAAGGAGGGTCAATAAAATATTGAAATGAAATTAAGCCCACCATTTTGCCATCTGCATAAATTGTGCGGCATTCCCATACTTTGCCCCTTGTATTGTTATTATGAGCCACGGCCAATAATATAGCGTTAGAATACACAAAGTCTTTTTGCTCTGGTGCAATATCAAGTGCAATGCATTCTTTCATTTCATCGCTTGTTAATGTGATTTTTTTGAGTTCTACCATTAAATTCCTCCAAGTAATTTGTTTTAGGGCATGTTCTTAGTTAAATAAATAAGAACACGTCCTAATTTTAGCTAATATTTGATTATCGCTCAAGATAATAATTGATTATAAATAAGTTTTATTTGTCATGAAAAAGGCGTGTTCCCACTAACGAATGCACATTGCTGCACATTTTATAGTAGAAACACGCCCTGTTAGTTTATGCCCACCACATCACGGCCGGCGGCTCGTACATAAGGATGGGCTTTAAGAATGCTACTGCTTTCTCCAGGCCTTCCTCGATGGACATCAGCCCATCTTCATGTTCTATGCTAATTGCGCCATCATAGCCAACTGCGCGCAGTGTGGAAATAATATCTCTCCACACTGTTTCGCCATTACCATAACCTACGGTGCGGAATACCCAGCCGCGGCCAACAAAGTCGTCGTACCTTGTGGTTTCCAAGGTGCCGTTTATAGCCGCATTGTAATAATCTACACGGGTATCCTTCGCGTGGAAATGATGAATTGCGTCTTTCATAACCTTGATGGCCTCCACAGGGTTAATTCCCTGCCAGAACAAGTGACTTGGGTCGAAGTTTGCGCCAATGATTGGGCCTACAGCTTCCCTAAGTTGCAATAGGGTGCGCGGGTTGTATACACAAAATCCTGGATGCATTTCTAAAGCAGTTTTGGTTACGCCGTGTTTTTCAGCTGTTTCCGCAGCACTTTTCCAATAGGGGATGAGTTCATCTTCCCATTGGTATTTCAAAATATCCAAGTATTCCGGCGGCCATGCACACGTTACCCAGTTTGGATTTTTTGCGCCGGGGTGGTCACCCGGGCAGCCGCTAAATGTAATGACCGTGTCTACGCCCAATTTTTCCGCAACTTTACAGGTATTGTCAAAGTCCGCACGGTACTTGTCACGGGCTTCTTTGTTGGGGTGAACAGGGTTTCCATGGCAGCTGAGTGCGCTAATTGTCAAGTTGTACTTGCTCAAATGCGTTTTGATATTTTCAATAATTGAGGGGTCTTGCAAAGCAGCCACAGGATCTAAATGGGCGTTGCCCGGGTAGCCGCCTGTACCAATTTCTACAGATTGAACACCAAGCCCTGCCAAGTATTCAAAGGCTTTTTCTATAGGCTGGCCGGATAGTGGAACAGTTAATACGCCAAGTTTCATATAGCACCTCTTACTTTAGAATGTCACTAATTTTCCTGTTTTGGCGGACTCGTAAATCGCTTCCAAAAGTTGTGTTACAACGTATGCTTGCTCCGGTAAAATAACGAGTGGTGTGCCTTTTGTAATAGCGTTGAAGAATACCATTTGTTCCATAACTCCGGGGTCGTCACCGGCGCCGTCGTAGAAAGCTACGCCGCCTGCACCAAGTCTAGGCGATTTTTCGTAAAGTCTGCCAAAATCGTCGCCGTTAATACGCGCGCCGTTGTTGTGCATATCCGCGCCGCCTTTTGTACCGCAAAGGGTGGCTCTGGCTTCATATGCTTCTACCATGTTCAAAGCCCAGCTAGAGTCAAGGGAAATAGTTGCGCCATTTTCCATGGTGATAAAACCGAATGCAGAGTCTTCTACTGTAAATTCTTTCGGATCCCATGGGCCAAAAGCATTACCGCATACGCCATTGCCATTGAGTTTGTGGTATACGTTACCCATAACAGATTTTGGCTTGTAGTTGTTCATAAACCAAAGTGTCATATCCAGTGCGTGTGTGCCGATATCAATAAGTGGGCCGCCGCCTTGTTCTTCTTCATTGAGGAATACGCCCCATGTTGGTACTGCACGGCGGCGAAGTGCATGCGCTCTTGCAAAATAAATTTCGCCAAAGTCGCCACGGTCTGCTGCTTCTTTAATGTATAGGCTGTTTGGTGCATAGCGGTTGTTGTAACCAATGGTTAGCAGTTTGCCTGTTCTTTTTGCGGTGTCTACCATTTCCTTAGCTTCCGCAGCTGTTTTTGCCATTGGCTTTTCGCACATAACATGCTTGCCGGACTCAAGCGCGTCGATAGTGATAAATGAATGGGATTTGTTTGGTGTGAGTACATATACTACGTCAATGGTCTTGTCTTCCAAAAGTTTTTTGTAATCTGTGTAAACTTTTGCGTCCGCTGTGCCATACTCTTTTGCAGCCGCAGCTGCTTTTTCTTCAATGATGTCACAAAATGCTACAATGTCAAACTTGCCTGTTTTTTTCATGTTAGGCATGTGCTTGCCGTTGGCGATACCGCCGCAACCAACAATACCGGCTCTTAATTTCTTTGCCATTTTGTACCCTCCTACGTGGTTTTATTAATATGTTTTTTTGCCCTTGTATAGCTAGAAAACATCTTGTTATCTAGCTTTTGGGCATTCGCATTTGATTATATCGTAAAATGTGAAAAAAGCAATAAGAAATGTACATAGTTCATATTTTTTTGCACATAAAATTTTGTCATTGTATTGACATATGGGCTATGTCCTACTATAATGTCCTTTGTGAGTTCTTTCATAGTTTAGGAGCATAGTTCAGCTGGTAGAGCGTCGGTCTCCAAAACCGAATGTCGTGGGTTCAAATCCTACTGCTCCTGTATTACATTAAAATGGGGCTCTGCCCCAAACCCCGCCGCTCCGCAGGGAATCCCTGTTACGCTTCTTTATGGGAAGCGGCAGAGCCGCTTATTTATGAAAATCTTGGAGGTAGCAATCATGGCAAAATGTGAAGTGTGTGATAAAGGTATACAAACTGGACATAGAATCAGTATTACACGTAGCCAGGTATCACGCCGTGCAAACAAAATGTGGCGTTCAAACATCAAAAAAGTACAAATTGTAGAAACAAACGGTGCTGTTCGCAAAGCTAAAGTGTGTGCACGTTGCTTGCGTTCTAAAAAAGTAACACGCGCAGTTTAATTTCAAATTGAAAAGATAAACGCCGTACGTAGCGAATTGGCTACGTACGGCGTTTTTGTATGCTACATACTAAATTTAAACCACTCCAAATCAATATCTGACCCAGGCAGGAAGATAAAATTTATACTTCCGTTACCTTCAATCAGGTTTTCCAGTTGCAGCTTGTGACTTCCATAGCTATCTTGGCTAGGCAGTGTCAGCATGTTTGTAATCTCGTTGCCCCCGGAATCTGTAAATATCATTTTTATAGTATTTTTATCCTGTTTGGAACGCCAGCTTATTTCTATTTCAGTGGCGGGGCTTTCAAAGTTCATGCCGTCAAAAGTTATGGTTACGTTATTTCCAATGCTTTCTATTGCATTGTCTTTCATTGCGAAGCTGTCACCATAAATGCTGTCATTTGCGGAAAATGGCACAACGTCGAAAGCTTTGGACTTGAACCGGAAGCCTTTGATATGGACTTTCAACTGCACGACGAAGCATAGTGTTTGTACACCAGTTAAGCGTTCCGGGAGTTTATAAGTTACATCTTGGTAAGTGTTCCAAATAGACCCTTTGTCGTAGGTGACAGTGGCTAGCTTACGCGCAGCCGGTTCGCCGGGCATCCCCAGCCAGATATCTATGGGGAATGGCTCCTTGGTTAGCGGGAATAACCCTATTGTAAACTCGTCCGAGCCAAAGCTGCCGAAGTCCAGGTTGGCAAAACCTACCTGGCTTTCGCCGTCGCGAAGGGTGGCAATACCGCGGTCGTTGCCGTTGGTCATGGGGACGTTGCTACAGTTGTACAAACCGCCGCTTACGAAAGCATACGGGTCTAGGAATGGTGTACCGTACCCTTCTATGGTGATAGGGAGTAAGGAGATTAACGTAGGGTGGCTTTGCCCATTTTTTGCGGAGCAGCGTACATAAACTTCGCCATCGCCCTTTGGGGTTAGGGTTGCAGTGTCGCCATTTATTTTTAGGTTGCCCAACGGACTGGTGATGCCACCGTCTGTTGCAAGCCGCCATTCCAAGCCGTGGTATGTGGCATTTGCGGGGTAGGTTTTGGCACTGATTGCGAAGCCGTTGCGGATGAGTTCTATTTTGCGAATCGGTATGTCTGAATAGTCTATTGTAGCGGATATTTCAGGGGCTTTGCCGTTTTCACCTTTAGAAATGGCAAGCAGTTTTCCGCTAAACATACGGCGGTTGTTAACGCCTTGGTACTGGTCGTAGTCGGTGGAATCACCGTTGTCTAGCCCCAGCAACAGTCCATTTTTGACGGTAACTTTTACACGGTTTGTGGCGTTTTCTACAGGGTTGCCGTCTGTGTCAATAGCGGTTATTTCTGTAAATGTCAATTCACCAATCGTAGTGTTGGTGAGCCTCAATTCCACGGCATCACCAAAGGAGTGGCGCTGGCATTCTGCAATAATTTTGCCGTTTTCGTCATATGCCACAGCTTTTATAATACCCGGTTCGTACGGCACGATATAGTCGGCGACAATTTTGAGCCCTTTTTCGTGGTCGATATCCCTTGTGCCCAAGGAATTGCCGTTCAAGAATAATTCCACTTTTGGCGCATTTGACGCAATGCGCACGTCTATTGGCTGCCCGGGCGACCAGTCCCAGTATGGATACAGGTGTACAAAGGGGCTTTCTGACGCGCTTGTCCATGCAGATTTATATATATATAAGGAATCCTTTGGGAATCCCGCCGTATCAATTTGCCCAAAGTAGGAATTTTTTGTGTGATATGGCGTTGGCTCGCCAATGTAGTCTGTACCTGTCCACAGGAATTGTCCTAAGCTGAACGGCGCGTCGCGATGGTCTGTAATACAGGCTTCAGTATTTTTTGCGCCCCAGCTTACGGCAGAATTGCCAAGGGAAGAACATTGCAAGTCGTCGTCACTTAGCAATGATTTTTTTAGCGGAAAGTGATAGATGCCGCGGCTTTGCACTGTTGAGGATGTTTCGCCGCCGTATATAATCCAACTTGGATTTTTGGCATGGTGACCGTGATATAAATATTCCGCGTAGTTATAGCCGATTAGCTTGATGATATCGGCACATTTTTGCGTGTTTTCCCATGGCATGTAATTGGAGCAAAGGGTAACGGGCGCATGGCCTTTGGGGTCGTGCTTTTCGACTAGGTCCGTCAAGTACTGCATAGTGGCAGAGCCGTCTTCGAAACTGGCGTGGGTATCGTAGATTTCGTTGCCGATACTCCACATGATAATAGACGGACAGTTTCTGTCGCGGCGCACCCATGATGCCACATCACGTTCTGCCCATTCATCAAAAAAGCGGGCGTAATCGTACTTGGTTTTAGGGCGCTTCCAAATGTCCGAAAATTCCGATTGTATGAGAAAGCCCATTTCGTCCGCGAGTTCCATAAAAACTTCCGCCGGCGGGTTATGCGCTGTGCGAATGGCATTAACACCCATGTCGCGCAAAGTTTGCATTTGCCGGCGCAAGGCGTCTTTGTGTACGGCAGAACCCAGTGCGCCAAGGTCGTGGTGTTGGCACACGCCATTAAGCATTACGCGCCGCCCGTTTAGGAAGAAGCCATCGGTAGTGGAATATGCAATTTCTCGGAAGCCAAAGCGCGTGTAGATGGTATCGGTTACCACTCCGTTTACCAACAGTTGAGATTCCAAAGTATAGCAGTGGGGATGGTTTATGTCCCATAGTTTGGGGCTTTTTGTAAGTAGTGTGCCGTCGGGAAGCAGTTCCGTTTCAAGCACTTCCCCTGTAGAAAGGTTTTTTACCCCATGGCGTACTTCGTAAGAAGCTCCGGCCGGTTCAACCTCCGCATCAATTTCTATGTGCCAGTTAGAATCATCTACTTTGCGCGGGGTTACATAAATTCCATCAATTGCGAAATGCGTGGCATTCTTTTTTATCAGCCAGCAATCGCGGTAAATTCCTGCCCCGGAATACCAGCGGCTGTTTGGCGACTGATAGTTTACAGTTACAAGTATTTCATTTTCGCCCGGCTTGATAAAGTCTGTTATTTCCTGTGTAAAGGCAGTGTAACCATTTTTCCATTCGCCGGCTTTTTGCCCGTTTACATATAAGGCCGAGTCCATGTAAATGCCATGGAAGCGCAGGAATAGCTTTTGACCCGGCTCTAACCTCCCCGGGGCAAAAATCTTTTTGTAACAGCCAACACCGCTTTTGTATAGGTTTTTTGTGTCGGCAATAAGCCAGTCGTGCGGGATTTGTACCGGTTTCCATGTTTCGTCTTGTTCCATTTTAAATTGCCAGTTGTTGTTGAAATTTTGCATGGTCTACCTCCAGAAATTATCGTTTGCAATAGTATACCGTAATAGATATGTGTTTGTCATACATATAGTGTATACTGCTACATATAAAGTACATGAGGTGAAATTTTATAATGCAATTATCACAAAAAGTTTGGCGGCTGGATTCCACCAAAGGCTCTGCCGCATATTTGATACTCACCGCTGATGGCTATACGCTGATAGATACCGGGTTATTTACCGCCGGGCGTGCAATTATAAATGAATTAGACAGTTTGCAGGTTACGTCTTTATCCAAAATTTTGTTGACCCACCACGATGTAGACCATATTGGCAATATGTCCTTGCTGCAACGCAAGTATAATTGTCCCGTATATGTAAATTCCTTGGATATGCCATATATCCGCGGGGAAAAGCGGCGTAAAAGCACCAAGGCGGTGTTTGATTTTTTTGTAAGAACGGATACTTCTGCTACACTGTCGCCGTTGGAAAATGCAAATTTTAGCGATATTACAATAGTTCATACCCCCGGCCACACACCGGGGCATTGCTGCTTTATATTTGAAGATTTTTTATTTGCCGGGGATCTATTTCGCCTGCCAAAACTGCGGTTGCGGCCACACAAAATGCGGACTAACTGGAATACAGAAAGGCTTGAAAATTTTATTCGGAGTAAGGTTAGGCTACCTTTTAAGTGGGTATGCCCAGCGCATTTTATGCCGTGCGAAATCACATGAATTTTTTGTTGAAATACCAATATTTTTGTGCGATACTGTACAAAATTTTTACGTGAGGGAGTGTGTATTTGTTTATGACAACTATCATACGTATACCGGGAATACTATGGAAAATAGGGATTCCTTGGTTTGCTATTTCTCAGGGATTAGGGTGGTTTAATATATCTTACCCTTTGATCTTTAACTGGCTGTACTTTTTGGGGCTATTCGTATTCTTGGATATACATTTTTGGATAAGTATATGGCAGATTTTCGGCAACTTTTTTGCAAAAGTTATCTATGGCTCTAAGTTGCCGTCGGCTGACAACTATGACTGCAAAGTTGATTATGTATTGCCTTTTGAAGGCAAGTGGACTGTTTTTAACGGCGGAGTAAGCGAAGGGCTTTCCCATTCATGGGAGATAATACCCCAAAGATACGCCTATGATTTTATAATTATGGATGATGATGGAAAATCTTTTTCCGGAGACAACAAGAAATTGCAAAGCTATTACTGCTATGGGAAAAATGTGATTGCCCCCGCTGATGGTACAGTGGTTAAAGTGAGTAACAAACATAAAGACAGCAGAGTAACCGGAGCAAAAGTATATTGCGACACGTGGGATATTAGGGGCAATTTTATAGTTATTAAACACGCCGAAAAAGAGTTTAGTTTTATTGCCCATCTTATCCCGGGCAGTATCACTGTGCGTAAAGGCGGCAAAGTGAGACAGGGCCAAGTTATCGCAAAATGCGGCAACTCCGGTAATACGTCCGAGCCGCATTTACACTTTCAGCTTCAATCCGGGAAATCTTTTTTCACATCTGCCGGTTTGCCTATTTCCTTTGTTCATATTAAGGCACAAGAAAAAACCAACTATGGTATGGCAGACCCGCGCGGTGCGCAAAAAGAAGTTATAGATGCCAAAATAAATGGAAGTGTTTATATTGGCCGCGGGCTTGAAGTGGAAAACGGAAGCAACCCCGGATCCGGGTCTGAATCCAGCGTAACAAAGTAATCGTAAAACGGCATCAAAAACTTATAGCCGCCTACAAGACGTTCCACCAATTCTGAAGCGTATAATTCATCTCCATTGTGCTGACTATGAACCAGCACAATGGATTTTTTATTGTACCAATCCGATGTTTTTTTGGTTGGCCCTGCTTTTACACGCTTATACTCGTCGCCTTCAAGGATAAACTCGTCTTGCTTTGCAAGCGGAGCAATTAGCTTTTCGAACTGCTTTGGGTCGCGGTCGATACGCGCCCTAAATTTTGCCATTGTCATTGGCTTTGCTTGGTAATACCCTAAGCCATATCTCCAGCTTTCAGGGGATAACTCGAACCAAAATACCGGTGTCGCCGTCCATTCTTCGCTTGGCTTTTCGATAGTAAACCACAAGTTGCACCTGTACGGCTCACCGTCACGTACGCGCCGTGCATCCCTGTAAATACGTGAAACTTTATGGGCAAAACCGTGGCCGCTGTAATCTGCCGCTATCCGCTCGAATACATCTTGGGCCAACGCTTTCATAGGAGCCTGAAAATCTTGCAAGAATATATTTTTGTTTGCCTCAAACCAAGCTTTATTATTGTTAAGGCGTAAGTTCCACATAAAATCTATTGTTTGAGGAGAAAATCCACTAAACATTTTACACATCCAATCCGCCCATTACGGGCAATTTTTTCACCAACCGATATGTTTCCGTTCAAACATTGTCCCACCCACCATTCCACATATGTTGAATTCTGGGTATATGTTTATGGGTGGGTGAGACAATGTTTTGCAGGAAACATAGAGTATGAAAAGCGTTGGTCAGTTGGTGATATTTTATCACCAACTGGATTTTATTTTCATATATTTGCCCATCCTAAAACGGCCGCTTTTTAAAATATCCTTTTTCTTTCCAGTTATCATACGGATAATTGCCTTCGCGAACAAATTTTTTTAGTATTATGCTTGCTGCGTGATAAAATACTATAGTTGAAATATACGGGCGGCCCTTTTTGGCTTTGTAAAATTTTTGCGCCGCTTTGCGGAGTAATTTTTCGTATTTTGCCTGTTTTGGCTCGGGCATTTTGCCCCATTTGTCCATAAACAACCTAAAACCAAGAGAATAGACACGGTTTACACCGCAATGTTTAAGAAAATTTTTTATTGGCTTTATTGCGGCAGTTGAGCCTGCGCCTGTCGTTATTACAAATGCTTTTTTCTCAAACATCTCCGCTCTGGGCGACACATTTAACACCAAAAAATCTATGTGGTCAAAGAGGCTTTTCATAGCGGCAGGCATACTACAGGCTCCGTAATGCGGTGTGGCGAAAATTAAAGCATCTGCGCCAAGAATTGCATCTAAAATGGGGGATACATATTGTGCGTTGGGGCATTTTTCTTGCAGCCCTTGAAAGCACAAAGTACAGCCTGCGCAAAACACGGGTAAAGCTTCCGGAAAGAAAAATTCTGTAAAGCTAACGTCACCATACTTTGATAATTCGTTCATAAAAATATTTGTTGCGAAATAGGTATTGCCCTTTCTGGGGCTGCCGTGAAAAACGGTAATCTTCATTAGATCCCCCCTACCCTCTGCTGCTGGCATATCAATATGTAATCATGATAACACAGCAATTTTAGATTAGTCAAAAAGGATATGCCATTCGACATATCCTTTTTGGTATCATTTTAAATGGAACGTAAAGCACATTACTCACTCACAAGCGCATAAGCAGAAATTTTACGTATTCTCCACGCGATGAGCATAGACACAGCGTAGGCCAGTGCAACAAGCACAACAGACGGCACAACAACCCAGCTTATAGGGGTCAATAAATTTGATTGCGCAATACCCATGCCACCCGTAACCGCTTCCATAAGTGGGTTAAACAGAATATATGCTCCTATTGCGCCAACAGCTGCACCTAATACTATACTTGGGCTTAGGCTTAGGGCAATTTGGTTCATAAGCTGGAAGGTTGTAAAGCCCAAAGCTTTCTGTATCCCCAGCTCACGCCTTTGGCGAATGATTGTAGTTTTTATTACCAAGTATAGTACAAGCACCACCACTGTAACCGCCGTTGTTAATAAAACAACATTAACTGCTGCAAAAATATCACCAATAACACTCAATTGGCCGTCAAATTGTCTTTGCGCAGATACCAGCAGCACATTTATATCCGCATTTACTGCAGTAAAGGCTTCTATAAATGCATCCACATCTACTTCATCCAATACGTATATATAAAATACAGTAGAGCCAAAATCCGGCATAACATGCTTGGCACCGTTAAAAGTTATCATACCAATTTGGTTGCCCATTTCTTGTACAGTACCCGTTACAATATACTCTCTTTCGTAGTAACCGCTTCTGATTGTAACCCAATCACCTACATTTTTGCCCAATTCTGATAAAATCGCATGATGCAACACAATTTCGCTATCCAGTATGGGGAAGCGTCCGCTCACCAGCTCGTTACCAGCAAGATATGAAAAATTTTCTACTATTCTCATATTAACTGCCGATTCGTCAATTAACAGCGTAGTTGAATCAAGACTAAAAATCATTTCTACATCGGGGTCGCTTGCTATTCTTTCGCGTAAAGCTGCGCCAGCCTCCGCATTATCTGCTACGGCAAAAATATCAGGCACTTCCCCAAACATGCGTATAAATGCAGATGTGTTTACGCTCATATTGTAGTGAATCAAAAGACCTTCGGCGGCCAAAATTGTAACAGCGGCAATAATAAGGCTAACCATAATGGTCTGCTTTTTGTTTTTTAAGATATTCTTTATCGCAAGCAAAAAACTTAGTGCGCCACGGGTTTTATCCAGTGGAAGCGGGTTTCTTTTAAAACTATGAGTGGTAATACCGCCACGCAAAGCAACCAGCGGATACAGTTTTTTTATTCGCCTTGCAGTTACATAGGAAAATAACAACACCATAGCTAAAGCCAAACCTAACACAACAAATACCATAGCTATATCAAATGACGGGACCCACAGCAAACCAAGCATAGGCTCCAATGCGCTTGCAACTATTGGAAACAACGCCTGCGCCAGCAATATCCCCGCCACCCCACCAGCGAAAGCAATTAAACAAAATTGCATGACAATTGACATAATAATTTGACGATTGCGATAACCTACTGCCTTTAACACGCCAATATTTTTCATTGCTTCTTCAATATCGTTATTAATGCGGAAGCGTATGACAATTGCACACACAATAAGCAGGGTTATTGCGAATGTTACCATCATTGCCGCAGCTATTGCAGGTATCATTGTTCTGTTTTGAAACGCAGCACTGTAACTCACGGTAATACTGTCAAACTTGGCCCTGAACGCAGCGCCAAGAGCTCTGTCACCTTCAGTCATACGTGCTGATATTAGTATGTTTCTGCCGCCCGGCAGTTTGTCACGAAGCGCTGCAAAAACAGTCTCAGACACATACACACGCCACATGCTGTTCATACTTGTGCCAAACATAATCTCTTCAGTACTTCCAGCAACGCTAAAGAGACGTTCTTCTCCCATAAATTCAAGCCTAAAATCATCACCTATAGTAAACCTGCCATCTAAAAATAAAAAATGAGGTATATATATGGCATTCCCTTCAAGAGGCATGTAGTCGCCAATTAATGAAGGGGGGTTCATAGTCTGTTGTGCAGTTTGGGTGGCAATTATTATGTGTCCACCAAGGGGTTCATCACCCATAATAAAACTACCCATACCTTGTAACACATATTGGGTTTCAACTTCAACTACCCCTGTGAAATTTCTAACAAAGTCGAGCGGTACTTCCAGTGGGTCGTTTTCGCTAACAAAGGTTACAAAATGGGGGGTGTTAAGTTCCTCTGCCCGCTGGTCAAAAAAATTACCCAGCCCTGTAAACAGTACAAGCCCAATATATAAAAACGTAGCCGCAAGCAGCACTAACAGCAACATGCTAAAAGTTTGGCTCTTTCTTTTACGAAGGTTTGCCTTTGATAAAATCCAAATATTTCTCATACTACCACCCCATCTCCGCTAAAAATTCTTTAAGCTTTGCATTGCGTCCAGCATCGCCGCTTTCATACTGCCCTAAAAGGCACTCGCCAACAATGCCGCCGTCACGTACATACAATACACGATTGCCTCGGTATGCAGAGCGCAAGTCGTGTGTAACCATAACAATGCTTTGGCCCTGCTCGTTTACTTCGGTCAGTGCGTCCAGCACAGCTTTACCGTTTGCGGAGTTTAACGCGCCTGTAGGTTCATCTGCAAAAACAATTTTGGGGTTATTAATCAGCGCACGGGCGATACCTGCCCGCTGGCCTTCCCCACCCGATACCTGGGAAGGGAATTTGCGCCACATGGTTTCGTTCAGGTCGAAGCGTTTCAAAAGTGTTTTTGCACGTGTGGCGATGTCTTTACGGTTTTTGCTCACCAGCAAGCCGCAAGCCATCACATTGTCCATGATGCTCATGTTGTCCAGCAAGTACGTTTGCTGGAACACAAAGCCGCAGTTGTCCCGGCGAAACACAGCCAGTTTGTCGTTAGACAGGCCGCTGATATCCTTGCCCATAAAGTTAATCGTCCCAAGCGTAGGCTTATCCATACCGGATAAAGCATACAGCAAGGTAGACTTACCCGCGCCCGACGGCCCCATGATAACAGTAAAATCACCCTCGTAAATTTCCAAGTCAAGGTTTTTAATGACGTGCTGCTGTAAGCCGCCGCTTGAAAATGTCTTGCATAGTTTGTTTGTTGCCAGAATAGTTTTTTTCATTCGATATTCTCCTCAAAAAATATAATAGGATTGCTCATTTGCAACCCTATTATAAATCCCCCAACCTTAACGCGACTTTAATTCAACCTTAATTAACCTTAAATATTTGTGATGGTACCTTAAATAAATATCAAGCCAGCCTAAGCAACAACCGTACCACAAAGCCGCCATCACAGTTTTCGCAGTCAATGCCCCCCTGCATTTGCTCCATAAAATACTTTGATATATGAAGCCCCAGCCCGTATCCTTTCGTTTTTTCGGTGTTCTTTCCACGATAAAATTTACCCGTAAGCAGCGGCAATTCTTCTTCCGATACACCAGCACCAAAATCTTGTACATCTATAACCAAAAATTCCTCGTCTATAAATGCAGTAACAGCAATATCCGTATCGGCGTATTTGTAGGAATTACTGATGATGTTATCAAACACTTGCTGCAACCGCATTTGGTCGGCTAAAACAATACAACTTGGTACCGAAAATGGTTTTACCTTGCCGCTATAATCCGCACTGTGAATTAAATGGGGAATCTCTGTGCTTAAAATTTCTGTAGGCGTTACGCGCAATACTTGCAATTCCTCAAGCGTCGCGTGGAACATATTTGTGACCAAATCATCTATCTGCTCCAGTTTTGCGTTGATAGAGTTAAATCTCTTTTTTTCGTTTTCATCTTTCGTCTTTGCAAGCAACAGCTCCATGGATGACTTTATGGAGGCTACCGGGGTTTTTATGTCGTGGCTCAGTGTTGCCACAAGTTCTTTTTTGCTTTGGTTGGCTTTGTATTCGTTTTCTTTTGCGGTTTTTAATTCATCCCGCAGCAAATCAAAGCTTTCTGTAAATGCCCCAAACAGGTTGCTTTCGTCCATTTCTAGTGGAATATCCAAATTGCCGGCGGCAATGCGGCTGGCTAAGCTTTGCAGTTTGCGGAACGGCGTTAGAATTTTTCGCTGATAATATAAATGAAGCAAAACACCGGCTATAGCAAAGGCGCAGATAATTAGATACATGAAAATTTGCAAGGTATTATCCCTGCCGCGCCTTGTCGCGTCCATCTCTTCGAAAGCTTGTGTCAAAAAAATGGTTTGCATCAGTGCGGCCTCTTGTTCAGAGTCGCTCTCCATTGCCATTTGTATGGCAAAATGAATGGCGACAGAATCCGGAGCCGGTACATCGGCCCTAAACGCAAAAAAAGTGGCGATAAAGCCTACAAGAACTATCGCGGCAATGGCAATTAGAGGCTTTTTCATGGCTTTGCCCCAAAAATGTAACCCGTTCCGCGAACTGTTTTGATATAACAAGGCTCGGCGGGGTTTTCTTCAACTTTCTCCCGCAAACGGCGCACGTGTACATTGAGTGTGTTATCTTCGACGATGGAATCTTCCCACACATTTCTAAAAAGCTCTTCTTTGGGAATGACACGGTTTTTATTTTTTACCAAGTACGCCAACAGCTTATATTCCATTGCTTTTAGTTCCACCTTTTTACCGGCAACAGATACTTCATTATCTGCAAAATTAATTTGCAAATCTTCTGATGCAAAAACTTCGGTGTCCAGCGCGGCACTTTTATAGCGTTTTAGCGTTGCCTTCACTTTTGCAAGCAGCACCGTAAGGGAATATGGCTTTTTAATATAATCGTCGCCACCGATGTTTAAGGCCAGCACCATATCGTCATCGCTTGTGCGTGCGCTGATAAATAAAATAGGCACATTAGTTGTTTTACGCAAATATTTGCACAGGTCAAAGCCCGATGAATCGCCTAAGTTGATGTCAAGCAAAATCAAATCCGCTTCATTTTGGCGCAAAAAATCTAAGCAGGCTTTTTCGTCGGCGACCCAAGCCGTTTTTACGTTAAACATATTAAAATATTCGCAGGTGTTTTCCGACAGCATCACCTCGTCGTCAACAATTAGGCAATCGTATTTCATTGGGGTTTTCCTTTCAGCAAGGCTACCGCTTCCACATGCGGCGTGCGTGGGAACATGTCCATACCTTCGATTTTTTCCACCGTATAACTTGCGGCAACCAGCAAATCTAAATCCCGCGCAAGTGATTTTGGCTTGCACGCTACGTAAACAAGCCATGGTGCGCCAAGTTCTATAATAAGCGGCAATGCCTTTGGATGCAGGCCGTCGCGGGGCGGGTCTACCACTACAACGTCTGGTATAGCAGCGTGTTCCTTAATTACGGCTTGTACGTCCCCTGCGTAAAAGTGGCAATTGGTTATGTTGTTAAGCCTGGCATTGTCTTTTGCGGCTTTTATTGCGTCTTCGACCAGTTCGATTCCCAGTACTTTTTCAAAATGCGGCGATAAAATTTGCGTTATTGTGCCGGTGCCGCAGTATAGGTCATATGCGAGGGCAGATTGCGTTTGTAGGGGCGAACTGTGTTCGCCCGCATAATTCTTCACAATATCATACAACTTCTCCGCCCCGGCAGAGTTTGTTTGAAAAAACGAAAACGCGGATACTTTGAATTTTAGCCCGCAAATTTCTTCATTATAATAGTCGCGCCCATGCAGCAGCTTAACATTTTCGTTTTTTACCGCATCTGCAACGCCGTCGTTCATGCTATGCAAAATACCGACTATTTTTCCGTCAAGTTCAAGGCTGCAAAGCCCTTCCACAAGTGGTTCAAGCGGTGTTGCCAGTGTAGAAGTGGTAGACAAGTTAAGCAGAATTTCTCCCGTAAACTCCCCTCGCCTAAGCACCAAGTGCCGCAAAGCGCCGATGTGCCGCTTGCGGTGGTAAAATGCTTCGCCGGAATTACGGAAATATTCCAGTACATACATGATTATGCGTTTGAAGTCGTCGCAGATTAGTACGCAATGCTCTGGCGTGGCAACTTCATAGAAATTGCGCTGTTTGCGCATTCCCAATGCCAAGCGGCCGTTTTTTCCTTCGTCGCCAAAGGCCAATTCCATTTTATTGCGGTAGCCAGTTATATGCGGCGCAAGATGCAGTGTTTTTACCAGATAGCCGTAATCACTTAAAGTTTCTATCAAGGCATTCTTTTTTATGTCTAACTCTTGCTCATATGGTATGTCTAGGTACTTGCAGCCGCCGCACCGTCCAAAATGTTCGCATGATATGTCCATTTTATTGTTCCTTTCCATCTACACAATTTCTAAAATTATCGTATCTTTTCTATCGAAACGTGTCAATATCTGTGGCTCTAATTTCTTTTCAGGAAAAAAGCCTGCTTGCCTTATCGTACTATTGTATAATTATACTATCTATGAAATTTTCTAAGGAGGTAATCTATGCTTTGGGTAAAAGACAGTATACAAGATGTATTGCAAAAACTTGACACAGGTATGAGGGGTTTAAGCAAGGAAGAAGTAGAAGGCCGCATTCAAAAATATGGCTTAAACGAGTTTGAAGAAGAAGATAAAGATACGTTCATGCAAAAAATTCTTCATCACCTCTCGGAAATTCCCACAATAATACTTATGATAGCTGCCGTTATCGCTACCATTGCCGCAATAATGAACGCACGTGGCGAATACGGCGGTACTGCAAGCGACTGGGCAAAGGTAGCGGTAATCCTATCCATTGTAGTTATAAATGTGTGCTTGGGGCTTTACCAGGAAAGCAAAGCTGAAAAAGCCCTAGAAGCACTGAAAAAAATGAATGCCTTCAAAACTACGGTTATCCGTGACGGCGTAAAACAAATCGTAGAAGCCAACCAGCTTGTACCGGGCGATATCGTAGAGCTGAATACAGGTGACGTTATCACAGCAGACGCAAGGCTTATAGAAGCCAGCAGCCTGCAAGTGGAAGAAGCGGCCCTGACCGGCGAAAGCGTACCCGTGGAAAAAGATCCTGCAGCAGTCATTGCCGAACCCGTGTAATAAGTCCCGGTACGTTTACGGCGGAAGGCACGATGGTACAGAGTTTGGGCGTTAGAGAGTATTTGAGTATTTGAGTATTGGTGAATGTGTGGTGGTGACGATACGAGGATAGAGGCGATTCCCCGCTCCTGCACCTCTTATGAATTGAAACAATAAAAGGGCGCTTGGATGTTGGTGTTGAGACAATAACACGATATCCAATGTCCTTTTATTGTTTTGGATGCATAATGCACGCAGATATGCTATAGTTGTAGTATGGATTTGAGAAGAGAATTTATATTTGGAGGCATCATATGGTTTCACAATACAAACAAGAAGTGTCCAAGTACACGAAAAAAGACGCAATAATCGCTCTTTGTTTTTTTGTTTATGTTAGCATTGTGGTTTATGTATTAAGTGTACTTAGTAGAGTATCTTCTCTTGGAGATATTGCCAATTCAATAATTATTTTTGGACTTACTGTTGTGCCATGTTTTGCTATAGTCATGTTAAAAAAACAAGGCACCTTTTCTATTGGTGTTCACACGAAAAATTTATGGTCAGCACTTGGTATAGGTGTAGCACTTTCTGTATTTGTTCTTTTAATGCGAGCTATTATACCGGGATTTGTAGAGGGCTGGGAGTTTCACCCTTTAAGTCATGCAATGCTTATGCTGTATTTTACTGTGATAGTAGCTGTTTCAGAAGATATAGTATTTACAGGCTATATTCAAACTAGAATATATGGCTTGATAAAGAACGATATTGTGGCTGTGCTGGTTGTGGGCTTTCTGTTTGCTGTTATTCATGTTGTTGCGTATTTGGGGATTTTTGGAATGTCCAATTTTAATATTATGTCCCTATCAACAAGATTTCCGTTTTGGATTGGTATGCATATAATCTATAATCTCGTTTTCAGAAGACGTTTTTCTATTTTCCCAGTTATAATGATACACACTGCTTGGAATTTCAGCAATATGGGGATATTCGTTATAGTTGGTGGAAACATTTTTATAAACATTTCGTTCTACGTGCTTTTATCAGTGATGGTCATATGGACAATCTTAGCGCATCTCCTTACCCGTAAGACATTACAACCAAGCTAAGCAGAAAGCCTAGAATATAGACGATTTTGGGTGCCCGGCATTTGTATCAAAATCAACGTCCAATAGGGCGCTTGGATGTTGAGATTAGGATAATCTCACAAATCCAAACGCCCTTTTTGTTTTATAGCAATGTATATTTACTTGCGCTTTTCAGCTTTTTCACTTTCTATTTTAGTCTGTATGCCATCAATTTCAGGTTTAAGATACAACAAAAACTTTTTCATATTTCCCAACGTTTTAGCGTCTGGATTGATGAACATTAATGGGGAATGACATTGATTTTCAAACACTTTACCCAAAATTGTCCTTTTACCGCTACCCATACATTTTTCCCAATTTTCACTGCATTTTCTGCAGGGGCTTGCAAACGCCCAAATCGCATTTTTAAATTCATCGTCTGCTGAATCGCTACCGTCAAAGTCACATGAATTGAACCAAAACGTCCAAGGGCCTACGCCGCCAGCGTCGCCATTAAATGTTACATAACCAATACTGTTTCCGACCACTCCGCCAACAGCACCGTTCCATCCGCCGTAACCGCTTTCGGAAGCATTATAATCAAGCCGTATGTCGTTCTCCCGTAAAAAAGCGACAAAATCCAATGCGTTCTTTAATGAGTCACCCTTGATTTTGCTATTAATCCTATCTTCAACTATAGGAGCGGTGTTTCCGTTGTTCTGTTCTAACATGGTTTTTCTCCTTTATAGTCTATTCACTTTTAGAGCGGACTTTATGTCCGTTCTAAAAGTGAATATGACTTTCCGAAATTCAGCGGTTTATGCTATAGCACATGATACGGTTTTAAAGTTAAACCGCTATACGTAAAATATTTTTGCTTGTTGTTATTATAAAGTACGACATCGTGTCCATGTCAAGAAAATTATTTTCGAGTGCTCCCGTGTTGCTCCCGTGTGTGGAACAGCCTCTTTTCTCATTTTCTGCTATAATTCCACAAAAAGAGCAGACACGGTCACACAGACGCAAAACTTTTATGTTATACTTTTTTGCAAAGAGAGGCGATAAAAATGCACGCATGGGAATCCATACAAAAAACATTGGATTACATCGAAGAAAATATCGGGAATGAAATCCATATTGAGACGTTGGCAAAAATCGCCGCCCTGTCAGTGTTTTATTATCAACGATTATTTACCCGCCTTGTGAAAAAAACCGTTCGGGAATATATTAAATTGCGCCGGTTGGCTATTGCTTGCAAATGCCTTAAAAATAGGAATAATCATATTACAGATATTGCAGCACGGTATGGATTTGGCAGCCGCGAAACATTTTCCCGGGCTTTCAAGGACGCCTACGGGCTGCCCCCATCCGAATACCGGGACAAGCCTGCCGGCTTAAATCATTTCGACAAGCCTAATTTGTTACTCAATTATGTTATGGTAGACGAGGGAGTGCCTTTAATAAGCGAAGGAATTGTGTTGGAGTATAACCGCAAAATGCTTAGTGAACCTATCCATTTTCTTGGTGTAAAAGATTTTTGGCGTTTCCAATCAGGCAAGATGCTTGGAGAAAGGCCCGAAGTTTCCGGACCAGCCGCTATATGGGAGAAATTTTTTAATGTGCTTGGTGATATCCCATGTATCCCTTGCGGACGGCAAGTTGGTGTTTCCTATCACGGCGGTGCGCCGGACGGATATTCTACTTATTTTGCCGGGGCGGAAGTGGAAGCCGGTACGACCGACGCGCGTTTCGCAAATTGGCAGCTTCCTGCAAGGGAGTATATTGTTTGTGAATATGAAGCGGAAAATTTTAAGCAGCTTATGGTTTCGTTAGGCATAATGATGAAGTTTACGCGGTTTTGGCTAAAAAAGCATGGGTTAATGGCAGATGGTTTTTTCCCGGAGATATATTACCAAAACATCCCCGATGCACACTATGCTTATATGGAAATGTGGATTCCGTTCAGAGAACGTGAAAATAAAGAACAAAAGGAGAATGACAAATGAACAAGTACGAAGAAGGAATGGCCATTCTTGAAGAAAAATTTGGTGGCGGTAAAGACAACATCATCAGCCTTGCGACCATAGCCGTTGAACCGAATGCAGACGGCAAGCCCCGCCCCGTCGTGCGCGATGTAGACGCGCATTACGAAGATGGCGTTTTCTACACCGTCACATGGGGAGAATCATCAAAAATGCTGCAAATCGCGCATAACAATGAAGTGGCCGTTGCGCCTTGCTTTGGATGGTTCCACGCAAGCGGCATAGGCGAAAATTTGGGCTGGGTGCTGGACCCGAAAAACGCCGGAATTAGGACTAAACTACGCACAACTTTTGAAAAATGGTACGACATGGCTAACAACGAGAACGATAAAAATTGCTGCATCTTAGCGGTTCACCTTACGAAAGGGATAATCAACATTAACCATCACGAGAAGCTATATCATATGGACTTCACAAATAAGTCAGCAGTCGTGAAGGAGTAAAGTTGATGATAAGCATGTTAAGTGCAATGAAAAAGAAGAAAAATGGCATTCCGGAAGATGTGCTGCCTATCTTTGAAGATATTTTGCAAAAGCTCCGTGATGAGTCGGGGCCACATTTAGTAGGCGTTAAATATTTTCAACCCGAGTGGGATGACGAATTTTGCAGGGCTATGG
>Ga0123355_10001355_pt1 | contig 34038 bp, 33 predicted proteins | sample TergutEmb28metaG_3_FD_89872 | JGI IMG/M metagenome (GOLD analysis project Ga0123355, IMG submission 89872) | Embiratermes neotenicus P1 segment gut microbial communities from Petit-Saut dam, French Guiana - Emb289 P1 | ecosystem: Host-associated > Arthropoda: Insects > Digestive system > Gut ...
CGGAGTGTCTACGCCCCATGGATTTGATAGATCATAGATTTTTGGCATCTTTGTCTTGTCGAGATAGAATTTGCTCTTGTCTAGTGGCATATAGGCCATGGTATAATCCTCCTGAAATTATTATATGATATTTTCCTCTGCATAATAATCTAAACCTTGGAATTGTACCAAAGTCAAGCAGTTTTTGTTGGACTTTACGCTAAAATAGGTTATAATGTATATATCTTTTGACGAAATCAAAAATTGCGCAGTGAGCAAAGCTTAATTTAAGGGGGGGAGGAAGTGCGCTACAAAATTGGCGATGTAGCAGGAATTCTGGGAATTTCACCTGATTTGATACGTTACTATGAGGAAAAAGGCGTTGTGTCCCCGAGTAAGGATCCGCATAATAATTACAGGTACTATGACACATGGGACATTAACTACCTCATTGACTGTCTTTGGTATAAGAACTTCGGGTTTGGTATTGAGCAAATAGCAAATATGGTCTCCGAATGTTCATATGATGGCTTGCATGAAAGGCTTGAGGCCAGGGGGCAGGAAATCATGGAGGTAATCCGCCGTCAGGAACTATTATTGCAGAGGATACGCCTTTTTTGTGAAAGACTTGAAACCACAAAAAGCCTTTTGGGTAAGTGTGATTTATGCGAAAATTCCGAATTTGTCAGGTACATAAACCGCCGGAATTTTACCTACGACAACAACCCGAATTTGAGAGAGATAACACGCAAATGGCTAAAATATCTGCCATTTTCGCGCCGCTACTTTGAAATGCCAAAAGACGCATTGGCAGAAGTGCGGGGAGATTATGAGTGGGGGTTCTCTCTGGCAATGCAGTATGTGGAGGAGTTTGGCGTGGAAATCAAATCGCCCATAGAGCACATGCCATCAAGGCTGTGCCTACATTCAGCGTTCAAAATAGTCGGCAGGGATCAGTTTTCAGTACAACATATAGATTATTTGATGCAATACGCATCGGAAAACAACTATGAAGTAGTGGGTGATGCCTTTGGAAATCTGGCGTGTAGCGTTATTGAAGACGGACAACCTGTGGGATATTTTGAAGTCTGGCTTCCAGTTGCCCCATCACCCTAAGTATTTATTGCAAAGAAAACAAACATATTACATAATTACAACATAAAGAAGATCGAGGTGAGCAAAATGTCAAAGAAAGTACTTATAATTGAAGATGATGACAATATTGCGGAGTTACTTCGGCTGTATTTAGAAAAAGACGGATTTACAGTTGCAAGAGCTGAAAATGGAGCGTTGGGGCTTGCTGAGTTTGAGCGTTTCCATCCTGATTTGGTGCTGCTGGATATTATGATGCCAGTGCTTGATGGCTGGGGCGTTTGTAAAGAAATAAGGGCAGTATCAAATGTGCCTATAATAATGCTTACCGCAAAAGGTGAGACTCTGGACAAAGTCACTGGGCTCGAAATGGGTGCGGATGACTACATTGTCAAGCCATTTGAAGTAGGTGAGCTCATTGCGCGTATACATGCGGTAATGCGCCGGTTTGACAATGCCGATTTACCCGAAAGCAAAAGATTGACATTCGACAACCTAATAATCGATATGGATGCATTTGAATTATACGTAAAAGGCAAACGTGTCGATGCCCCGCCAAAAGAAATGGAACTATTGTTCCACCTGGCATCATCCCCCAACAGAGTATACACCAGAAACCAACTTCTTGATGAAGTCTGGGGGTTTGATTATTTCGGAGATTCCCGCACAGTCGATGTCCATGTTAAAAGACTTCGTGAAAAACTGGAAAACGTCAGCGACAAATGGTCGCTCAAGACTGTCTGGGGTGTCGGATACAAATTCGAACTCATTGACGGATAATGAGACAAAGTCTATACTTCCGTAATTTTTTGGCGGTTGCGCTGATAGTTTTTCTGAGTTTTACACTGCTCGGAGGGCTGTCGTCGGCATGGAACTACAGACGTACAATGTCCGAAAAAAGAGACATGATGATCGTGACATTGCAGGAAACTGCCAGATATATAACTGTGCAGCATGTGTATTATGGTGTGGATCTAGGTGATCTGAGCCTGAGCATGTGGCTTTCATTTACCTCCAGCGTTTCAGGATTTGACCTGATTGTAACTGATGCGGACGGGGTGGTCAGGGCTTGCTCGGAAAGAGATATAATGCATTTTGGGCGGCAAGTTCCGATGTCAATTTTGCAAGCAGCCGCAATGGGTGGAGATAATGTCAGGCTTTCTTCAGTGGGAGAAATATATCCTGAAAGACGCCAAGTAGCTGGAGCCCCCATATTTGGAACAACAAGTGGGGAAGCAATGATTTTTGGATACCTCTTTGTTTCCAGCGATATGGCTGTGTTTCGGCATGAATGGCAAACTTTTTCCGGGGTATTCCTCATCATTGCACTCAATGTAATGGTGCTGACATTTGTAATATCATTTTTAGCGGCAAAAAAAATGGCACAGCCCCTCAATGAGATGGCGGGTGCCGCACGTCGGTTTGCAAGAGGGGATTTTTCAACACGGGTCGAGAGCTCCGAAAAAAACGATGAGCTGAGCCATCTTACAAAAGCGTTTAATGCAATGGCAGATTCTCTGGAAAGCTCTGAGACATTCAGACGAGAATTTATTGCAAATGTTTCCCATGAACTAAAAACACCGATGACAATCATATCGGGTTTTGCTGAGGGGCTTTTAGATGGAACAATCCCACCAGAAAACGAGAAAAAATATTTGGGTGTAATCCTATCAGAATCCCGTAGGCTTTCAAGGCTCGTAAAAAGCATGTTGGACATGTCGTCACTCCAGTCGACAGACTCCAGCGGAACACTTGATGGCAAGTTTGACATATCAGAAATTGTAAGGCTTGCCTTACTTAGCCTTGATGGTAAGATTGAAAGCAGGAAACTGGATGTAGAAGCTAATCTGCCAGAAGAAGCAATAATGACTTGTGGCGACAGTGATGCAATAACACAAGTCGTCTATAACTTGCTTGACAATGCGATCAAGTTTTCAAAACCGCAAGGAATTGTTGGTGTAGAGGTTTGGAAACAAGGCGCACTTGCATATGTGTCTGTAAAAAATAACGGTGAGAAGATTGCTGATGAGGATTTGCCATATATCTTTGATCGCTTCCACAAAGGCGACAAGTCCAGAAGCTTTGATAAAGAAGGCGTGGGACTGGGGCTCTACATTGTCAAAAAGATTCTTGATAATCACAACCAGAACATATTCGTTGAAAGTCGTGAAAGCTTGACTGAATTTATATTTACGCTGGCTATTGCCAAGGAGTAGTGCTAAATGAAATTCTATATTGTTGATGTATTTGCTGAAAATAAATATCAGGGCAACCAATTGGCCGTATTTATACCGGATGGTGACCTTCAAACACAGCAAATGCAACAAATCGCACGTGAAATAAATTTCTCTGAAACAACATTTATCATTTCCGGAAAAAAGCCTAATGGTGGTTATGATTGCAGGTATTTTACCCCAGATGTTGAGATACCATTTGCTGGGCATCCCACACTGGGCACGGCATACATAATTCATCACATCATTGAGCAACGCAAAAGCGACAAAATTCTGCTCAATCTTGAGGTCGGAGAAATTCCGGTCACGGTTTGTGCAGATATTTTTACAATGGAACAGAAAGAGCCGGAATTTGGCATTATCGCCGAGAATCCAGAAAAAATAGCGAAAATACTTAGAATAAACAAAGATGATATAGACGAAAAATATCCGATTCAAGTCGTATCCACCGGACTGCCCAGTCTGATTGTGCCGCTAAAGTCATATGATGCACTAAAGCGCTGTGCAGTGAATCACGAACGATATCAAAACTTCATTGACAACATTGTAAAATGCAATTTGCTTGCCTTTTTTCCGGAAAGTGAAGAAACAATCAGGGTACGGGTGTTCGTGGATGATCCGGGGTTTGTGGAAGATGCCGCTACAGGCAGCGCCAACGGAAACCTGGCGGGCTACATACTAAAATACGAAGTGTTTGACAATCACGAGACATCATATCATGCGCTTCAAGGATATGAAATGAACAGACCATCACTACTCAGAGTCACCGCAAATTTGACCGATGAAAGATACACGATCAAGGTTGGTGGAAAGGTTTTTCTGATAGCCGAAGGCATTTGGGTATAAAACCTAGGAGATTAATTCGTGCAAAAAACATTATTCAATCTCATACAACAATACCGCACAATATCAATCTCAGGTATGTGCAAAAACGCCGGAAAAACAACAACCCTTAATAATCTCATCCAAAATACCCCACACAGCGAAATCCTAGCGCTGACCTCCATAGGCAGAGACGGTGAAAGCGTGGACACAGTGACCCAAACGCATAAACCCGGTATATACATTCGTGAGGGCAGCCTGTTTGCTACTGCACAAGATTTACTGCAATACTGTGATGTGACTAAGGAAATAATCGAAAATACGAATATCGCGACACCGCTGGGCCGCATAGTTCTGATTAGAGCGCTCAGTGATGGGCATGTTCAGCTAGCCGGGCCGTCCACTGTGCAGCAACTTGTTTTGATAAAAGAAATGTTTAAAACATTTGGGGCAGACCGTATATTCATTGATGGGGCTGTAGGGCGGAAATCACTTTGCTCCAGAAGCTTGGCAAATGCCTCAATTCTTTGTACGGGCGCATCATACAATAAGAGCCTTGATGAGACAATTGCAGATACCGCTTTTGTATGCAACTTGCTTATGACAGAAGAAATGACGGAAATCAAGACGCTGATAGACGTTGAGCATTTGTCGCAAAAATATGCATTAATGGGGAAAGACATAAGCTGCTACCCAGATAGTAGCGACATGTCAAAGATTTTGAAGCAGGCAAAAGACGCAAAGTATCTATATGTTGAAGGCGCTATTACAGATAGTTTTCTAAAATCAATGATACGTTTTGGCTTTCCAAAAGGACTTATATTTGTTACACGCGATGCGAGCAAGCTGTTGATAACCGAAGAGACCCAGAGAAAGCTGGTTGCAAGAGACGGACGATTTGGTGTTCTTGAGCGCATTAATTTGGCAGCAATAACAATTAACCCATATTCCGCTTATGGTGGTCATTTTGACGCACAGGAGTTTATAACAAAGATGTCAGAGGCTGTTTCAATTCCGGTCATAAACCCGATGAGATAAAACCGATGGAAGTAGCTAAGGGTGCTGAGGGAGTCGAACCCCGGTAGCAAAATCAGAAGTGGGGCATACTAATGATCGACCTTGATTATGAACAAAAAAAACGTATAGGATTTACATATGTGCTTGATCTGATTCAGCCAACCTCTCCCTATGGAAAAGAGGCGCTTAGGCATATCTTGCCAGCATCTGTGGAACAAGAACAATCATTGCGGATGGAGCTTGAAAATATAGCGAAAATACAAAAAATCCTGAAAGTTTCAGAACAAGCCGTAATAAAGCTCTTAGAGATATTTCAACAGCTGAGATATATCAGAGCCTCAATTGAGGGCATCGGCGGGCAAATGAGCGAAGTTGATTTGTTTGAAATCAAACGGCTTTTGATACAGCTGGACGAAATAATTCCAATTTTTGAGGAAATAAACACAGACGCACAGCTAAACAATATCACAATGGTGCAAACAAAACAGGCGCTTATGATTCTGGATCCGGAAGAAAGTAAAATAGCCTCATTTCACATCAGTACAAAAAGCTTTCCGGTGCTAGCCACTGTGCGAAACGAAAAAAAAGAAGTTGAAAAAAAACTGCGAGAAGCTATTGTCCCGGAAGAAAAAAAAGCATTGCAAGCGATACGCACCGGTTTGGTCAATCATGAACAAAAAGAAGAGCAAAAAGCAATTTTATGGCTATCTCAAAAACTGGAACCATGGCGAAAAATCCTGCTGGATAACATTGATGCGATAGGAAAGCTTGATTTGACCGTGCAAAAAGCGAAGCTTGCTATAACTTACGGCGGCTGTTTGCCGAAAATCGTTGAGGGCAAAATAAAACTAACAAACATGTCCAATCCGCAGATGCGCAGTATCTTAAATCAAAGCGAAAGGCAGTTTACACCGATTTCAATAGAAATGAAAGCCGGTGTAACGGCAATCACCGGGGCAAATATGGGCGGAAAAAGTGTCGCACTCAAAACACTGGCGCTCAATGTGCTGCTGATCCACTATGGCTTTTTTCCATTTGCGGAGGAGGCGGTTTGCCCTGTGTTTGAAGCCATACATCTCATATCTGATGACTTAGAATCTTCGGATAGAGGTCTATCCAGTTTCGGCGGAGAAATCGTAAAACTGCTGGAAATACAAAATGATGTCTGCAATGCCGAGACGCTTGTATTGCTGGATGAATTTGCGCGTGGAACCAATCCGTCGGAAGGCAGTGCAATTGCAAGAGGAGTATGCGCGTACCTAAATAAACAGAAAGCATTTACCGTGATGACAACACATTATGAAGGCGTTGCGGCGCTGGCCAACGCACATTATCAGGTTGCGGGGTTGCGCAAGTTGGAGCTGGATGCGAAGGCTCTTAAAGATATGCAAAAGACCACGTTAGGCGAACGCATCGCAAAGATTGCAAGCTATATGGATTATGGTCTCATTCGTGTTTCCATAGATGAGGAGTTGCCTAAAGATGCAATCAATATCTGCCGTCTGCTGAGCTTGGATAAGGAGATTGTTGATTTGATTGAAATGCATATGGTGCTATAAACTGCTCAAATAAATACCTTGTGTACAGCAACACAAATTTATGAGAATTTTACAAGTTTTTCAAAAAACCTATGGCAAAACTGTTGCTTATGTGGTATAGTGCTGTTGTGTCGCTATAGAAAGAGCGAATACACCCTTAAAACACAATCAAATATAGGCTAGAGGTCGCGAAGGGCAAGGTATCCGATGGATGATAACGGAGGGCAATCCGGATGTCAGCGGAGAATATGTCATTCGCCGAAAGGAAAGCGTGCGCCAATGTTTTCCTTGGGGGTAGTGCCGAGTGCACTGCCACTGTCATGTAATATCATGAAGCGCTACGAGGATGTATCCTTGTAGCGCGCTTTTTTATAGGAAAATACAAAATTACCACATACTCACAATAACTAATAACACGAGAGGAATGAAAAGTAATTATGAAAGCAACAATAAGACTGAGGATGAGTACACATGATGCACATTACGGAGGGAATTTGGTGGACGGTGCACGTATGCTGGCATTATTTGGAGATGTTGCTACGGAGTTGCTCATCAAAAATGACGGAGACGAAGGACTGTTTCGGGCTTACGACTCAGTAGACTTTCTCGCACCGGTCTATGCCGGGGACTACATCGAAGCCACGGGTGAAATCGTAGAAAAAGGAAGCACATCAAGAAAAATGATTTTCGAAGCAAAAAAAGTAATCGCCCCACGTCCAGAAATAAGCAGCTCGGCATGTGACGTTTTAGAAACTCCGATTGTTGTATGTAAAGCCAGCGGGACCTGCATCGTTCCAAAGGATAAACAAAGACTGTAGGGGCTATTATTAGGGGCGGTAGTTCTGTCCACCAAACACGTAACGCGTATCCTCACAAAAGTATTATATAAGGAGAACATTTATGGAAAAATTAATCATAACAGCTTGTATATGCGGCGCAGAGGTCACAAAAGAACAAAACCCAGCCGTACCATACACCGTAGAAGAAATTGTCAGAGAAGCAAAAAGCGCATATGATGCAGGAGCTTCGATAATTCACCTGCACGTGCGTGAAGACGATGGAACCCCAACACAAAGTGCCGAAAGATTCAAGTTGTGCATCGATGCTATAGAAGCAGCTTGCCCGGATGTAATCATACAACCTTCAACCGGCGGTGCAGTGGGCATGAGCAATGATGAGCGACTTCAACCGATTACGCTAAATCCTGAAATGGCAACATTGGACTGCGGCACGTGTAACTTTGGCGGTGATGACATATTTGTAAACTCCGAAAACATGATCATTGATTTTGCGCAAAAAATGACCGCTCGCGGAATAAAGCCGGAAGTAGAGTGCTTTGATAAGGGCATGATTGATACTGCGATTAGATTGAATAAAAAGGGCATAATCCCCTCGCCCATGCATTTTGACTTAGTTTTGGGTGTAAATGGTGGTATTTCAGCACAAGCAAGAGACTTGACTTTCATGGTAGACAGCATACCGCCCGGCAATACTTGGACTGCCGCCGGTATCGGAAGAGCTCAGTTCTCGATGGCGGCTATGGCCGTACTTATGGGTGGGCATGTGCGTGTCGGTTTTGAAGACAACATTTACATAGAAAAAGGCGTACTGGCAAAGTCAAATGGCGAATTGGTCGAAAAAGCAGTAAGGCTGGCAAAAGAGCTTGGCCGCCCAATCGCCACCCCAGACGAGGCGAGAAAAATACTTGGTCTTGCTATTTGCTGATGACGTTAAAGACCGTAGCCATGTATGGCTACTTGAATTTACAAACCCATCCGGGCGAGCTCAATTCGATTCCCATCATTTTGCCCACCTAGGACGATAACAAAAATAAATGCCGAAAGGCAGGGAACAGAGGCGTGTTCAAAATTACGCCATCACCCTAAGAGGAGGAACATGAAAATGGAAAAACAAGGAAACAAATATGGAATACATCGTGTAATAAAACCCCAGGGAGTCCTGACACAAGCAGCTCAGAAAATCGACAACGACATGACAAAATTGTACACAAACGAAATCATCTGCGATGTAATTTCATTAAACATTGACTCTGCATCATTTACACAAATCAAAGAGGCCTGTGAAAAGGTACCGGAAAAAATCGAAGAAATGATCCTCGGTATTGTAAGCGAAAGAGGCAAGATGCAAAATCCTGTTACCGGCTCCGGTGGCATGTTTATAGGGACTGTTGCATACATAGGAGAGGATTTGAAAGACAGAGATATAAAAGTTGGGGACAAAATCGCATCGCTTGTCTCCCTCTCGTTGACTCCACTCAAAATTGAAAAAATCAAAAAAATACACATGGATATCGACAAAGTGGACATAGAGGGTAAAGCAGTGTTGTTCGAAAGTGCAATATATGCAAAGCTTCCGGACGATATGAGTGAAGCACTTGCACTGGCGGCCTTGGACGTTGCAGGAGCGCCAGCGCAGACAGCAAAACTTGTAAAACCCGGAGACAGTGTGTTGATACTTGGAGCGGGCGGCAAATCTGGTATTCTTTGCGGTTATGAAGCAGTAAAGAGAGCAGGGCCGACAGGCAATGTAATTGCTTCGGTAAGACGAGACACACAGGGCAAAGAGCTGATTGAACTCGGTGCATGTACGGATTATATTGTGGCTGATGCGACAAAACCTGTGGATTTGCTCGAAAAAGCGATTGAAGCCAACGGTGGCAGAGAATATGACATTTCAGTCAGCTGCGTCAATGTCGAAGCTTGCGAAATGGCGGCAATATTGCCGGTACGCGATGGCGGTATTGTGTACTTCTTCTCCATGGCAACAAGTTTCACCAGAGCAGCGCTCGGAGCAGAGGGCATCGGCAAAGATGTTACCATGCTGGTTGGCAACGGGTACACAAAAGATCATGCAGAAATAACCCTTTGGGAGTTGCGCGAGAGTGAAAAAATCCGAGACCTCTTCAATACGAAATATATCTAACTCAGGAGGACTTAAGATAATGAACGATAAAAAAAGAACAATATTCACCAATGTGCCGGACAGCGACTGGAACGATTGGACATGGCAAATAAGAAACAGAGTAGAAGCCCTCGACGAACTCAAGAAAACAATAAACCTCTCGCCTGCAGAGGAAGAAGGTGTGGAAAAATGCCTCGAAACTATGCGCATGGCAGTTACACCATATTATCTCTCACTTATCGACCCTGATGACCCTGATGACCCAGTCCGTAAGCAGAGCATCCCAACAGCGAAAGAACTCCATAAATCCAAGGCAGATTTACTTGACCCACTGCACGAAGATGGTGATTCCCCGGTACCGAACCTTACGCACCGCTACCCGGATCGCGTGCTTATGTTGGTGACAGACCAATGCTCGATGTATTGCCGTCACTGCACCCGAAGGAGATTCACAGGTCATACTGATGCGATGACACCGGCGCAAATAGTTGACAAACAAATAGAATATATCCAAAATCACCCGGAAGTGCGCGATGTACTGCTCTCCGGAGGAGACCCATTGACGCTGTCTGATGATCGGCTTGAAAGCATAATCAAAAGACTGCGAGAGATAGAGCATGTCCAAATAGTTCGCATTGGCTCAAGGATTCCGGTTGTAATGCCACAAAGAATCACCCCGCAGCTATGTGATATGCTAAAAAAATACCATCCCATTTGGCTCAATACGCACTTCAACCATCCAAAGGAAATTACACCAGAAGCAATAAAAGCTTGTACAATGCTTGCCGATGCCGGAGTTCCGCTGGGCAATCAGTCAGTGCTGCTTGCGGGCATAAACGACTGCATACATGTCATGAAAGAGCTTGTGCACAAGCTTGTAAAAATGAGGGTTCGTCCTTATTATGTATACCAATGCGACCTCTCTATGGGGCTTGAACATTTTCGTACCAGAGTCTCTAAAGGTATAGAAATTGCAGAAGGCTTGCGCGGACATACTTCCGGATTTTGCATTCCAACATTTGTTGTCGATGCCCCAGGTGGCGGCGGAAAGATACCGGTAATGCCCGGATACTTGATATCCAGAAGCACAAAACGTACGATACTCCGCAACTTCGAAGGCGTTATTGCTGCATATGCAGAACCCGAAAATTATGTGGAAAGCTGCAGATGCGATGTCTGCACCGGCAAGCGCGAGGTAACTATGATTGGTGTGACAGGCTTGGAACAGGGCTTTGAAATAGCGCTTGAACCCAAAGGTCTCGCCAGAGCAAAGAGAGCCGAAGCTGCTTACAAATTGTAGAGGACACACATCCCAACATCTCGCATAAAAGGAGAGAAACCTATGCGAAAAAAACTAAATCTGAATCAGGCGCTTGTAGACAAAGCAAGGACCAGTGCCGCGAAAACAGCAGAAGACACACAGGCATTTATAACAAAACATACAACAGTAGCAGTTGAACGTGCGATATGTCGATTGCTGGGCATTGATGGAACAAATGAGGTGGAAGTCCCGCTACCCAATGTAGTTGTTGATCATTTACAGGAAAAGCAGTTGCTACACATGGGTGCCGCATACCACATAGGAAACGCCATAATCGAAACAGGACTGACTCCGCAGCAAATAGCTGTAGAGGTAGACAACGGGAAACTCGATTTCTCTAGGCTTAAAATCAATACCGTAGGCGATGCAAAAAAAGTCGTAACCCCGGTTGCTTATGCAGCAATAATGCGGATTTCTGACAATGCTGCCCGCAGAAAAGATTATCTCGAAGAATACGGTGAAAAAGAAGCCCCATTGCTGTATGTAATTGTAGCCACTGGAAATATTTATGAGGACATCACCCAAGCAAAAGCTGCAGCGCGGCAGGGCGCAGATGTGATTGCAGTCATACGCACAACAGGCCAAAGCCTTTTGGACTATGTCCCCTATGGTGCAACAACAGAAGGTTTTGGCGGGACATATGCCACCCAGGAAAATTTCCGTCTGATGCGGGCTGCACTCGATGAAGTAGGCGCGGAACAAAAACGATATATACGTCTTTGCAACTATTGCTCAGGCTTATGTATGCCTGAAATCGCAGCCATGGGGGCTCTTGAACGGCTGGATATGATGCTAAATGATGCCCTCTATGGCATCCTGTTTAGGGATATTAACATGCAAAGAACGGTAATAGATCAATATTTTTCAAGGATGATCAACTCATTTGCAGGAATAATAATAAATACCGGAGAAGACAATTATCTTACTACGGCAGATGCTGTTGAGGAAGCGCATACAGTACTCGCTTCACAGTTTCTAAATGAGCAATTTGCCTTGGCGGCCGGGCTGCGGGAGGAACAACAAGGTCTTGGACATGCCTTTGAAATGGATCCGGAAGTGGAAGACGCGTTCCTCTATGAACTTGCACAAGCGCAAATGGCAAGGGAAATTTTTCCAAAAGCGCCGCTCAAATACATGCCGCCTACAAAGTTTATAACAGGAAATATATTCAAAGCATATGTGCAAAATGCACTTTTTAATGCAGTCACGGTCATAACTGAGCAAAAAGTTCATCTGCTGGGAATGCTGACCGAAGCCATCCATACACCGTTCCTCTCCGACAGGGCGCTGGCGATAGATAATGCGCGCTATATAGAAAAAACAATGCGACATCTCGGTGATGAAATAACATTCAGTGAAGGTGGAATAATACAAAGCCGGGCAGCCGAAGTCCTGGAGAAAGCTGCGGCATTACTCGAAGAGATAGAACGTATGGGTCTGTTTGCGACCCTTGAAAGAGGAATGTTTGCGGGAATAAAAAGGGCGCGTGACGGAGGAAAAGGCCTTTCAGGAGTTACGCAAAAAGGAGAATTTTATTTCAATCCATTCATTGACGAAATGAAAGGAGGCCCTGCAGTATGAGCGCAGAAAATGATAATGTTAGAAAAAATGATGCAGAGATAACTTCGGATCAGAAAAGGCTGCGCCCCTACGGCGACACCATGAATGATGGCAAAGTGCAGATAAGCTTCACATTGCCGGTCAAAGATGATGAAAAAGGCATGGAAGCAGCAAGCCGGTTTGCAAAAAAAATGGGCATTGAAAACCCTGGCATAGCAAATCACATTCCGCTCGACAGCGAATTTACAATGTATATCATCTACGGAAACGTGGAACATACAGTAGACTACACAGCCATACAGGTGTCGGCGGCAAATGAAAAAACAATGGATATGGAAGCAATAAACGATTTTATACGCAAGCGTATAGGCAGAAAAGTTGTCTTTGTAGGTGCGTCCACCGGAACAGATGCACACACAGTTGGCATAGATGCAATAATAAACCAAAAAGGCTTGGCAGGTCACTATGGTCTGGAGCGTTATGAAATGATAGAAGCGCATAATCTGGGAAGCCAGGTGCCGAACGAAGAATTTCTACGCAAAGCAAAGGAGCTGGATGCTGATGTGTTGCTGGTCTCGCAGACAGTCACTCAAAAAGATGTTCACATCCAAAACATGACAGAACTTATCGAACTCATGGAAGCAGATAATATCCGCCCAAATTACATTGTTATTTGTGGAGGCCCGCGTATAAGCAATGAACTTGCAAAGGAACTGGGCTTTGATGCAGGCTTCGGGCCTGGGAAGTTTGCAGAGGATGTGGCAACTTTTGCGGTTACGGAACTTGCAAAAAAGTTTTGATTAGCCGAACCATATCACTTGGCAGCGGCTAAATCGCCTGATAGTAAAGAATTCTATTGATGAAGGTCGTCGATTGTGGTAGGGTGAGCATATAAAAGGAACTGTCGCTTTTTGTGGGGCGACTCAGTCCTAGTTGGAAAGAGGCGCCTTGGCTAAGGCGCCTCAAATTATCTACTTACTTAACGCGATCCGTGTACGCCTTGAACTTCTCGTCGTACTCATATACAGCACAGGGCAGCATCTGGTTTCTATCTGTATTTTCGCCAAATTCATCTTCTGTGTAATAGTACATATTAAAGGCACCGGACTTGCTCTTTTCACTTTCGGACTCTTCGCCCTCTGCCACTTTCACTATGTACTCAAAGAGCAGTTTGCCCACTTCGTCTAGTGATTTACCATCAAACATCATCCCTGCGTTAAAATCAAGCTTAAACTCAGGGTTTTTGAAAGTCTCAGGGTTTCCTGTCACTCTTATGCCTGGCAAGTACGCCACCTTGAAATACAGCCAGCCTAAACCTGTGACATGGACATTAACATGAGCACCTGCAAAAGAGCTGTAAATGGAAGTTGACATCGGCCACACGGTGTCGCTCTTTGGTATCCAAACACCCGGCGCTGTCGGCTGTTCGCAATAATTCAGTAAGCCCTTTATTTGAGTGTTTCCGACCTTCTTAATGGTGCCAACTGATTTTTCAACCAGCGTAGTTAACCCGCCTTCTTTGTTTCCCGGGGCAGGGTTCATGTACTCAACAGGTTTTCCGGTTTCTCTGAGCACTGTCTCTCTAACGCTTTCAAGGTTGTCAAGAAGCTCAATACCTAGCTCATAGCTTGCACATTTTTCCGCCATCAAGTGCTGGCTGCCTGACCACTCCATCCATTCGGTCATGAAGACCTTTCCGTTATTTGCAACAACATGATCTGCTGCAACGCCTAGAGATGCATTTCCGTTTAGGGCTGTTGTCCAATCCGAGCCTGAGCAATGCACAGCAAGTCCAAAGCCGTCCATTGACACAGGCTCCCTTTTTATTTGCGCAGCTTCCTTTTGGAATTCCTTTGCTATGGAGATGCCCTGCGCAATGTGCTGCTTTTCATCTTGTCCAAAAATGATATGCGTAACCGGCTTTTCCGTCTCCGAGATTGCACTGCAAATCGCTTTGCTATCTGCAACACCGGAATCGGTTCCTAACACCAACACAGCATAAATATTGGGGTTCCTGCCTGTATATATCATAGCATTGTGTGTATATTCGCTTATTTTGCCCTCTTCAAGCTTTGTTTTGTTGCACACAAACCAGGTGCAGTCTGTAGCATCAGAAATCGCTTCGGCAGCCCTATTCGTTTCAGGGGTGGTTGAGATGACCATGATGTGATTTCTAACGCCAAAAACACCTTTTTTTCTCGGATACGCCATTATTGTGCGTGGGTTGATGCCCTCATCTTTCGATGGGAATGCCTTAACCTTTCTTAATCCATCTCTGAACTCCCTGCAATAGATTGCCAGCAGTTCTTCTGTTATGTCCTCAAGGTTATGTTCACTAACCCATCCGCCAACATCAACCGGGGTCATCATGCGTCCAATTGGAATGCCGTATTTTAGCACCGTATCTCCGGCAGCAAGTGGCGCAAGCACCACCTTATGTCCGGCATTAAACGGCTCTATTGCCTTTACAATCCTGCCTGTTGCCATCACCAAGATTTCCTGCCCTGCCTCGACAGGCTCAGTTACCATTGCCACATTATCTCTTAAATCAATCTGAATTGCATTAACCATAAATACACTCCTATTACTATTGAACCTTATGTTTCTTAAGAAACTCAAGGTCAAACTCAATCCCCAGTCCCGGCTTTTCAGGTATGCTGTAGTAACCATCTATTACAGGCGGTTGGTCAACGATACAGCTTCCACCGGGTCTGGTGCCCTTTTCATTCGGAAATACCTCAAGGTATAGTCCGTGCGGTGCCGGACTGAGCAGATGTGCCGAAAACTGAGGCCAAAAATGAGGTGCAATTTTCAGGTTCCACGCTTGAGCCATGGCTGAAATCTTATTAAACTCAGTGAAACCACCGACACGTGTTATGTCGCACTGCAAGACATCTACTGCTTCAGCGAGCAGCATGTCCCTGCATCCATATTTTGTATACTCGTTTTCACCGGAGGCGATAGGAACAAGTGCTGTGTCACGGATGCGTCTGAGCCCTAAAAGATCATCTGCATGAACTGGCTCTTCAAACAGGCATATATCAAGCTCGGAGGCTGCCCGAATAAATCTGATGGCGCTTTGGCAGTCGTAGATGCCGTTTGCATCGACTATAATTTCAATGTCATTTCCAATCGACCTTCGGACTTTTTCGATTCTGGCAACATCAGCTTTGATATTTTGTCCATGATCATAGCCAACTTTGATTTTTAGTATTCTATATCCCTCATCTATCAGCTGCCGGGACTTCTCAATAACATCCTCCACCGGCATAGACAGAAAGCCCACGCTTGCATAGCAAAGTATATCTCTCTTTGTGCCGCCGAGAAGTTTATATATTGGCTGTCCGAGGATCTTCCCTTTGAGATCCCATAACGCGATATCTATAGCGCTCATGCCTAGAAGTGCCGCACCTTTGCGACCCGATGATCTGATTTGACGGAACATGTCATTCCATATATCCTCATTAGCCAGTGCCTCTTTACCCACTACTTCCTCGGCAAGGTTTTTAAGTATGTATTCGGAAATCGGTTCACCGAAGGTCATTCCGAACCCATCAAGTCCATCCTCAGTCACAACTCTGACTGCGACGTTGCCCATGTTTCTTAGTATAAAGCTCGAATCAAAGGGAGGGTTCTCCATCCTAAAAACAGGTGCAAAGACCTCAACCTCTTTAATGATGTGGTTCATAGTAAATCCTCCGAAGGGTTTATTTTTTTGCTTTACAAACAGTGACATGCGACAAAATGGTCATTTCCAACATCCACAAGCGCAGGCACAGTCGCAGAACACTCAGGCTTCGCCCTCGGACAACGCGTATGGAAGGTACAGCCGTTAGGTGGGTTAAGCGGAGTTGGTACATCGCCGGTTAGTATGATTCTGCTCCTTGTCTCCTCAACAACGGGATCCGGCACGGGCTGTGCCGATAATAGCGCCTGTGAGTAGGGATGCAAGGTGTTTGCGTAGAGCTCGACGGAGTTTGACATTTCAACAATACGTCCTAAGTACATGACAGCAACCCTGTGGCTGATGTATTGAACCGCGAGCAGGTCGTGTGAGATAAACAAATAGCTCAAGTTAGGCTTTTTCTCCTGTAGCTCTTGCAGCAAATTCAAAATCTGAGCCTGCATCGAAACATCCAGAGCGGAGATGGGTTCATCACATACGATTAGTGTTGGGTCGCATGCTAATGAGCGGGCGATTGATAAGCGCTGGCGTTGTCCGCCTGAGAACTCATGTGGATACCTGTCCATCATGTCAGGACTCAAGCCGGACATGATAAACAGCTCAGCGATTCTCTCTTCATACTCTTTTTTGCCACTGACCAGCTTGTGCGTTTTAAGTGTCTCTCCCACAATGTCCTTAGCGTGCATACGCGGATTGAGCGCACTGTACGGATCTTGGAATACCAGAGACATTCTTTTTCTATGCTGACGGATTTTATGCTCAGACATATGCGAAATATCGGAGCCCTCAAAAATTATCTGACCTTCAGATGGGCGGTAGAGACGGGTAATGCAGCGTCCAACCGTAGTTTTACCACAGCCACTCTCGCCAACCAGACCGAGTGTTTCCCCCGGGTTTATCGAAAACGACACACCGTCTATCGCCTTAACCTCGCCCACTTTTCTTCTGAAAAAGCCCCGCTTAACAGGGAAATGCATTTTTAAATCGACTACATCTACAATGCTTTGACTCATGCCATCCCCTCCAATCTAACCATGCAGGAGGTGTAATGCTGACCGTCTACAAGTGTTGGTTTGGGAAGCGGATTTTCAAAGCAACACTGCTGCCTGTCCTTGCACCTGGGCAGGAAGGGACATGTATCCGGTTTGCCTATAAGGGAAGGCGGCATACCTTTAATTGCAACCAACTTTTCACCAAGCCTGGGAACGCACTTCAATAGCCCTTCGGTGTATGGGTGCATAGGTTTTGCCCATATTTCCTTTACCGTTCCGGTTTCCACTATGCGCCCTGCATACATTACATTAATACGGTTTGCATATCTGGCGACAACGCCAAGGTTATGTGTTACCATTACGAGTGCGGTGTTGTATTTATTGACTATCCCATACATCAGCTCAAGAAGCTGAGCCTGTATAGTTGCGTCAAGTGCTGTTGTTGCTTCATCGGCAATGATGAGCCTTGGATTACAAAGCATAGCCATAGCAACCATTACGCGCTGACGCATTCCACCGGACATATGATGAGGAAAGTCGTCTGCACGCCGTTTAGGATCTGCAACCCCGACTTGTCCCAGCATGTCGATACAAACTTCCCTGGCTTCCCTCTTCGACACACCCTTATGTTCTATAAGCACCTCAGACATTTGCTTGTTTATCGTCATTGCCGGATTTAGAGATGTCATTGGTTCTTGGAACACCATAGAAATCTTGTTTCCGCGCACCTGGCACATCTCCTTACTGTTTTTTGTATACTTGAGCAGGTCTTGCCCTTCAAATAGCACTTCACCTGCGACCACTTTCCCGGGAGGAGATGGGATTAATTGCATTATCGAAAGTTGGCTAACTGATTTACCGCAACCTGATTCACCTACAATACCAAGAATTTCGCCCTCGTTTAGATGATAAGATATGTTATTTACAGCTCGGACTACCCCGCGTTCGGTTCTAAATTCAGTGGTTAGCCCGTTTACTTCAAGTAAATTTCCCATTTGTAACCCCCTTAATCCAGAGACCCGCGCATTTTCGGATCGAGTGCGTCACGCAGACCATCACCGATCATATTAAACGAAAACACGAGAATCATAATCGCAAGACCCGGAGCAATTGAAAGCAGAGGTCTTGACATAAGGAATCTATACCCGTCAAACGTCAGACTCCCCCACGCCGGTGTTGGCGGGAGTATTCCGATTCCGAGGAAACTCAACCCTGCCTCAGCCATGATTGCAACCCCCATCATCATTGTCATTTGAACAATTAGAGGTGACATGCAGTTTGGCAGAACATGCCTGAGCAAAATGTGTGTGGTTTTTGTGCCTGCAACCTTAGCTGCAACAACATAGTCATTTTGCTTAACTGACATAACCTGTCCGCAAATCAGCCTTATATAGCCGGGAAAAAGCGTAATTGCAATTGCCAGGACGACCCCCGGCACGCCCATGCGGAGTATCGATGCGATGAGCAGGGCTAGGATGATTGGCGGGAAGGACATGAGTGCATCCGTCAGTCTCATAATCACGGTTTGTACTATGCCTTTCGAATATCCTGCAATCAAACCGATTATTGTGCCTATAAAGGCAGAGACTAAAACGGTGCTTATTCCTGCGCTAAACGCCACTCTCATTCCAAAGATAATTCTGCTGAGCAAATCTCTGCCAAGAGCGTCCGTTCCTAATAGATGTGTGCTACAGGGTGCTGCAAGCGTGTTGTGAAGATTTTGTTCATACGGCCCGAAGGGTGCAACAAAGTCTGCAAATATTGCAACAACTAACATGGTTACGACGATTATGAAACTCACCAAAACTATTTTTCTTTTGAAAAATACCCTAACGAATCTCTTGAATTCATTAATTGGAGGTAGCAGATCCTCATCTAGTACTTCAACATCATTATCTGTCAAGCCTTTGACATTTTCGATTTCCACAGTCGTCGGCCTCCTTATTCATATTGGATACGCGGATCTAGCCAGCCTTGAACGAGATCAACAACCAAGTTTGAAAGAACAACAATAGCAGTCATAACTACGATGATAGCCTGGGTGACAGGATAGTCACGTGCCATAACAGAGTCAACCATCAGCATGCCCATGCCGGGAATAACAAATACTGTTTCAACAATAACCGCACCACCGATGATGATTCTGAACATGGAGCCCATCAGAGTAACCACCGGCAGCATTGAGTTTTTCAAAACGTGCTTTATAATCACTTTGCGTTCGTTGAGGCCTTTCGCCCATGCAGTTCTGGTATAGTCTTCCCCAAGGGTTTCAAGTACACTAGCTCTAGTCTGGCGAGCAGCTGATGCTATCGGTGCTAAAGCTGTCACGAATACAGGCATAATGCTCTGACGCACGCTTTGGCCGAAGTTTACCCATGGTAGTGTGTATCCAAAGTTCGGTAAGAGATTCAGCGTAACGCCGAACACAAGAATAGACAAAATACCAATCCAAAACGTTGGTGCAGTAATCCCTATATTGGCAATTGCCGTGACTATAGTATCAATTGCTTTTCCTCTTCTGATTGCAGAGACAATCCCAAGAACGGACCGACTGTCATCGCAATAATAAAAGCCGGAACACCTATCAGAAGTGATACAACAACACGATTTCCGAGTTCATCACCGATATTGTAATTATGTAATATAGAAATGCCGAAGTCTCCGCGTAGCAGATTGCCGAGCCAATATATAAATTGCACAACCACCGGTCTATCTAGACCTCTTGCCGCTCTTGCCTCCGCAATCATTTCAGGGGTCATTTCGATGAGCATGTTTTGAGATAGAACCATTTCAATCGGGTCTCCGGGAAGTTGTCTTACCAACACAAAAACCGCAAAGCTTACCAATAAAATGATTAATAGCGCAAGCAATACTCGACGGATTATATAATTAACCATTATTCAGTCTCGCTCTCTTTTCCTAATGAACACTTGGGTTGAGGGCAGTTTGGAGGCAAGCTCATCCTACCACTCACCCTCAACCAAAGTTAAAATATTATCGGTTGTTTATTGAGCTAAGTTCACCCTGTTTGTCATGAAAAACGTCGCTGAGCCCCACTGCCCAAACTCTGCATCCCTTACGCTTTCTTTTGCAATCCAGTTGTCATAGAGATTGTAGAGCGGTATCCAAAGCATATTTTCTTGAACAATCCTTGACATTTCAATCAGATATTGTGAGTTGTCAATCTCGCCCATTGCTGTTGTGATAAGAGGCTCCATTTCCTCCGGCCACCACATGCTTGTCAGCAAGTTTATGCTGTCGCCGAAGTAGAAATTAAACGAACTTACAACCTGAGTTAGAGTTCTGCCATGCTGAATGAGCAGCCCTTCCCAACCGCCTGATCTTATCGCGGAGTAACCACCGCCGTCAGGGAATTCGAGTTCCGCGTTGATGCCGATTGCACCGAGCATGTGTTGGATTACAACAGCAGCATCTCTGTCAGCGAGACCGGGCTGTGCGATAAGTCTTGTTGTAAAACCATCAGCGAAGCCTGCCTCCGCCATGAGCTGTCTTGCTCTTTCAAGATTGAAGGTAAGGTTGTAGGAATCAGGAAGGCGGGCTTGAGGGAACTCCACCGGAATAGATTGTGTCGCAGGTGTCAGAACACCAAAGCCTCTTCCCGCTACGATGGCTTCACGGTCAATCGCATATGCAATCGCTTGACGGACTTCTTTGATTGCAAGGGGTGAATCCGGATTGAGACTACTTGGTGCAAGTACCATTGGCCCAATCGGAACTGTGCTGATGTTGTAACCGCCCATGTCTCTAAATAGAGCAACCTGTTCGCCGTTTGTTGTGTTCAGAACATCAATACTTTGGTCGCCTGTTGCTTGAAGTGCAACGTTTTGAGTCATAATATCTCTGATGAATTTAATTACCATTCCATCCAGGCGAGGACCTTCGTCCCAGTAGTTAGGGTTGCGGTCGAAGGCAACGTGAGAGCCGCGGACAAACTCCGACAATATGAAGGGGCCTGTTCCGACAGGGTTGTTGCGTGCCCACTCGAGGCCGTTTTCATTAAAGGCCGTTGGTGATATGAAGCCATTAGCGCGTGATGCCACACCGGAGATGGCTGTTATGGTGAAGAAGTCCATGATGAAGGCAAATTCATATTCGCCTCTTTGCTCAATTGCGGTCACCGCAGCGGCCAAGTTTCCGTGATCATGTGTGTTTTGCAGATTCCAAACAGCAGCCTCTGCATTGAAGGGCGTGCCGTCTGAGAAGGTTACGCCCTGCCGAAGTGTCCATACGATTTCATTGTCCCTGGATTCCCATGACTCCGCCAGCCAAGGAACAAGGTCACCGGTGGTTGTTTCCATTACCAGTGTTTCGATGGTTGGAATCAAAAGCGCATTGTCAACGCCGAAAACTTCCCAAGGTACACCAATCGGGTTTGCACCTTCAGCTGTTGTTACAAATCGCATAATTCCGCCGTCTGCCGCTTCGCCCGGTGTTGTGGCTTGTGCGGTGCCTGCATCCGCACCCGCACCTGCACCGACGTCTGCCGGCGCACCCGGTTCCGCTGATCCGCATGCCGCTACGAGCGCGAGCATAATGGCCATTGTGATTACTACGCAAAGTATCTGCTTCATTTCTTCTCCTTTTCAATATTAATTTTACTTCTGCTCACCAGAGACCTTCGTTGAAGAGTACCTGTGGAGTTACTTTCGCGGGGTATTTTGCACATTCTTCAGGCTCGAAGTCTATTCCTAAGCCGGGCGTGTCGGGTACCATCAGATACCCGTCTTGAATATCAAGCTGCTCATTTGTAATTTCAGAACGGTATGGCACGTCCTTCATCATCTCAAGAAACTCAAAATTTGGCAGCGTTGCGCAGATGTGCATTGTCGCAGCAGTTCCAATCGGCCCGTTAGGATTGTGCGGAGCTACTTGTATTCCGTAGACTTCTGCCATTGCAGAGATTTTTTTGAGTTCATTCATCCCACCGCAGTGCAGCAGATCCGGCTGTATATAATCCGCGCCGTGGTTTGAAATCAGCTCACGGAACATCGTTTTTCCAAACAACCGCTCTCCAGCCGCAGTTGGAATCCGGCTGCGCCTTTGAAACTCGATTGTGTCTTGGACAATGTCTGTAAAGACAGGCTCTTCAATGAATTTAATTTTAAACTGCTCCAATTCCTTGGCAACCTTTAGAGCCGAGTGTAAATTCAGTCGCCCATGTGCTTCTATTAATAGGTCTACATTAGCCCCAACAGCGCCCCTGACAGCGCCAACAATCGCCACCACTCTATCAAGTGCCTCGTTGGTGATTGTCGTCCAACTGGTACCGAACATATCCCACTTGAGCGCTTTTGCTCCATTTTCAGCCGCTGACTTTGCACAGCGTGCATAGTCTTCCGGTGTGGAGGCATCTCTCGCCCAGCCATTGATATATATGCTGAGTTTGTTGTGAAGCTTTCCTCCAAACAGCTGGTATGCAGGTATATTGTAATACTTACCGGTGATGTCAACACAAGCCATCTCAATTGCTGCAATAGCAGAGAGTGTGCACGGATCTGTATGCCAATACGACTGCCTGAAGCACTCAAAGAAAATGTACTCAATTCGTCTAGGGTCTGCACCGATTACATAGGGCCTGATGTCTTCCAGAGCGCCCATAGCGGCATTTGTTTTCCACTCTATTGTTGCTTCACCAACACCATATATGTCTTCGTCAGTAAACACTTTTACAAAAATGTAATTTCGATACCCTGCAAAGACTGAGTAGGTTTTATAATCAACAATTTTCATTAATCAGGATTCCTTACTTTCCGCTTAATAACTCTTCCAGCTTCTTTGTCTCTTCATCAGAAATTTTGTAGGTGTGCTCCACGTCATCAGGGAAAGTGCCGGCATGCACTTCTTTGATGTATGCCTCGAAGCCCTTAAATAACTCTGCCCCCACATCTGCATACTTTTTAACAAATTTTGGAGTAAAGTTATCGTACAGACCTACCATATCAGCGTAGATGAGAAGCTGCCCATGAGTATGTGAACCTGCACCAATGCCGAGAATTGGAATTCCCGCGCGCTCAGTGATGGCTTTACCCACCACCGCCGGAACTCCTTCTATCAAAATCATAGCAGCTCCGGCTTTTTCGATTTCAGCCGCTTGCTCAAGCAGCTTAAGCGCAGTGTCTGCAGTCTTGCCTTGCGCCTTGTATCCACCAAGCTGACCTGCAAATTGAGGTGTGAGCCCTAGATGCCCGGACACTAAAATGCCTGCCTCCGAGATTGCGCGTACTCTGCCGGCGATTGCAGGTGTACATCCTTCGAGCTTAATCGCGTCACAACCTGCTTCCTTTATAAACCTGCCTGCATTTTCAACCGCTTGCTCATCCGAGATTTGATAAGACATGTAGGGCATGTCGCCCACGATAAAAGTGTTGGGAGCACCTCTTCTGACAGCTTGACATGCGCGAATCATGTCATCCATAGTCACAGGGAAGGTGGTGTCATAACCTAAGGCAACCATCCCCATAGAGTCGCCGACTAGAATCATATCAACCCCGGCACGCTCTTGATATTTGGCGGTCAGGTAGTCATAACATGTCAAATATGTAATTTTCTCCCCTTCGTCCGCCATTCTGTTCAAATCTAAAATTGACTTTTTCACGAGATTTCCTCCTATTAGTAATTCACATTTAAGAGACAGGACGCACTATATTATAGTACGATGCTCTGCGATGTCGTTTCGGTTCGTAAACAATACCAGTGCTGGCTCAAAAATGCTATGCGCATTTTGTACAAAATATCAATTTATTTTTGTTCAATACATAAAATATTAAGATTCTATTGCTCTTTTATAAACATCTATATATGTTTCTCTTGCATTAACTGCGAGTATATGTTAATGTCACAAGTCGAGAGGAAGTGAAAATTTTTATGCCCCAACCTGCAATTCAATCGGTTGTTAGAGCGATTTCAATACTCCGTTGTTTTGAAGGAGACGCTCATCTAAGCTTGGCTGAGATCAGCTGCATGGTTGGTCTTCACAAGAGCACGGCTGCCGGTATAATTAACACCTTAAAGGCTGAAGGCTTTTTAGAGCAAGACCCTGTAACAAGCAAGCTAAGACTCGGCCTGGAGCTTTTTTCATTGGCCGTTCAGGCAAGGCGCGGTATTGTCGATATTTGTGATCCTTTCCTTAATGAGCTGTTGTCTCTAACCAACGAAACGGTCAACCTGGCTGTGCTCGATAAAAATGAAATTGTCTATATCGCAAAAAAAGAAAGCACTCATTCTATAAGAATAAGCACAAACGTAGGCAAGCATCTCCCTCTTCATTGCACAGCGATAGGTAAATCTATTCTCGCGTGTATGCATCGGCCAAGTGCAGAGGCAATTATTGACAATCTCGAATTTCGTCCCTACACGGAACATACCATTACAGATAAAACTAGGCTTATTAACGAGATTGACAGGGTTATGCTTGAGGGGGTTGCATATGACCATCAGGAATTTCAGATTGGTGTCAGCTGTGTTGCCGCGCCCTTGTACTATCAGAAGTTTAACCCCATAGCTGCCATAAGCGTCTCTGGCCCCTCTTTCCGTATTGATGATGCCAAGAGGAAGAAAATTGCTGCTGTAGTAATGGAAATTGCTGCAAAAATATGCCACGAGCTTGCACGAGTTGGGTAAACTTAAGCTGGCGGGAATCAAGTTCCCGCCAGCTTAAATTCATAGCCATCGTTATTACGCTCTGATATATCCTTTAGCAGCAAGCGTTTTGGATGCCAGCTCCAGCTTAGCCTCACTGACAAGAATAACAGGCCCGGTACAGCCCATGCCGCTTTGTGCATAGATATTTTCCTGCCAAAGCAGCGAAACCGCATCTTCAAGGTCGGTGATCTCAATACCCGAAATCTCCTCTGTAACAACCTCTTTAGGAGGCTCTTTGACAACATCAACCTTTGATGTTGTCAAATTTTTTGACCTGATACCATCAAGCACAGCAGAAAGCCTTGCCTTTTTTGCTGCCGCGAACTCAAGCTCGGCTACACGCTTATACTGCCCCTTAACTAATTCAGCTGCAAACTCAATAGCATTGGCAACAACCGGAGCACCGGACGCACGGGATAAGATTAACACGAGCTTATCATATCCCTCACCGATGCCGGGGCCATAACCCCAGCCAATAGACTCAAAACTGCCACCGGTCGTGAACGAACTTAACATCTTAACCAAAATGTTGCCGGTAAGTGAGTCAGTGACCATCACATCACAAGCACCTGCAAGCAAATCATTGCCGCGCATCACACACCCGCCGTCCGACCTGCCCGACTGAGCAAAGTTTATATCATATCCGTTTTTGCTCAGCTCTTTTAAAGCGATTTCAGCCTGACGCGCCCCGTCTATATTGAGGATTCCGACAGTTGGACTTAATATGCCGCAGGCTTTAGCGGTAATGATGCCATATAAAGCATTTTTAACCATGCCCTCAACCCGGTCAAGCGATGAAGTGCCGGTAGTTGCAGCTATATATATAGGCTTACCCCGGCCGGGAGTAATGACACGCCCGACAGTAGACACGCCGATAGGAAACGGATAATGCATAGTGACAGCCCCATCGACCTCATCATTTGCCAGCATTCTTTCCATAATATCATGCGCCTTATGCTCATCGCCCGCATAAACAGATGAAAGGCCATCGCAGGATTCAGACCCGACATAAACAACATGCACGCCGCGTGATGCAGCCATGGCGGCACCTTCCAGCATGTTAGCCTCCCCATGTTCGCTACCGGATCCGGTCAGCAAAATTTTTGCAGACCCAAATGCTCCTGTTTCCAGTGCAGAGGCCAATTCCAAAAAGGTATCTGCTATTATTTTTTCAACAGGTTTTGACATTATTCAACCCCCATGGAAGCAGCCAGCTCTCGCATAGACTGCGCGATAAGGCGTTTGATAGTATCTTCGGACACAGCATCCGAAGCAGGCCTTGCTCCACCATTTTTCTGCACAATGAAAGATACTCCGTCAAAAAGGTTAGTCATCCTGCCCAAAAACAAACTGCCTTTACCAATAATCATACTGCGCTCAATATTGCCGGACATCATTTCATTTCTGGCAAAACCCAAATAAGGAATGCCAGATGGGATATGCCCTTGAGTCGGTGCCCACCCTATCATGCCATGCTTTTCGGTAAAAGCGTTTATATCAGTCCGATCAAGCTCACCGCGTTTTACGCCGAGCGCCGCTATCATCTTATAGTTTGCAAGTGGCACATCACCTGCGCCTGCAGGTTTGGTAAGGTCTGGATTTTGCATTTCAGGCGAATATTTGTCGATATCGGCGATTTTCAAGCCCATTTTATCAAGAGGGTCAGTGACAAGCGCTGTGATGACGGCCTGCGGAGAAGAACCGCTACCGACCGAGTGTTTTCCTGTAAACGCACTCAGGATCTCAGGGCTTTTACCATCATTTTTAGAAATCAAAACAGCAAATCCGCCCATGACATCTTCCATAACCGGAAGCTCTTTTTTTACATGATCCTTGCCATTCATGCCTAGCTTTGCGGTCGAGCCGCCCGCAGCAACAACTACATTATCATAAGTGCCGCTTGCCACCAAAGCAGCTGCATGAATCACAGCATGAGCGGGAGCCGCGCAAAAAGCGCGTATATCAGCGCCCGAAGCGCCACTAAGTCCGGCAATCTCAGCCGCAGCTTTAGCCATATTGCCGCCACCGCGCTGATTCATGTCGCCGCAAGCTTCTTCCGAACAATCAATGACATATTCGACCGAATTCTTAGAAATTCCGGTTACCTTAATAAGATGCATCAAAGCCAGTGTACAAGAAGCCTTGGACGCAAGGTTTTCAAAAATAACATGTGCAGAAAGATTGATGTCAATATCATGAGCTTTTTTAACATAACCGACAAGCTTGTCATCATGATAAATCCCTTCGGCATGTTCTTCATTTACGACCTTCATAATATCGCCGATATCAATACCATCAGAGACCATAGCCAATAAATGCTCATCCACGAGTGGATGTTTCTCAAAACGAACCTTGACATCATCAGAGAAAGCCTTTTCCAGTCGGACAAGATCAAAAGCATCACAGGCTTGCATAAGCATATAAAACTCATCCTGCGGCATGATTTCACCAAAAGGCCCGAATCGGTTTGCGCCTTTGAGAGGCTTATCATACCAGGTTGAACCTGCGGCCGCCAAATCGTCGGGGGTTTTGCTTCCGATATAAACCTGATTCGGAAGATAAGCTACGACATCATCAAAACTCCGCAAATATTTCGGTAACTTGGAAAGATATTCCGAAGATGGGTTAACGATACGTTCGGTAGTTTGTGTAGTTCCGCTATGCACCAGCATATCCGGCGAATGCACAAGCACAAAAGAAGAACCTTTAAGCACACTGTTCATATATTCAACGCCTTTCAAATAGCCATAATGTAATTAATCTTCGCTTCTATTCTCTCATACATGGATTTTCAATGTCAATACCCTCTCAATGCAATGTACAACATTGCATTGAGAGGGTATTCATAACTTATTATAGCACTAATATTTACAGTACTGACTGCGAATAGCATCCATCTCTCTGACAATCTCATCAACATCAAGCACCATTTCCATCATGCTGACCTGCTCATCGTAAACATCGTCATCAACTTCGTTCTTTACAGCATCTTCGCAAATGTGATATACACAGAGTCCCAACGAGACTCCTGTCAATGGTCCGGCAAAAGTGGGGTCTCCTGCTGTAACTGTTTCTGCGGCAAGCCCTGCGGCCTCGCCCTCGGCAGCGCCGATGATAACAACTACATGCTCTGGACCGTACTGGTCCGCGAAATCTTTAACCCTCTTCTGATTCTCCAAATCCATTGCACCTGCCGCTGTTCAGACGAAGCATTCCGTAGATGAAAAAACTACATCTGCACCAGTGGTTTTCATGCATTCCTCGATGGCCGGGCCGGGTATGCCGTCACGATCACCGATGATGACAACTTTTTTGCCGTCAAACTTTCCCAATGTGATTCCTCCTTTTTGTATTATATATGCCTATTGATCATAGTCTCAATATTAGCCTCAGTTGCATCTTCTTTCACAAGCTCTTCAAGCTTCACACCGTTTTCATAAACAGCCATTACCGGCAAACCAAGCACCTGCTGACTGATTGCCAACCGCCTGGCCTTGGAAGTGTTAAGCACCGTAAACTTTAGTTTGTCGCCATATTTATCGGCACAGCCATGCACAAAAGGCATAAGCGCCTGACAAGGCACACAGCCATCGCCATAAAAATCTACAAAAACCTTTCCTGTCGCTTTCAAGACTTCCTCTTCAAAGTTTTCTTTAGTTAATTCTAGCATAATGTATCTCCATATCTTATAAAAATCATTAGCAATAGCCCACGTACTCAAACGCCCCTCAAAAAATGCTCTGCCTGCGTCGCCGCAATGGCTCCGTCAGCTGCTGCAGTAACAACCTGTCTCAGCGATTTGACCCTGACATCCCCTGCGACAAAAACACCGGAAACATTGGTTTTCATATTCACATCAGCCTTTATATAAGGGCCGTCCATATCGAGTTTGCCAACAAAAATCTCCGAATGAGGGTCAAAACCGACAAAGACGAACAGCCCAAACATGCCGTCCTCCTCATCTGCCTCAACCACGCGAGTTGCCCCGGTCTGGGTATCTTCAATAACCATAGAGGAAAGAATCCCATCGCCGCGCAGCTCGGTGACCACACTGTTCCACATAAAATCAATCTTAGGATTGGCAAAAGCCTTCTCCTGAATCGACTTAGCGGCGCGCAACTCATCCCTGCGATGTATAATAGTCACCTTGCGGGCAAATTCGGTGATGAATAGAGCCTCTTCAACAGCCGCATCGCCGCCGCCTACGACATAAACTTCAAAATCTTCAAAAAACGCAGCATCGCAAGTCGCACAATAAGAAACACCCTTGCCAATAAACTCACTTTCTCCGGGGCAGCCGATAGGACGAGGATGTGCACCTGTAGCAACAATCACAGTACGGCAACGATATTCGGTACTCAAACCCTTGAGGACTTTGACATCACCATCAAGCTTGACCTCCGTGATGCTGTCATAAACTTTTTCAGTGCCGAAATGCTCTGCCTGCTTAACCATGCGCGAGATAAGGCTTGGACCTGTTTCTTTCTCTATGCCACCGGGATAATTCTCTATCTCATGAGTTATGACGATTTGTCCGCCATCCATATTTTTTTCGATAATTAGGGTGCTCAGCCTGGACCGTCCGGCATAAAGCGCTGCAGAAAGCCCTGCAGGCCCTGCTCCGATGATGATTACATCATAGACTTTATCTGACATATTAGGTCACCTCAAATATGGTCTGTCCTTCGACCTCAGTCGAAAGTGCATTTAAAGCCGTATTTAAAATCTTACGCCTCAAAAGCCTCTCGTCTTCAATGCTCAAGGACGGATTTCCAAGCGGATGTGGAATAGCCACAGCTGGAACTATTCTATTTGCGCCGACTGTCATAGAAATCGGAGTGACCGTACAAATATGAACGACAGGAATGCCTGCACGCTCAATCTCTTTAACCATCGTTGCGCCGCAACGAGTACATGTTCCTCATGTTGATGTCAGGATGACAGCCTGAACATTGTTTTCCTTGAGTTTTTTTGAAAACTCCTGTGCAAACAGTTTGGAACTCTTGGTAGACGTGCCATTGCCGACTGTTGTATAAAATTTGTTATACAGCTTCCCGATTTTACCCTCTTTTTCAAATTCGCGCAAAACATCAACAGGCAAAACCCTATCAGCATCTTGGTTTGCATAAATCGGGTCATACCCACCATGCGCGGTCTCGTAAGTCTCAGCAGTAAGATCCAGCACTCCAGTTATATCATACTCACCATACTTTGATGCACTGGAGGACTCGATGCGGTCGGGGTTTCCTTTCGGCACGATACCGCCGGAAGTAACCAAAGCGACAGTTGCTTTGGAAATATCAGCCACCGCAGGATTCGGAGGAACTCTGTCGAAGTCCGGCATGGGGTATTCAGTCACAAAAGGCTTACCAGCCATCTTTTTAAGCAGCATGTCAACCGCACGCTTTGAACCGCGCTCTTTCTCAAAGAAGTTGACCCGAGCACCTCCGGGAAGATAACCCTCCTCAATAGAAGCGCCTATGGGAGCTCCGGAAGCCAGCTTTAAAGCCAGCGCTGCCATTTTTGGCACAGCATTTCGCATTCCGGCAGCATTTGCGCCGGTCTCAATGATATACAGTCTATCCAGAAACATTTCAGCACCGGGGTTCTCAGGGAACATCCCGGTAAGCACCGGTATACCCAATTCATCTGAAACTGCTGAACAAATCGTTGCACAGGCAACACCATAACGCCCCGCATTAAATGCAGGCCCCGCAATAAAAACATCTGCATCTAAGCCTCTGACCATATCGACAAGGGTTTTGGTTGCTTCGCTTAGATTTTCGTTAAAGTATGAGTCGCCGCAGACAATCGTTTTGATGATTTCAGCCTCATCACCAAACGCTGAGGCAAAAGCCGTGCCGGGGCCAACAGCACCATCACGAATTTCTGGCTTATAATCGGCTTTTTCTTCCCCGCCAATACCGGCATAAAATTGATTTATATAATGAACGACTTTATATTTTGGCATATAACCATCCCTTTCCGTAGAAACAGCTGTATAAATATGACTTTGGCGGCCAAAGAAATTCGCTTTGTTTGACGAAACCTCCGCTCAAAATCCGTGCATTTAGGCTTGTTTCCACACTACCTATCGAGCGCTCATGTAATTGAAACCGAGTTCATTTGTTGAACCGGTTATGGCTTGAATTTCAACAGTGATGCTGCCATCGCTTCCTACATTGCCGGCAAAACCGCCAGCAATCTTTTCGGTATAATCGAGTGTGCCAATAACACGGTCGAGCTTAGGAAGCGTAACAACTTGATTGGAATTGCCACCTGTAACCAGAGCATCTGCGCTGGGGTCTGCATCGGCAAGTGACTGCGACGTGCCGTCACGCCCGGCATACTCATTGGTAATGATGACGGTTTTTGTTCCGGTGGCCTCGACTTTCTTGCAGTTCATAATCAGGTCGGTGTCGGGATTGCCGAAGCCCTCCTGAGAAATGATTACACCGTCGAGATCCAGATGATCAACCAGCTTTGCAGTCCAATCCGATGAACGAATTTTGTCAGCCAGATAAACATTTTCGTTTGTTATGACCATAGCTGCAAAATTGAGCGTCTTGCCATGTTCCGCAAAAAGATCTTCGATTACAGGATTGTTTTGATGGTGGTAAGTCGTGTTTTTATCGCAAGCAGAAACGCAGTTGCCGCTGATTATTGCACCGTCCATTATCTCAGTTGGGCTGAGCATGGTTGTAAGCGACTGCTTCATGTCAACGCCGTAGACATAAGTGTCATGCAAAAGCCCTTGGCTCTGCAACATTTGAACATAACCGACACGAGGCAAATCTGGATACAGCTTGATACCCTCCATAAGCGAAGGGAACTCATAAACCTTAGATTCATCCGGAGAGATATTTACACCCAACCTGCCAAGAGCATAAGCAAGCTTAAGTCCTGCAAACCTAAGTGCCGCCTCATAATCGTGTGGTGTCAAACCATCACGTGGAGTGAAATCAGCAACAAGATTAGTGGTCTTGGAAAATGGTGTATATTCTGCGCCCAAGCCGGTCATGTCGATAATGCCTTCTTGGAAACCAACGACCTTTCCAACGGTAACCACAGCCGCACCACGCAGCACATGAGTTTTGCCGGAACCGACGACATCCACCTTGGAAATAACACCCGGGAAAATATCGCCTTGTCCTTCGACCTTGGCGCGTGGTTCAATAACATCCTTGACTGGAGTGATGCGCACACTCTCGCCTGGTCTGGCGATGTCGAAAGAAACTGCCAAAAACCGTTCATCTTCTAGTACCAGCGTTTCGAGCTCTTTGGCATTTAAACGCAAAATGCCGTCCTTAATTTCAGACTTTTCAGCAAATACTATGTCTTTAATTAGGATATATCCAACATCCAACTTCAAGCCTTAGCCCTCCTTAATGCATAATGATAAAGTGTCGAGCAACCGCAGAACAACTCTTTAGTTGACGCGCATCGTACGCTCGTCAACTCTAAGTAGAGCTACTCTTAAGAATATAGATTTAAGCATCACATGTCAATCTCATTTTTCTATTTTCACTAAATAATTTATAACTGTAACGCACCGCTAATAAGCGCAAGATCTACCTCTTGCAAATCAGCAAATGCTCTCTCTGGGATTGCCCTTGGCGCAAACTTTTGTGTTGCCAAAATGCACTCCCCAATAACCGACACAGAACGCTCATCAACAGCGCCTTGCACCCTGGAGATAAGTACGGATTTATACAGTGTTTCATTAGGTTTTACAGAGCCGGAAAGTGGGTGGGTAAGCAACGTGTGTCCATTATGTACCCTGTTGCGAACAGCAATCAAAACATCAAGCAAAGGGCCATCGACAAATGCAATATTAAATTTGCCCTCAAAGCGCTCCTTGGCCAGCGGATTGTTAGTTATTAAAATATCCATGCTGATATTCTATCATAGCACCCCGGCGCGTGCTACTGCATTTTTGCTGGTTGCAGTTAGACTCACAAAATAATGACAAATGTCACTTGCACTATTTCTGAAGGATGTGTATATTGAGTGATGTTGATACATGATTTGGCGAATAGATAGAAATATGGAGATAAATAAAACATGTTAAAATTAGATGCGTACAAACTAAAATGGATTGCGATAATAGGTATGATTCTCAGCCACACAGTCTATGCATGGTGGGAATATATGCCTATGGGCTTGCAACTACCCCTAAGTGCTCTGGGCGGCTTCACTTTTCCAATCATGGCGTTCTTTGTTGTAGAGGGCTACAGGCATACATCCAATCTAAAGAAATATATTTTGCGGCTGCTCATATTTGCGGTAATTGCAACACCGTTTCATTTTCTGGTGATTGCAGTGCCAGGGCTTAATATCCTGTTCACCATCATATTGAGTCTGCTCGTGTTGGCCATGTATGACAGCATAAAAAAGCGAGCAATTTTCTGGGTGCTGTACATCATCGTAATCGTTCCGATTTCTCTGCTGTTCTTCGAGTTCTTCTTCCTTGGCGTAACTATGGTTTTGCTGTATCACATCATTAAAAAGGAAAGTGTAAGACGGGTCTTGCCGCCAATTGCCTTTGGCGTATCGCTTCTGACTATGTCCGTGTTTGGACTATTGTTTCTGCCAAGCAACCCGATGCCGGCTGAGGGCTTTTACGCACTCTTCCGTAATGCCACATGGATTAACAGTGCAGATTATATGAAAAATGCAATAGTCTTCAGCGTAGTATGTCTGCTCGTGGCGATTTTGATAAAGAATTATAATGGCGAGCGCGGAAAACGCATGAAATGGCTGTTTTACATTATGTATCCGTTGCACTTTGCTGTGTTTGCCGCAATTTCACTGGCTCTTGGATTGTGGTAATCTACGCAAATAGCATTAGGTATTAGCCAGTTTAGAGTTGCATCTTAATTGTCATAGGTTATATAGATTAGCTAATTTTCTGGCTGTTGACAATCTCGGAGGTTTTACGACAAAATGTCGCAAAACCTCCCCATGTCGTTGTATTCCAAAATCAGTGCAAAAAAAGAGAAACCGGATGGACACCCGATTTCTCTTAGTAAAGTTTACAACAATCTGATTAAGCGGCTGAAAGTGGTACCCCGAGTGCTGCCTGATTCAGTATATCAGCAAGCTCGGCAAGTATTTCATCCACAGTCATATCCGCATCGAAATCTGCATCAAACAGTGCGTTTAAATCAGCAATAACTGCAAGCCATTGCGAAAAATCTTTTTGTGCCAGAGC
>Ga0123355_10001356_pt1 | contig 34037 bp, 21 predicted proteins | sample TergutEmb28metaG_3_FD_89872 | JGI IMG/M metagenome (GOLD analysis project Ga0123355, IMG submission 89872) | Embiratermes neotenicus P1 segment gut microbial communities from Petit-Saut dam, French Guiana - Emb289 P1 | ecosystem: Host-associated > Arthropoda: Insects > Digestive system > Gut ...
GCCTGTTTTGTATACTTTGTGCGAAATAATCAGAAGTGGTGGGGACTACAAGCTAAGAGGTAGCAAGTTAAGCAACAAAATAGAATTTATATGTGCGGATAGCTGTATTGAATTTCATATGACGGCAAAGCAAGTAGAGGTCTAAATACCACCAATATACATTCTCCTCAACTATGGGTAGTAATTTGCACTTGAACACGGAAGCTAAATGAATCGTGTGAAAGTTTTAGCTTCGTGTTCATATGCGTCAGCAAGGGTGCAAGCGAAGCGATATGTTTTTGCTATCATACCGTTTTGTATACATATTTATGTGGAAATCATATCTTTACTATGCAGAAAGCCCTGGATATAGGCGGGCGTGTTGACAAAATCCAACGAGTTCTCGTTGGATTTTGTCAACACGCCCTAGGCTATTTAAAGATTTCAGTAATTGTATCAAAGTCAACGTTAAAACGGGCGTTTGGATAGTGCGATTAATCACACTATTCCAAACGCTCTTTTGCATGTATGCGTTTTGCGCCTTATTCTAGCGGATTCATCCATAAGCATCTCTTGCCATTTTGCCTGCAACATATTAGACTGTATCTGTATCGCAGAGTATTCCATGCAAGAATAGCTGTTACATTAGGTATAGCGTGTCAATATGCTCCAAGGGATTCCCCAATAAATACAAGGTTTCCAATAAATACAAGGTTTCATATATAGAGGCCTCAAAACTATAGAAGCCTCAAAACAAAAGTAAGGAGTGAAAGACATGAGACGAGCAATATGGGTTTGCACGGCACTGGTATTAATTGGAGCGGTTGCTGCCTGGGCTTTGCTGGCCAACGATGGGCCGGTACGCTACAACGTTAACGACGGCAATGTAACAATTACCGGCAGTGCCACCAATGTTACAAACGAGCAAGTGCAAGAGGCATTTGACTCAATTGCAGAAAGAGGCTATACCCTTGTGTCCATCGGAAATGACGCGTTTGCCGGCCGCAGGGGGCTGACTTCGGTTGATTTGCCGGACACCGTTACTTCCATTGGCACCAGAGCATTCCGCGATACTGGGCTTACCGGTATTACTGTGCCGGACTCTGTTACCAGTATCGGCAGCCAGGCACTTGGTTTCCAAGGAAATGGCAATAGGGTTGTTGGTTTTACGCTTCATGGGTCGCCACAATCAGCAGTACATAGATTTGCTGTTGAAAACGGCATTGGTTTTGGCGATAGTCCGTCTCTTGGTTTTGTCACAAGCGTTAGTGTAGACCAGTGGACAGATGCATGGAGTGCCACTGTCACAGATTTTTTTGCCACTATTACCGAAGTGGTTATCCCAAGTGAAATCCATGGTGTTCCCGTAACAGCAATAGGGTCATGGGCATTTAATGGGAACCAGGCAATAACATCGGTAACACTACCCGATACAATTACTTCAATCGGAAATAGTGCCTTTCAAGGCTGCATACGCCTAGCCAGCGTAACGATACCTGATTCAGTTACAAGTATTGGCACACGCGCCTTTGGTTTTGAGAGCAACAACAACAGGGTTTATGGCTTTACGCTTCACGGCGCATCTCATTCCGCAGCCCATAGATACGCTGTCGAAAACGGATTTGGCTTTGGAGACGGGGCGTCGTCTGGTTTTGCTACAAGCGTAAGTGTTGACCGCTGGACAGAGGAATGGAGTCTCACAATTACCGATTTTTTTGCGACTATTGCCACAGTAAATATCCCAAGTGAAATCCATGGCATTCCGGTTGTGGCGATAGGGTCATGGGCATTTAATGGAAACCAGGCAATAACCTCTGTAACACTACCCGATACAATTACCTCAATAGGAAATAGCGCGTTTCAGGGCTGCATACGCCTATCTAGCGTAACAATACCCGATTCAGTTACAAGTATTGGCACACGCGCCTTTGGCTTTGAGGGAAGCAATAACAGGGTCCCGGGCTTTACGCTTCATGGCTCATCCCGGTCTGCCGCACATAGGTACGCTGTCGAAAACGGATTTGGTTTTGGAGATGAGCCATCGTCTGGTTTTGCTACAAGTGTAAGCGTTGACCGCTGGACAGATGCGTGGAGCCTCACAATTACTGGCTTTTTCGCGACAACAGCCGCAGTAAATATCTCCCGTGAAATTCATGGTGTACCGGTTGTGGCGATAGGGTCATGGGCATTTAATGGAAACCAGGCAATAACATCTGTAACAATACCCGATACAGTTGTCTCAGTGGGAAATAGCGCGTTTCAAGGCTGCATACGGCTAACCAGCGTAATAATACCCGATTCTGTAACAAGTATTGGTACACGGGCATTTGGATTTGAGGGGCCTAATAACAGAGTCCCTAACTTTACTCTCCATGGCTCGTATAGGTCTGCCGCGCATAGATATGCGGTGGAAAACGGGTTTGGCTTTGGAGAAAGCCCATCATCCGGCTTTACAACCTCGATAAGCATAGACCGCTGGACAAACGCGTGGGGTGCCACAATTACGGGCTATTTTGCCACGGCAAACACCGTCGATATCCCTCGTGAAATCCATGGCGTGCCTGTAATAGCCATTGGGTCATGGGCATTTCAAAGGCACCAAGGCATTACTGCCGTTACTATCCCAGATACGGTTACATCCATTGGGTCATCGGCATTTGACGGGGCTACGGCACTTCAATCGGTTCATATCCCGGCGTCTGTTACATCAATTGGCAACAACGCCTTTAGAAACACACATGGAGGCCTAATTATCCTAGGCTTACCAGGCAGCACAGCCGAGCAATTTGCCATGGACAATGGCTTCACATTTATGCCCAACCTTGACCATATAACCTTAGTTGCGGACGAAATGACCAACACCCCGCAAATAAATGTCACAGGCATTGCAATGGCAGGCCGTACTGTGCGGATATTTGACGGTAATACGCAAGTCGGCACTTTCGTGGCAAGCCAAGGGCATAGATTCTCCGGCACGGTTACTATGGTGGGTGGCTTTGGTACGCGCACACTTAGGGCTGAAACGACACTCCAGGACGGGCGTGTTATTTCCGCAACAACTGCCGTTGTGTTTGAGGAAAACGCGCCAAGGCTGACGTCATTTTTTATGCATCACGCAAGACAAACAATTAATCTAATCTCCCCGGACGGCATACGCCAAACATTGATACACAATGTTGGTTATCCCTTTACATTTGAAGTGCGCCTTGACAACTCCGCCAGCATAGATAACTTGTATATCGGCAGCGAGCGCGGCGGAGAGTTGCTGCGTCTGCGCGCAACATATGACCCAAGACGGGGATTGTGGATTGCCAGCGGGTTTTTTGACCCAACTGACAGAAACTATGTGCCGGGGCGGCTGTCTGTTATGGTTGGCGATTATGCCCCACTAATTGACTTAAGCGGCTATGTAATTGACTCAACACAGTCTGATGAAGATATTGCAAGAGACAATAATGTCGTGCTTCCTCCAGAATGGGAAAATGCGCAAGTCGAAGTTAAAGAAAGTGCCCCGGACAGGATTGCGTCAACTATTACCTTGGACAATGAGGCACAAACCACAATTGACTTGGTATCGTCCTACCGTGTGATTTCCCAGACTGCCGCAACTGCTTATATAAGTGGCGGCGGCTTTACACCGGTTGTAGATACCCACGGCAATAGATTCTATGTAAGAAACATTCCAGCATCAGATACAAATCTATCATCCACAACTCAAATACTTGCAGAGATGTTTTTGCCCAGCGGCACGTCGTGGGCGATGAGTACGCTGGATGTTATAACCACCCTCTACGGTACAGAGATGCTTCAACAATTTGGCTTTGGTGCCGGAATATTGCTTAGTGGTCTTGATATGATAGCTCATTTAGCCGAAGGCTCTCCTTTCGCAACAGAGGCATCGATATTTGCAGTAAGAACCATGATTGCAATAGGAGCCAAAGCACTTGCGCCACTTGTACTTGCCGGCCCACTAGGTGTTGCTGGGGTTATTGCCGTAGTCGTGGTAGCTGCTGTAGCAAAGCAGTTTGTCGGCTGGCTATTTAGAAACTTTGGCAGCAACATTGGCGCGCATCTGCGCATAATCATCTGCCCATCAGGCTTCGTATACGAGGCAGTACCATCAAACAGGCTATACGGTGTAACAATGACGGCCTTTTTCCGGGAAACCATGGAGGATGCGCCCGTCTTATGGGATGCGGCGGATTATGACCAGGTTAACCCCCTCACAACAGACCGTGAAGGCCGCTACGCCTGGGACGTACCAGAAGGTTACTTCCAAGTAAGAGCGGAAAAAGAAGGCTTTGAAGTAGCATACAGCCTTTGGATGCCGGTACCACCGCCACAATTGATGGTAAATATCGGTATGATTTCCCTTGCCGCACCTACAGTAGAATCTGTTAATGCCCATCCCCAAGCTGTTGAGATAATTTTCAGCAGGTTTATGGATACCGAAACCCTTACAACCGCAAATATTACTGTCACACAAGATGGCAGCCCCGTTACGGGAACCATTGAGTTTGTGAACAAGGAATGGTCGATATACCCATATACAGAATATGCGACATATATCGAAGGGTATTTTGCTTCCGCAATTCGCTTTATTCCAAGCACAACCCTTGCCGATAATGTTACAGTCAGCATAAGCACAGGCGTCACAAGCTATGCGGGTACCGCTATGGCACAGGCGTTTTCTGATGAACGGGATGTTGTAATACAGCCCCTTGAGTTATCAGTCTCAGAAACAAATGTCGGCTTCGATGAAGAGGGCAATATTGTTATAACTGTGCTTCCCCCTGGTGCCGCTGTTGGTCAAAGGATTACCGCGGTATCTGACTCACCACTAATTGCTTCCGTTATTGGGGAGGCCGTAATTGATGCAAATGGCAGGGCTACGATCCCCGTATTTGGCGAGCTGCCAGGCCTTGCGCGTATCACACTTTCCTTAGAAGGCACGTCATTACAAACCCAGGTTACCGTTAATGTAGGTATGCCAGACGGCACCTCTACACCACCACCGGCGCATATCCCAGGCGATGTAAATGGCGACGGTGCTGTTACATCCGCGGATGTAGGTATGTTGCGCGCATATCTTGCAGGTATGGCGGTGACAATTAACCGCTATGCAGCCGATGTAAATGCCGACGGGCAGCTTACAGCCGCCGATACCGGGCTAATACGGGCATCCCTTGCCGGGCATCCCGTAGAGTTGCGTTCTGCCACCCAAGTGCAGGCATCACGTGGCGTGCAGTCAACCCAGGCGCAGTCAACTCAAGTACAGTCAACTCATGTACAGTCAACCCAAGGACAGTCAACACAGATGCAGTCAGCCCAAAGCGCGGGGCCTAATATCAATAGTATCGGCCAGCTGGCTAACCCAATGTCGCGCTTTAATAACGGTGTTGCGGTTACTGTATCGCAAGCAACTGCCGCACCCGGTGAATATGTAGATATTACTGTCAACCTATCCCAAAACGCAGGCATTACTATGCTTGACATAGAGATAGCATATGATTCCGCCGTACTGGAAAGGGTTAGCGTAACACTGGGAAGCGTGATGGTAATGCCTCAGCAGCCGCCTGCGGGTGCAATGCCCTTTAGGCTTAACTTCGAGCTTGCAAGCCCCTTTGATGTAACCACTACCACAGGTGTGCTTGCAACAGTGCGCTTTAGAGTCCTTGCAAGTGCCGCTACAGGGGCATCTAACATTACCGTTAGTGTTGTTTCGGCGTATCTGGCAGATGAAGCCACCTTTGCGTTTAATACAGTAAATGTCACAGCAAGTAATGGTGGCGTGACCGTATCCACACAGGAACCAGAGCCAACGCCAGAGCCAACTCCTGTAGCAACGCCAGAGCCAACCCCTGTACCCACTCCCGTGCCGACGCCAGTGGCCACCCCGATACCAACCCCAGAGCCAACACCAGTGGCCACTCCAATACCAACCCCAGAGCCGACGCCGGTTGCTACCCCAATACCAACCCCTGTGCCAACACCAGTTGCCACCCCGGTACCAACCCCTGTGCCAACGCCTGCGGTCACACCGGTACCAACACCGGTACCAACCCCTATACCCACACCCGTGCCCACTGCAACGCCTGTTCCTTCCAATGTAAATGTAACCTTTAACGCCTATCCAGGCACACTACCGTCTGGGATTGCTTCGAATCAGTTGCATATGGTCGGGTCTGTTATAGCCTCGTTGCCATCTCCCACACGGCCTGGTTACACTTTTGGCGGGTGGTCAATGGGTGGTGCCTTTGTAAGCACGCCGTTTACCGTTACTGCAAGCACTTCATTAAATGCTATATGGATACCAGTGTCTGTTTCCCAGGAAACAGCTGTAACTATATCCTTTAGCCCGGGGCTTGGCAGTTTACACGTAAACGATAATTCCAGCTTCACAGGACAGGTTGGCTTTTCGCTACAAGCCTTCCCAACGCCAACGCGTCCCGGATTTAATTTTGGCGGTTGGATGCAAAACAATGTACTGGTCACCCCACCACTTGTGGTGTCGCAAAACACTACTCTAACCGCTGTTTGGACGCCGGTTGTGGTTACACCAACCCCTGTGCCAACCCCAGCACCGACGGCAACCCCGACACCAACACCAACGCCAACAGCATCTCCGCCGATTACGGGTACACATAACCCGCAAACCAGCCCCCTTGCCATTAGCTTTGTAATCTTTGCGGCAGTGATATTTGCAGGCACCGCGATTTTTGGGATACTTGTACTGGCAAAGAGACAACGGGTTGCCGTGGATGTATATAATAAAGAGGCCGCAAGGCATAATCGTGAATCACGTATTGAGGATATTGTTAATCATGTAAAAAGCAAAAAAGATTAACAAGATTTTTCTCAATATGATATAGCAGTGTAGTGCAACCCCGCTTTGGCCTGTCAAGTTGGCTAAAGCGGGGTTTTTATGTCTATGTATACGACTTTATGGTATTATCTTTTAAAGGTGAATGAATCTAAAATCAAACCCAGTCCAAAGGAGCAAACACAATGCAACCACCAAAAACCCTATACCTAGACCAAGACCACAAGACCCTAGTAATCCTAGACCAAACCTTACTTCCCGGAACAGTAAGCTACACTCCGCTAAGAGATGCCGCCCATGTATGGGCAGCGATAAAAGAGTTAAAAGTGCGTGGCGCACCGGCAATAGGCGTAACCGCGGCGCTGGGCTTATACATCGAGATGAAGCGAATCGCCCGCGAAACCCCAGACATAACCAATGAAGCCTTCGCCCAAAAATTCAATGAAACCAAATCCTACCTATCTACAGCCCGCCCAACGGCAGTTAACCTAGACTGGGCCCTAGACCAGATGGCAGTATGTTTCGAGGCAAACAAGCACCGGCAAGTCCCAGAGATAATTGCATCCCTATGTAAAGCCGCCCAATCAATCGAAGCCGACGACGCCGATATCTGCCGCCGCATAGGCCAGCATGGCGCGTCTTTACTAAAAGACGGCATGGGTATACTAACCCACTGCAACGCGGGCGCGCTTGCCGCAACCAAGTATGGCACGGCACTTGCGCCAATTTACATTGCTCATGAGCAAGGTATGAAGCTGCGTGTATACGCCGATGAAACCCGCCCGGTGCTGCAAGGCGCAAGGCTTACCGCCTTCGAGCTTCACACATCCGGCATTGATGTTACTCTAATTTGCGACAACATGGCCGCAACAGTGATGTCCAAAGGCCTGGTAAGCGCGGTATTCGTAGGCTGCGACCGGGTTGCCGCAAATGGCGATACCGCCAATAAAATTGGCACATATGGCGTTGCGGTGCTTGCCAAAAACTTTGGTATTCCTTTCTATGTATGCGCGCCTCTTTCTACAATTGATATGAACACCCAAACTGGTTACGATATTGTAATAGAAGAAAGAGACCCGGCCGAGGTTTCAGATTTGTGGTATACCCAGCCCATGGCACCTGAGGGTGTGAAAATATTTAACCCGTCTTTTGATGTTACCCCGGCGAAATACATTACTGGGTTTATTACAGAAAATGGTATGGTGTTTCCGCCTTTTGGTATTTGACAAACCTAGTAATTTGGGGTGTTTGGGGCATTAGGTGAGTTATTGAAAAACCTCCTAAATGGTAATATTTGGCGGAAAATGATGGCATTATTATTAATTTGCGGTAAAAAAACATTGCATAATTGTTACAATAGTGTTACAATCCTGTCATAATACTTACTTGGGCGCGGTTATTCTTTGTTTTGCTTCATGGTTTCGATACATGGTTTCGATACATGGTTTCGATACATGGTTTCGATACATGAAGTTTTAGTTCATGGATGCTGCGCCTGCCAACAACTCCGTTCCTCGCAAGTGGTTGTAAGACTTGCAAAAAATGCTTGAAGCGTTGCATATTTTTGCAAGCCTAACAACCTCTAGCTGCGGTACGGAGTATAGGAGGTTATAAATGAAGAAGTTAAAGAAGGCTCTGCGGATCTTTTCTTGGGTCTTGGTCTTCCTGGCTCTCACCATTGCAGTCCCCCCCACAACAAACCATTTCTTCGCTGGCGATACCCAGCTGATGCAGGTAATGGTGTACGACCAAGGTCAAGTCCATAGACACCGTACAGGTGCGAATACCGTGCAAGACTTGCTACACGAGCTAGGGGTTCCATTAAACGACATGGACCGTACCAACCACTCTACAAACTCCCCAATCTGGGACGGCATGAATCTAATAGTCTTTAGAGAGGTAGCATTTGGTGTAAGAATCAATGGCGAGTTTATAAACGCACAACTGATTCTGCCCGGCACAACCGTAGGCCAGATTATGGCCCAGCACCAAATTCAGCACGACACAATGCTACTATACGGCGGAGATTTAGCCAGATATGTAGAAAACGGCGAAATCCTAGATTTCTACACATGGGACAGCCGTTTCTACACAGACACAGAAGTCCTGCCATACGAAACAGTCGAAAACCGTACAACAAATGTACGTGACGGAAGAAGCCATATTCGCCAAGAAGGCGTCCCAGGAGAGCATCACGTAACAAGTGCCGTAGTAATAATCGGCGGTGAAGAGCGTAATCGCGAGGTAATAAACTCACGCGTTATGTACGAACCCATCGAGGAAATAGTAGATATTGGAGTAGCGCCCCTTGGGGCACTTGCCGATGTAAACGCCCAAGACTTCCACTACGTGAGGCGGGTACGAATGGAAGCAACAGCCTACACAGCCGGGTTTAGCTGCACAGGCAAGCTACCCTGCGACCCATGGTACCGCATAACCGCCTCCGGCATGGAAGTACGGCATGGTGTAGTAGCGGTTGACCGCACCGTTATCCCCCTTGGCACAAGGCTGTACGTTGAAGGTTACGGCTTTGCAATCGCCGCAGACGTAGGCGGTGCGATACGCGGGTATAAAATCGACTTGTTTATGGAATGTATCAATGCGGCGCGTAGGTTTGGGCGCAGGCATATCAATGTTTGGATTTTGGATTAAAATATAAGTTAAAATCGCAAGCTAAATTTCAGAGGCAAACTAAATAGCATGTTCACCCAAAAGAAGCTGTATTTGGCACCTAAAGCCAATACAGCTTCTTTTTAGTGCAGAATATTAGCGCACCCATTATTTTCACTAACAATCATACATGTAAAAATTGTAATACAGTCATTTCCCCTCGGTGCACATTATTGCACCTGCTTGTCTTGACCAATGTACATGGTGCAATATATGCTAATGTCGCACTGGCAAGCATTTATTTGAAATCAAATTATATAGAAGCAGATATAAAGAAGCTATGGCCATAGGGTTTAACGTTACCCTGTCGGTCCGATTCTACAAACGGGAGGACACAAATGAAAATCAAATCATGTAAGACAAATCAATTTGAAAATCCGCTGGGGTTTCACATGGACGAAGTAGTGGTTTCATGGGTCACCGAAGAAACACCCTCAAAAAAACAAAAAGCCGCCCAGATTATTGTCGCGTTGGATGCCAACATGAGTGAAATTATTTATGACAGTGGCACCAAAGCAAACCTAGACAGCCGAGGCGTAACCCTCCCTATCACCCTTTCCCCTATGACCCGGTACTACTGGACGGTTGCGGTCGAAGGCGACAGCGGGGATAGTGCGGTTTCTGATATTAACTGGTTTGAAACCGCAAAAATGGGGGAAGAGTGGGAAGCAAAATGGATTTCACCGCCATGGCCGCAAGTGGGGGACGATTGCGCACACCCTTATATCCGCAAACAATTTGCAACTAAAAACAAGGCGATTAAACATGTGCGCGCCTATATTACAGGCATGGGCATTTACGAGTTGTATATGAATGGAAACCGCATCAGTGACGAGTACCTAATGCCGTATTGCAATACTTATGATTTATGGGTGCAGTATCAAACCTTTGATATATCAGATAACATCGTCCAGGGCGAAAACATGGTAGGTGTTATGCTAGCAAACGGCTGGGCAAAAGGGCGATTTGGCACGTTTGGGGAGCATAACAAACCCTATACAGACCGCTTTTCGCTCATTTGTGAAATCCGTGTAACTTATGAAGACGGTGATGTAGATATTATCGGTACAGACACAGATTGGGTATGCAAACCATCGCCTTTGCTTTTCGATAATATTTATGATGGGGTTATATATGATGCAAATTTTGAAATTCCCCACTGGAGCGAAGTTGGCTTGAATGAAGTTGGATCGAATAATGCAGATTGGGCAAATATGCAAGAAAGTATTCCTACGGAACTGGGTACGCTTATGGCTCGACTGTCACTGCCTGTAAAAATTATGGAGGAGATTAAGCCCATCGCGGTAATCGAAACCCCGGCAGGGGAGCAAGTGCTGGATATGGGGCAGAATATGGTGGGCTGGATTAAAATGAGAGTAAACGTTCCCAAGGGCGCGAAAATCACCATTACCCACGGGGAAATTTTGCAGCAGGGCAATTTTTTTAGGGATAATCTGCGTTCCGCTAAGGCAGAGTATGTGTATATTTCAAATGGTATGGAGCAAATTGTAGAGCCGCGTTTTACCTTTTATGGCTTCCGTTATGCAAAAATTGAAGGCCTGCCCAATCCTATTAACATTGAGGATTTTGTCGGGTGTGTGCTGTATTCCGATATGGAAACTATCGGGAATATTCACACCTCAGATGATAAGGTGAACCGCTTATTTGAAAATGTGTTGTGGGGGCAAAAAGGAAATTTTTTAGATGTACCCACTGACTGCCCCCAACGGGACGAGCGCATGGGCTGGACGGGGGATACGCAAATTTTCGCGGGTACTGCGATGTTTAATATGCGTGCCTACGCATTTTATGTTAAGTTCATGTTTGATTTACATGAGGAACAAAAAGTTTGTAAGGGGCTTGTGCCCAGTGTCATTCCGCAATTTGTAAAACAGCGGTCATATGATAGTTCATTTATACATGGTGGTGCTTGCGCGTGGGCAGACTGTGCTACTGTTGTGCCTTGGGAGGCATACTTGCATACGGGTGATGTATCTATTCTTAAAAAGCAGTATCAAAGCATGAAGGATTGGGTGGATTGGATTACCCGCAAATGTAAAAAGGACAATACGGGGCTTTTGTGGACAGAAGGATTTCAGTATGGGGATTGGTTGGCGCTTGATGGGCCTGATGAGAAAAGCCCTTATGGTGGAACCGATACGGGATATTTGGCATCGGCTTATTATATGTTGTCTGCGCGGCTTGTTTCTAAGGCGGCGGATGTGCTGGGTTTTCATGACGATGTGAAAGCGTATGCAAACTTATCCAATGCAATACGCGAAGCAATTAAAAAAGAATACTTTTTGCCCGATGGAAAATGTGCCTTAACGACCCAAACCGCTCATGTTGTGGCCTTGCATTTTGATATAGCAGAAGATGAAGAACTAGCTTTGACGGGGTTAAAAGAGATTCTTGAAGTAAATAATATGCACCTTGCCACAGGCTTTATCGGTACGCCTTATCTTTGTCGTTCGCTTTCTGATAATGACGCGTCGGAGTATGCTTATCACTTGTTCTTTAATGAAGATTGCCCGAGCTGGTTGTATCCTCTTGGGCTTGGGGCAACTACAATTTGGGAGCGTTGGAACTCTGTGCTTCCAAGCGGCGTGCTTTCTGATTTAACTATGAACTCGTTGAATCACTACGCATATGGGTCTATAGCAGAATGGATGTATCGCAATATGTGCGGTATCAACCCTGTGGAATCGTTTCCTGGTTTTAAGAAAATACTTCTCAGGCCTGAGCCTAATAAGCGGTTGCGTTTTGCTAATGCCAGTGTTAATACCGCTATGGGTGTTGTAAAATGTGGTTGGAAATATAATACCGATGGTTCGGTGACAATTGAGGCAACCGTACCATTTAATACCGAAGGGGAACTTATTTTACCTAATGATAAGAGGGAAATGCTTTCTCCTGGGTCTTATAGTTTTACATGCTATTAAATGAGTAGGGCGTGTTCCACTATCGACAATAGACAGCTTTTTCATCAACCAAAAGGATGTGACAATCGTGCAAACACTATCATTTAACACTAACTGGCTATACACCCCATGCGACATAAAAGATGGCCATGCCACCGATTTAGACGAACGCGGCTTTGAAGCCGTATGCGTACCCCACGCCAATAAAATACTAGCAGCCCACCGGGGAGTCGATTTTCAAACACATATCGAATCTTATCGCTTCGTATCGTGGTATCGGCGGCATTTTACACTGGATAGACATTGTATTAGCAAGCGCATCGCAATCACTTTTCAAGGGGTAGCCACTGCTAGTGAGGTATATGTAAACGGACACTACATTGGCGAGCATAAGGGTGCGTACACGCCATTTACATTGGATATCACCCCGTATGTACATTGTGACGGAAGTGACAATATTATCGCTGTGCGTGTAGATTCTAGCCAGCGCAAAGACCTGCCGCCGGAGGGGCATCAGGTGGATTATCTGCTATTTGGCGGCATTGTGCGGGATGTACAGATGCATATCACCGACCCCCTGCATGTGGCATGGGCGTTTATATCAACGCCGGAAGTAACGAATGTAGCGGAAGTAGCGAAGATAACAGAAGTAGCGAAGATAACAGAAGTAACGAATGTAACGGAAGCAGCAAAGACAAGCGCACGACTACATGCAAATGTCAATGTCACAAATAGCGGGGATAAAGAAGCACTATGCCGAATCAAAGCCACGCTAACCGACGCAGCAGGTAAAACCATCCTAACAATGGATACCCCGGAAGCCCCAGTAGCGGCAGGGCAATCTCATATTTTCGAGCAACTGTCAGAGGTAATAACCAGCCCGCGCCTATGGAGTGTAAACGACCCCTACCTATATAATACAATCATCCAAGTACAAGCAAACGGTAAAATTGTAGACGAGTACACTACCCGCATTGGTTTCCGATATTTCTCATTTGACCCGTTGTTTAGCTTAAACGGCGAAACAATGAAAATCCTCGGCATAAACCGGCACGAGCAATGGCCATGGATTGGCCGGGCTGTGCCAAACAAGCTGCAAGCAGCCGACGCGGACTTAATCAAAGCTACCGGATGCAATGCGGTGCGTGCCTCGCACTACCCCCAGTGCCCGGCGTTTTTAGACCGCTGTGATGAAATTGGCTTGCTGGTATTTGAAGAGCCGCCCGGCTGGCAATATATCGGCGATGAAATGTGGCAGGCGCATTTTCTGCGTAATCTTGAGGAAATGATCCTGCGGGATCGCAATCACCCATCAATCATAAGCTGGGGAACGCGTCCTAATGAAGCACCCACAAGCGGCGACGCAGATCGCTCTTTTGGCGAATTTTTTGCGGCAACCCATGCGCTTTCTCGTGGGTTAGACCCTACGCGTCCCACTCATGGTTCCCGTGTGGAGTTTTTGTACGAGCAAAGCGACCTTTTCCAGGAAGATATCTACACAGTAAACTACCGCTATCCTGATGTCCCCAAGTTTACGCCCTTTATCATTACCGAGCATACTATGAGTTGGGGCGAGCAGGGTACTGCAAATGCCACCGACACCCAGGCTATGCAGTGGATAGATGACTGGGCAAAAAGTTTGGATTACTGCTTCGCCAATGATTTAGTAGCCGGCGGGTTTGGCTGGAGTATGTTTGATTATAATAACGAGGTCAATTACACCAAAACTGAACATGTATTTCCCAGTGGGCTATACGATATTTTCCGTCATGATAAGCCTGTATCGTGGCTTTATCGGTCGCAGAGGGACCCCTCAGAGGAAGTGGTGCTTTTTATCGCCAACTATTGGACGCCAAATTCGCCTCGAAGAGTGCTGGTGCTAAGCAATTGCGACGAGGTAGAATTGCGGGTAGGCGATACATTAATCGGGCGCATCACGCCCAACCGCTATGTTAACTTGCCCCGTCCTGTTTATGAGTTTAACAATGTATGCTACCAGGCCGGGCAAGATTTGACCGCCATCGGTTATATACAAGGCCAGTCAGTAAAAACAACTGTGCGAAAAACCCCACTAGCGGCAAAACAGCTAATTGTTGCCGCTGACTACAGCCATCTTATCGCCGACGGCACTGATATGACGGCTTGTACCGTAACACTTGTAGACGAGAACGGCACACGCTTGCCCTATGATACCCGTGAAGTAAATATAACCCTAACCGGCTCCGGAAAGTTTATCGGCCAGCCGTGCATCCACTTAGAAGGCGGGCGCGTTGGGTTTATTGTGCAAACTGAATACGGGAAGGCCGGGGAGATTACTTGCGCGGCAATAGCACCGGGGATTGCGGCTGGAGCAGTTACCATTTTTGTGGGTTTGCAAGATTGACTATCCAATGCTTTTGTCATTTGGAGAAAAACCCCTAATATCGCGGTTTGTGGGCCTTCCATGATGTCGTAAATCGCCCAGTTGACAAGCCTTGAGTCCAGGCTTATTCTTATACGGTTGTTATCGCATATCCTGAGGAGGGCTTGATGAAACCGATTGTTGGAGTAATCATGGGCAGCATTTCGGATTTAGAAACAATGGAACATGCCTGCAAGGTTTTGGACGAACTGGGGGTACCCTACGAAAAAAGGGTGGTTTCCGCACACCGCACGCCGGAAGATATGGTTGAATACGCAAAAACGGCATACGAGCGGGGGCTTAAGGTAATTATTGCAGGTGCCGGGGGTGCGGCGCATCTTCCTGGCATGGTTGCATCCTGTACCAGTTTGCCCGTTGTGGGTGTACCGGTACAATCGAAGGCCTTACAGGGGTTGGATTCGCTTTTATCTATTGCGCAAATGCCTGCTGCCGTGCCCGTTGCCACAATGGCAATTGGTATTGCCGGGGCGGCAAACGCGGGGCTTATGGCTTCAAGGATACTTGCGGCATCTGATAGCGAGTTATATGCCCGGCTGGAAGCTAGGCGGGCGGCTATTTGCGAGACTATACGCAATTTGGAAATTAACATAGTAAATAACAGCTAAAATGAGCCAACTATGCACGCGGTATTCGTGTTTGCATGGTTGGTTTTTTTGTGTCATGGATAAAAAGGAGACTACACATGAAAAAAACAATCACCCCGTACCAAACAATCGGCATAATAGGCGGCGGGCAGCTTGGTCGTATGATGTGCCTTGCCGCAAAGGCAATGGGCTACTATGTTGCGGTTTTAGACCCGACCCCAAACTGCCCCTGTGGCCAGGTTGCGGACATTGAGATAACCGCGGCCTACAACGACCTTGACGCAATCAAACGCCTTGCCAAGGTCAGCGACGTTATCACCTACGAATTTGAAAATATAGACTATGACGCCCTTACATGGCTTGAGACCAATGCATACCTGCCCCAAGGCAGCCAAGTGTTAAAGACAACCCAGCACCGGTTTAGAGAGAAGTCCGCAATCGCTGATATGGGCATACCTGTGCCGAAGTTTATTTTAATCGACAGCCCAGAGACTTTAAAGCAAAATGTCACATATCCAAGTGTGCTTAAAACCACCACAGGCGGTTATGACGGCAAGGGCCAAGTTGTGCTTAAATCCGAGGCGGATTTGCCTCGCGGTCTAGAACTTGCCGCGACAAGCGAGTGCATCCTTGAAGAGTTTATGAACTTTGACCTAGAGGTATCGGTGATTGTGGCCAGAAGCACCGCGGGCGAGACTATGGTTTTCCCCGTGGCTGAAAATATCCATGTTAATAATATCTGCCATAAATGCATCGTGCCTGCCCGTATTTCCAAGGATGTAGAGGCACAGGCCATTGCACATGGCAAGAAAATTGCCCAGTCACTTGACGCGATTGGCATACTGGCAATTGAAATGTTTGTTGTAGGCGATACAATTTATATCAACGAACTTGCGCCCCGGCCACATAACTCCGGCCATTATTCCATTGACGCTTGCATTACCAGCCAGTTTGAGCAGCATGTACGTGCCGTTTGCGGCCTGCCTCTTGGGGATACCTCGCTGCATACGCCTGTTGTTATGGTCAATATTCTTGGCAATCATATGGATAAGGAAAACATGCACAATCTCGCGCCTTATATGCCCCTTATCGAAAAGGGCAAGATTCACTTATATGGCAAGGCCCAGGCTGTGAATAACCGCAAGATGGGGCATGTAAATGTACTTGGGGATATACCCGAGGCCCTTAAGCTTATTGATGATACAAAGATTTGGGGATAGGTATATTTTATGAACATCAAATAGATTTCAAGCAAAAAACAAAACTGGAGGCCATCATGCTAACCCCTGCACAAATTGAAGAAAATAAAATCTACGCCCAAATGGGCATGACCGACGACGAGTACGCGCTGGTCAAAAAAATACTGCGTCGCCAGCCAAATTATACAGAAATAGGCTTATTCTCAGTAATGTGGAGCGAGCATTGCTCTTATAAAAACACCAAGGTAGTGCTTCGCAAATTTCCGACAAAGGGCCCGAGAGTACTGCAAGGCCCCGGTGAAGGCGCGGGGGTCGTGGATATCGGCGACGGCATTGCCGCTGTTTTTAAACTGGAGTCTCACAACCACCCTTCGGCACTTGAGCCTTTTGACGGGGCGGCAACTGGGGTTGGTGGCATTGTGCGAGATGTGTTCTCTATGGGAGCGCGGCCTATTGCGGTGGTTAATTCTCTTCGCTTTGGCGAAATTTCCGCTGAGTCGGATGCGCAGTTTCTCGAATATGACGCGCAGGTTTCCGAAGATGACGCACAGTCATCTAAAGGCGGCAAGCAAGGCAGACCTGCCCGTACAAAGTTTGTACTAAAGGAAGCAGTCCGCGGCATGGCTGATTACGGTAATAAAATGGGCATAACCACCGCCGCAGGTGAAATCCAGTTTGATGACTGCTATGCCTCAAACCCGCTGGTTAATGCCATGTGCGTAGGTATTTTGCGCCACGATGGTATAAAAAAGGGCATTGCTATTGGTGCTGGTAACCTGGTAATTTACGCAGGCCACGCAACCGGCCGTGATGGTGTACAAGGCGCAAGCTTTGCAAGTAAGGAACTTGCCGCAGAGCCCGAAGACGAAAAACCAATAATCCCAGCAGGGGACCCGGTGCTGCAAAAACGCCTAATGGAAGCCTGTCTCGAAATCGTGGACAACCCTGCACTAGTGGGTATACAGGACATGGGCGCGGCCGGGCTGATTTCTTCTTCATCAGAAATGGCGTCCAAGGGCGGCATGGGGGTCGAGCTTAATCTCGATGCCGTTCCCGTACGGGAAGAAAACATGACCCCATATGAAATGATGCTAAGCGAGTCACAAGAGCGTATGTTGCTTGTCGTGAAAAAAGGACACGAGCAGGAAATCATTGATATCTTCGCAAAGCATGATATTAACGCCGCAGTCATTGGCAAGGTAACAGATGACAAACAAGTGCGGCTGATTCACAAAGGGGAAATCTGTGCCGATGTGCCAGCCGATGCCCTTGCAAACGAAGCACCGGAGTATCACAAACCGTCACGGGAGGCGGCATATTATCAGCATTTAAAAGCCATTGACGCCACAGTTGATGAAAGCGACCTAATGCGCCTTACAGGTACCGGGCTTGACGCGGGGCATGTATGTGCCGGTTGCGGCGGGTGTGGGGCAAAGTCGGGTGGTGCGCATACAACGGGCGGGGCGCAAGCAACCGGCAGCGATATACAAGACGCAGCAAGCGGCGTTCAAACTGCCGACGGCGACACCCAGTCGATTAGTAGCGCACAAGCCGCGATGGCCATATCCAACGCGTATTCAGATACATTATTAATGCTGCTTGCCCAGCCAACAATCGCAAGCAAGCACTGGGTCTACTCCCAGTTTGACAAGTCAGAAGATACGTTGGTTGCGCCAGGTTCTGACGCCGGAATTATCCGCGTGCCAGGCACAACCAAAGCCTTAGCGATGACCGTGGACTGCAACAGCCGTTATGTATACCTAGACCCATATATCGGCGGGAAAATTGCCGTAGCCGAGGCGGCGCGTAACATTGTAGCCTCCGGGGCAACCCCTCTCGCCATTACCGACAATCTAAACTTCGGCTCGCCGGAAAACCCCGAAATCTTCTGGCAACTGGAACAATCCGCCGCCGGTATAAGCGAGGCATGTCTGGCCTTTGACACCCCGGTTATAGGCGGAAATGTGTCGCTATATAACGAGCGGGGGCCTGCGGCAATCTACCCAACCCCAACAATAGGCATGGTTGGGCTAATTGATGACCTATCCCATATCACAACCCAAGAGTTTATAAACCCAGGCGACGCAATATACCTTGTAGGCACAACTCGTCACGAGTTTGGCGGTAGCGAGTTGCAAAAAATGCTCTACGAAGGCAAGATATTCGGGCCAGTGCCCAGTATTGATTTATCGGAAGAAAAGCGCAACCAGGATGGGATTCTTGCGGCGATACGTCAAGGGCTTGTAAGCTCTGTCCATGATGTTTCTGAAGGAGGCGTCGCGGTTTGTCTTGCGGAATGTTTGATGGGTTCCGATTCTCATAACATTGGCGCGGACATTACGATACCGCAGTCAGCCGACCCAATTGCCTTCCTTTTTGCGGAAAGCCAATCCCGCTACATTGTAAGCTGCCCGCCCAGTCACATGAAAGCCTTCGAAGCCTTAACCGGCGCGACTCACCTAGGCTACACAAACAACAGCGGCATGATGCATATAAAAGTCGGCCTCCTAGACAGTCTAATCCACACACCGGTAGCCGAACTCACAAATGTCTGGAAAGGGGCTCTCGAACAATGCCTTCAGAAATAAGAGGCTTAAACGAAGCCTGCGGCCTATTCGGCGTATGGGGACACCCAGATGCCGCCGATATGGCCTACTACGGCCTACACGCCCTGCAACACAGAGGGCAAGACGGTGCCGGAATGGTAGTCAAAAACGGTGAGAAACTAATACGCCATCGTGGGCCGGGTCTTGCCGCGGACGCCTTCCCAAAGGAAGTCCTCGACGCCCTAAATGGAACCGCCGCAATAGGCCATGTGCGCTATGCAATGACCGGAATACACAGCCAAGACGGCTACCAGCCCAGGCTCTTCCATTTCGAAAAAAGCAGCCTTGCAATCTGCCACAATGGCAGCCTGGTAAACTCTCACGAACTGCGCCACGACCTTGAAAGCGAAGGCAGCATTTTTCAAACAACCTCTGATTCCGAAACCCTGGCCCATTTGATAAGAAAAAGCCGCCATTCCTTTATGCTGGACAAGCTAAAAGCCGCCCTAAGAAAAGTCCAAGGCAGCTTTACATTTCTGCTTTTAACCCAAAAGAAAATGATGGCAGCACGGGACGCAAGAGGCATACGCCCGCTGGTTTTGGGCAAGCTTGGCGATATATACATGGTTGCCTCCGAAACTTGTGCATTTGACACCCTTGGCGCAACCTATATCCGTGACGTTGCCCCAGGCGAGATAATTATCATCGACGACGAGGGCATTAAGTCGGAGTTTTACACAAAGGACACAGGCCTTGCCGCCTGCGGCATGGAATTTGTATATTTTGCAAGGCCGGACTCCAATATAGACGGGGTAAACGTACACACTTCCCGCAAAAACGCCGGGCGTATACTTGCGGAAGAATCGCCGACGGTGGCCGATGTTGTTGTGCCATCACCGGATTCGGGCATTTCCGCCGCAATTGGCTATGCCGAGGCAAGCAGCATCCCCTATGAAATCGGCCTAATAAAAAACCGCTACGCAGGCCGTACCTTTATCGCCCCATCGCCGGAATTACGGGAGCAAGGCGTAAAACTAAAGCTTTCCGCGGTGCGGGCAATTGTCGAGGGCAAGTCTGTTGTGCTTGTAGACGATTCCATAGTACGGGGCACAACAAGCAAGCGTATCGTTACTCTGCTAAAAGAGGCCGGCGCAAGGGAAGTGCATATGAAAGTTGCGTCGCCCCTTTTGCGGCATTCTTGCCACTATGGCATAGACCTTCATACCACCAGCGAACTTATCGCCCATACGAAAACTGCCCAGGAAATCTGCGAGATTATAGGCGCGGACTCCCTTTCTTATATCAGCAAGGAAGGGTTAGAGCGGGCAGTTGGCTTGGATACGAGGGCATCATGCAAAGGCAGTGGAGGCAGCGGCCTGTGTATGGCTTGTTTTACCGGCGAATACCCAGCCGGGTGAGGGGGATGTCATTTTGGCCAAAACCGCTAAAGTAACAAATGAGAGTGTCATTTCCGTCAAACCTTTAGGCAAACACAAGGAGAAAACACATGTCCAAACAATACAAACAAGCAGGCGTAGACATAGAAGCCGGTTACGAAGCCGTTAACCGCATAAAAAAACACGTAGCAAAAACCAAAATCCCTGGCGTACTAGGTGGCCTAGGCGGTTTCGGCGGCATGTTCGAACTAGCGGGCCATATGACCAACATGGCCGAGCCCGTAACCGTAAGCGGCACCGATAGCGTAGGCACAAAGATAATGCTGGCCTTCCAGATGGACAAACACGACACAGTAGGCATAGACGCGGTGGCAATGTGCGTAAACGATATAATAACCGTAGGCGCGAAGCCCCTGTTTTTCCTAGATTATATCGGATGCGGCAAGCTAGACCCAGCCCAGGCGGAAACGGTAGTTGCCGGTGTTGCCGAAGGCTGTATCCAAGCCGGATGTGCCCTAATAGGCGGCGAAATGGCCGAAATGCCCGGCGTCTACAAACCAGGGGAATACGACCTAGTAGGCTTTAGCGTAGGTATTGCAGACAAGGCCAAGCTAATCACAGGCGAAAACATTGCAGCCGGTGACGTACTAATCGGCCTGGCCTCAAGCGGTGTACACAGCAATGGTTTTTCGCTGATACGCAAGATTATCGCCGACAACGGTCTTAGCCTTAAAGAGACATATCCGGGGCAACCAAGGTCTCTAGGCGAGATATTACTAACCCCAACCCGCATATACGCCAAAGCAGTCCAAACCCTAATGGATGCCGTCAAGGTCAAAGGCATGGCACATATAACAGGCGGCGGTTTTATAGAAAACATCCCGCGTATGTTCCAGCCGGGGCTTGGCGCAAAAATCAACCGAGGCACCTGGGATATCCCGCCGATTTTTGATTTCTTGCAGCGGCAAGGCAACATAGACGAAAACGAAATGTACAATATGTTTAATATGGGCGTAGGCATGGTAGCTGTTGTCGCGGCCAATGATGCCGATAAGGCCATCCAAGCCTTGGCCGCAAAGGGCGAAAAGGCCACAGTTATCGGGCAAGTTATTACCGGCGAGGGGGTCTTGCTATGATACTTGAGCCCATCGAGTTTTTCGACCCGCCTCCATATAAAAGACGGCCAACTCCAATAGACAATCTCATAAGCAGTCCCATACCAGAAAAACTATCAAGCCAAATAAAATTCCTATCAGAAGCGGACAAACTAAAATCCGTATACCGGCAAACCCTTATCACAGACAAATCCCGGGAGGAAACCTCAGCAGAGCATTCTTGGCACTTCGCGCTTATGGCAATGACCCTGTTCGAGTACAACGTACTCCCCGGCGTAGATCTAGACCGTGTGATAAAAATGGCACTAGTCCACGACCTAGTAGAGCTATACGCAGGCGACACCCCGGCCTTTGCCGATACAATCCCAGAAGACAAAGCCGCCCAAGAAAAAGAAGCGGCAGACAAGCTATTCGCCCTACTGTCATCGGAACAAGCCGCAAATTACCGCACCCTATGGGAAGAATTTGAAGAAATGACCACCCCCGACGCAAAGTACGCCGCGGCGGTTGACCGTTTGCAGCCTCTAATCAGCAACTATCTAACAAACGGCCATTCATGGGTGAAATTTAAGGTAACTGCCAAAAGGGTTTACGCACGTATGGCACCAATAAAAACCGCAATGCCCGCCCTTTGGGAAGTTGTAGAATATGTTGTACAAGATAGTTGTGACAAGGGGTATATCATCCCGTAACAATTGCGGCAGGTCGTATCACCTCCATATCAGTATCACCTTCATATCAGTATCATCCCCATATCAGTATCACTCCCCATAGCAGGAGGATTATATGAAAAACATAGCAATCTTTGCCTCAGGCAACGGTTCCAACTTCGAGGCCGTCGCCCTCGCCTGCAAAAATGGCGAAATCAACGCAAGAGCCGTATTACTAATATGCGATAAGCCCGACGCGGTGGTAATAAAAAGAGCCAAAAATCTAAATATCCCCGTTTTCGTATGCAGCCCAGCAGCATTCCCAACCCGCGCCGCCCACGAGGGGCATATCCTAGACGCACTTGACGACACTGGCATAGACTTTATCGTGCTTGCAGGATATATGCGCATCATAGGAAAGCCCATTCTTGACGAATACGAAGGCCGCATAGTAAACATACATCCGTCACTGCTTCCGGCCTTTCCCGGCCTAGACGCAATCAAGAAAGCCTTCGAAAGCGGCGTGTCACAAACAGGCGTAACGGTACACTATGTAGATGCCGGGGTAGACACAGGGCCTATCATTGCCCAAAAGCCGGTAGACATCTTACCAGGCGATACATTAGAAAATCTCGAAGCCCGTGTACACGAAACAGAGCATCGGCTTTATGTATCGGTTTTACGGGAGATATTCGCGCTATAGCGATTTCGTTTGAAATTGGGCTTCGTCTGTCGGCGAACGCGCCTACTGCCGCGCGTTTTGGCTCGTCCTCAGCCCATTTCAAATCGAAACGCCTATATAAGGGGGGAGTAAAATGGGCTACATAATCGGCTCTTGGAATACACAGCATTTCACCGGTCGCGAAAAAGGGGCACATGATATTGACATGATGGCCCATATTATCCTCTCCGAAGGGTTTGACATCATCGCCCTACAAGAGGTAATGAGACCGGAGGCCGTCCAGTTACTAAAAAAACGGCTTCCAGGCTGGGAAGGCTGCCACGGAGACCCACGCTCTCGCATTAGAGACAGTAATTTTAACCTGGGCTTTGCATACCTCTGGAATACACGGCGGGTAAGGGAAGTATCAAAAGAAGGAATGCCCTCGATTTTTACCCAATATCGCACAAAGGCCATACTTACCCGCAACCCGTTCTATGGGCGTTTTTCCCCAAACGGCTTGCCCGGCGGGGCATTTTTTGAGATTCGCCTAATCAATATTCATTTATGGTACGGCAACAACCTCGTAACAGACAAGGCAAAAAGACTAGAAGAGTTTAAAGCGGCATCCCAATATATTTATCAAAGCCTCAGCACCAGGCGATATGGCAACTTTATGCCCGCATACACCATCGTACTTGGTGACTACAACTTTAGTGCCGTGTTCTGCCAATCTCAAGAAACCGATACAGTGTCATACTACGCCAACACCAAACAAGAGCAAAAGACCACTTTGCCAAGAATTAAAGGCGAAGCAAAAGACGGAATAGAAGCAAAAAACGGAATAAGTGAAGAAACACAAACAAAAAACCCGGCAGACTTTGTAAACGATTATGATCACTTTGGCTACAACGATGCGCGCTTCGATGCATCAGATGTAATTGTTAGCCGCGTAAACACAGTAAACAAGTACATGAGCGATGACTTCACCCGCCACCGGAAAGAACTTTCAGACCATATCCCAATTAAACTTGAACTTATACTAAACCCAAGGAGGCCCGGCTATGTTTACACGAAAGAAGAAAATTGACGCGGAACAAAGGCGTAAAGCGGCATATGCATTAAATCTATGTACAGTTTCTGTGTCGCAAATAATAGACTACAACGACGAATATATCCTAGATCAAGAATACGACGAAATCTTAAACAACTTAAACCTGCAAAACTATGTCAAAGACGATGCCCTCAAAGAGATACTTTCAGAAATCCTTGACACCTGCAATTTCTTTAAAATCCAAGAAGAAGAAAAACTACTAATCCAAAATGAATACCAAGCCAAAGTAAATAACGCAATCTGGAGTGCAGTACCCAACCTTGCCGTCATCCTAACAAGCGGAACCCCCCAAGAAATGGCCATGGTAGCCGCAATGCAAATCGGTATCGGTTACATGAACTATCGCAAAAACAAAAGCCAGTATGCACTGGAAAAGTCAAGGCAGGACTTCGCAATTCATAAAAACGCAATGGAAAAGTTTCACGCCCTTAGGGCAAAACTCTTTGATACAGCCTGGCGTCTTGCCGACACCTACGATTATGACGACGCGCTGCGTCTTTCCGCAAAGCAAGTAAGCCGTTACAACGAATACCTACTAGACCGCGACCCACTTAGGCGTTTCGAAAAACTGGATGCGGTATCAAATCTGTTCAATGCATTCCCCGCCTTTTGGTATCACAAAGGCAGTGCCGCAAGAGAAATATCCATGACCAAATCCTATGACAAAAACGTCCGCGACCTGTTTAAGGCTAAGGCACTGGACGCTTTTCGCAAGTTTGACGAAGTACATGTAGAGTTTATGCGTGAAGATATAATTGCGGCCTCCTGTGCGCTCGAGCATATTTCCCTGCTGGACATGCAGTCAGAAAGGGACAAAGCCCAACAACTGCTGGAAAAGACAACCCGTCTCGCCGGTTACAACAACGATATTATGCAAATGTGTGTTTTTGTGCATGTACTGCTGGATGATTTCAGCACAGCAAGGGATACATTGCGCGTACTAATCAATGATGAATACAATCTTGAGACAAACGGCGTAATACTTTCACGGATTTATCTAAAGGAAAAAAACCAAATAGAGTACAATCTACTAGCAAGCCGCGTTGGCGAAACAAATGTAATGCCCTGGATAGAGGACGACGATGAAGCCTTCCAAAAGTTTCAAGCAATCCGAGAAGATATATTAAAAGATGTATATCAAGACGAAGGCATAGACTTCGCCCAAGCCAATATAACAGAGCTGCCTCCCGACGACACTGCCGCCCAGTTCCCCAAGTTAAGAGAAACAGTATTAACCCATGTCCCCAAAATCAGCACAGATAAAAACTACACAAGCCAAGAGAAATATCTGCTGTCATTTATCAATAAATATGTGCCAAAACTTACAAAGGAGACTGCAATTGCCTTCGTTGATACATCGCTGATACCCGCCGTAAGCAATGGTTCGGTAGGCCTTTTATTTACAACACATGCCCTATACTATGTGGCCTTTTGGGACAGTGCTCAAAAGCCGGCTAAGATTCCATACAGCGATATCGCTTATAATACATGCAAGCTAAACTTCGACGGAAGCGGCAAGGCAATAAGCCTAGAAATTGCAACAAAAGACGGGACATCCTTCACCATCAAAGACTATTTAAATCACGATGCCCTGCTGGATTTATTTATTGAGATAAACAAGCTGCAAGGCCACGCGCCAACAGACTCCCATATACCTCTGTCCGAAATGGACTACAGTGTCAAACTGCCATATGTGAAATACTTAGTAAATTTTTTAGCACACGCAAACAAACCAACAATAGAGGCAATGCGCTTTGCCTGTGATATTGGTTTTACAAACGAGCAGCTTTTCGCGCTAAAAGATTACACAGCAAACCCAAATGAATCGGATATGAGCCTACTTGCCAAAATAGATACAGCCGCCCCATATGCGTCACGCAAAAGTCTGCGATATGCCATGGTTACCGATATGTATAACCAACTGTATCTGTCAAAGGGCAGTTTCGAGATTTCAGCCCTAGAATACGAATTTTTAAGCAGCACAGCGGCGAAATACGGCTTCAACAAGGAAGAAAACGCCAACCTGCAAGTAGTAGCCCAGGCCAAGTACAAAATAATCACCGGCAAACTAAAATATGCAAAAGAGTTAAAAACACTGGAAAAAGCTCTAACAATGCTTGCACTTTTAGGAGGGGTTCCAATTGCAACAATTATCGGCTCAAGCTTAATATTTTGGAAAACATGGTGGCTGTTTTTAATCCCAGGGGTAGGCACGATTTTAGGCGCGGCAACATTTAGCGGCACTCTTGCATCAGCAATAATAGGAAAGTTCAAAGCCGATGCTAAACTGGCCGAGCAAAGACAGGAAATGATTTTAAACGAAAAGCAAAGTTATATCCTCACTATTGACAGACTTTCAAAAATATTTAGCGATATGGACGATGAAATTGAAATCTTGAATAAGAATTATTCCATGCTATAGTAAACCCACGTATAGCAAATCTATAAATCCCTGCAACAAGCTAGGACAAAGGGGTGTGATTAAAATCAATCAATGATGCGTACCCTGTATCTCCCGTCATCACCCAAGGCGTTATGATTGGTAATCCAGCCGCAAAATTGTATGAAAAACTAGGGTTTGTAGCAGGCCCAAGTTATTCGACGCTAGTTTATATCACTCACGTCTAAAGGAGACCAAAATGAAAATCTACGACATCACCGCAAGCATTTCAAATAACCTACCAACCTATAGCGAAGAACGCCCCGAAATCATCCCTTTGGTACAAATGGAAAAAGGCGACATATGCAATGTCTCCCGCCATATAACCACAACCCACACCGGCACACACGCCGACATGCCACGGCACTTTATAGCAGACGGTGCCGACTGCGAAAGCGTTGACTTACGCCACTTTTACGGCACGGCCAAGGTGCTAAAAATCCCTGCGACAAGCCATATCACCAAGGCCGACCTAGAAGGCCATGACATCCAACCCGGTGATATAATTCTGCTTGACACCGGCCAGTCCAAGTACATGAGCCAGCCCAACCTTAGGGAGGACTTTATTGCACTTACGTCCTCCGCCGCCGAGTATCTTGTGGAGAAAAAAATCAAAACCGTGGGCATAGACTATCTATCTGTTGACCCGTACGGTGTGCCCGACTTCCCAGTGCATAAGATTTTACTGACAAACGGCATCGCCGCACTGGAAGGCCTTGTACTTCGGCATGTGCCAGCAGGGGAGTATATTCTTTCGGCTTTGCCTCATAAATTGCCTGGTGGGGATGGTAGCCCCGTTAGGGCTGTGTTGGTTGAGATGTGAATGCAATACTCGTTTGAGCAATGGCAAGGATGTCAAAATTGAAGTATGTTGTTATTACCTGGCGACAAGGAGGCAAATTGATGAGAGCTATAGATGTAAAAGAACGGCTTGTTGCGTGTAAATCGCAGTTTGAGTTATTTATAGAGTCAGAAAAAAATAACGTAAAAAGTGATCGTGGATATTATCATCTTCAAAATTTGCATATTCTACATGACATAATTCACGAGTTTCACGAGCTATCAATGTTTCGCACTTTCGTTTTGAATGCAATTAAACTTCTTGGTATGAGCCATCCAAATACAAAGCATGCACAACCGCCAAAGCGTGATGAAAAAAAATACCTTGCTTGAAAGTCAATACAGTGAGATTATGAGCAATATTCTTAATTTGCTGAAGGATGTGGATAAAGCAATTTCACTTCTCTCAGACCTATTTCCAAGCGACACAGAAAACCAGATAAATGTTAAGTTTCCAGAAGATGTAGAGTTATCGCTTTTTTCCAAAGCAATTGATGATTTGGATTTTATTTTTCGAAACTGTCGCGTAATATATGAAGCAAATAATAAGGAGCCTGCGAGAATTCTAAAGGTTGACCATGGTTCTATATGGCTAAGCATTGCAGTCAATTCCATTGTAGTAATGTCTCTTATTGGCGGACTAGCTGGTCTAGCCTATACAATATCTAAAATTGTTGTTGAAATACAAGTAAGAATACAGAATTTACGAGTAATGACAAGTGTTGCAAACAATGTTGATGCAATGGAGGATGAACTGCAAGAAGTGAGGAAAAAATGGATTGCCGAGGCAACAAAGCAATTCATAGATGAGTCCGCGGACATAAACCTGTCAGAAAATGACCATGAGGCTATCGATCAACTTGGACGAGTAGTGAGCAAGATGTCGGATATGTACACTAAGAACATAGAAATATTTGCATCATTGGAGGCACCATCGGAGGTAAAGGCGTTATTTCCAAAGCCAGCAAACCCGCAGAAACTTATAACAAAGGCAATAAAGCTATTGCCAACAACAAACGATGAGTAACATCATTTTAAAATCACCCTACTGTTTACTGTATGCAAGAAAATACTAGCCAGAATATTCAAACTCAATTCGTCAGACATTATCTGACGAATTCGAAAATATCAATTTACTCCAGCTCTATTAGCATATATGTGCGCACAGATCATTATGGAATGGAGGTATTTGCATGACAGAACAACTAGAATTAATTGCCCGTGATATATTGATTCAATATCCAGTTAAACGAGCAGCTTTTTTTGGTTCAGCGGCAAGAAATGATATGTCTGACCAAAGTGATATAGACATGTTGGTTGAGTTTCTGCCGGGTACCCCAGGTCTTGATTTCTTCGGATTGCATGTTGATTTAAAAGAAGCATTTGGACGCCCTGTGGACTTGCTTACATGGGATGCGTTGGAAAACGCAAAACCTGATTTCCGTTATAATGTTAAACGAGAGGAAAGAATCATTTATGAACAACAGGGTGCGTAGTATTTTGGAGCACATGCTTGAGGACGCACAAGATGCAATGAACTTTGCCAATGAGGCAGGTGGCATTGATGTCTTTTCATCTAACAAAATGATTTGTAAAGCTGTTGTGATGTCCATCTTGAATATTGGCGAATTAACGAAACATTTACCACAGGAATTTAAAGCTGAGCATAATGAAATCCCATGGAAAAACATTTCCGGTATGCGAGACATAGCAGCACATGGTTATCACGCAATGAACCATAAAATTATTTGGGATGTTGTAAAAAATTATCTTCCAAGCTTGGCAAAATTTTTGCAAGATCAGTTGGACAAAGCCTGCAACAATGGCCGGCAGAGTAGCTAAAAAGACAATAAGGAGACCAACCATGGAGCTATACATAGCCAGACACGGTCAAACCCACTACAACGCGGAAAGCCGATTCCAAGGAAGCGGAAAGGATTCGCCCCTTACCCCCGAGGGCAAAGCGCAGGCACATGCACTTGGCAAGGCCATAAAAAACATCCAATTTGACGCAATTTACACAAGTCCCCTTGGCCGTGCAGTAGAAACGGTGCAAGCCGCCCTAGGCGAGGACGCTCTGTTTATATATGACCCGCGTCTTGTCGAAATTGGCCTAGGCGCAATGGAAGGTATGCAGTGGGACGAGGCAATAGAGACATATCCCCAGGCAGCCGGAAGGCTAAACGACCCAGTAAACTACAGCCCCCCGCCGGGTGGCGAGGCCCTATCAGCCATGATAGACCGTATAAGTGCCTTTATGGACGACGTAACAAAGGCGGGACATAACCGCGTATTTGTGCTAACCCACGGTTATACAATGCGTGTATTTGAAGCCTGTGTCGCAGGTAAAACCCTCGAAGCCCTTGCAAAAACTGCTCACTATGGCAATTGCCAAGTAGTGCGCTATAAGTTTGACGGCGGCAAGTGGATATTTGGGGGCATTGTTGAATCATGTGCCTCCCCAGGCGCAGAGTGGGCAAAGTTTGGCACACCGGAACCTGTGCCAGCACAACCAAGCACACCGGAACCTGTGCCAGCACAACCAAGCACACCGGAAACAGACCCAGTACCCCCGGTACAACCAACTGCACCGGAAGCGGCATCAATGCAGCCGTATTTTCAAGACACAGCAACAACGCCGTTAAATATATCAGAAGCTGCACCTGTCCAGCCATACTTCCAAGACCCAAGCGTTCCACACACAAACACCCCACACGCAAACACCCCACACGCAAATGCCGAGCCCCCACTACCCAACTGGCATCCCCCAAAATCAATGAAAACCAAGCGGTTTGCCCTAGAAATAGAAAAAACGCAAGCCCCAACATTCGTACTATTCGCATTTATCACAGCCTTGCTATATACCATCAGTTTCACGGGCATTCGTGTGTATCCACAACTGTCATTTTTCATATTCTGCGGCATCACTATTATTTTGCTAAATATGCTGCTAAAGCGACTGGGTTGGCTTAACCACCCTAGGGCGTTTCTTTGGGCAATCCCACTTATGATATTTGCCGGGTTTAATATGGTATTTGGCCGGTCGGTTTTTACCTATATCAATGTTGCGGTGGCATGGGTGCTGTTTGCCTTTATTATTTTTGGCGCAATCTATGGGGCGAAATACCCCTTTGGCGCGCTGTTTTTCTGGGTAAATATCGCCAAGGTTATCCGTGGCAATGTGACGGCAGGCGTGCATCTTGTAACCGATACATCAAGTTCTTTTAAACTGGACAGAAACCACCCGGCACTGCGCTTTTTGCTTGGGATTGCCATTGCAATTCCCCTTCTTATTGTAATTGTCGCACTTATGATTAGTGCCGACCAGGTCTTTGCTGCTTTTATCAATAACCTATTTGACGGTACCGACGAATTTAACTTTGCGCGGTTTTTTGGGCATTTTATCGTTGTGGTAATTGCCACGGTTTTTGCCGGTGGTTATGTGTATAAGGCGCGGTTTATGCACCAAAGTACCGCGCGATTTAATCATTTGAAGCTGGATAAAATTATTGCCGTTGCGTTTTTACTTGCAATAAACTTGCTGTTTTTATTTTTCTGCTATATTCAACTTGCATACCTGTTTATGGGCGGGTTTAACACCTTGCCAGATGGGGTTATTTTTGCAGAGTACGCTAGGGAAGGGTTTTTTCAACTGTTATTCCTTACGATTATCAACTTTTCGGTGATAATATTTTTCTTGCAAGTCTATAGCCATCATGCACGCACAGGGGTTGTCCGTATTATGCTGGTGCTGCTTGTGGTCTTTACCGGGGTGCTTATTGCGTCATCTTTTTATAGGATGAATATGTACATGCAAGTCTTTGGGTTTACACCTCTCAGGATGGCGGTTATTACATTTTTGGTAATGGAGGTGCTGCTTTGCGGTGCTACTTTTATCGCACTATACCGGGATAAATTCGATGTTATGCGTGTTTATCTGGTTATTGGGATGGTGTTTCTTGTTGTGGCAAATGTAAGCGCGTCTGGGTTTGTTTCCGGGCGGCTTAACGCAAATTTATATCGCCGTAGCACAGGGTTTCATTTTACAAAGGCCGGCCACTTTTGGAACGCGGACATTGGTACAAGCTTGATTGAAATATACCGGCACACCAATAATCCAGAGCTGCAACGTGATATCAGATGGCGGTTGCAGTCATATTACAACAGGTATATCGACGAACCATGGCAAAACAGAAGCATTATAAAGCGTGCGAACCTGCGTCAGATAAACAGATTTTTTGAGTCACGCATTGCGGCGGACTATACAAATTCATATGAAGGAGAATATTCATGAAAAAAAGAGCACTTATCAGCGTATCAGACAAACGCGGAGTAGAGGACTTTGCAAAAGGCCTAATCGCAAATGGATACGAAATCATTTCAACCGGCGGTACCTACGAACTTCTAAAGCAATACGGGGCAATAAACATCCCCGAAATAACCGGCTTTCCAGAGGCACTGGATGGCCGCGTAAAAACCCTCCACCCCGCAATCCACGGCGGAATCCTTGCCGTGCGGGATAACCCATCCCATATGGAAACCCTAACAAAGCTTGAAATAAACACAATTGACATCGTGGCTGTAAACCTATATCCCTTTAAATCCACCATCCAAAAACCCAACGTAGCCGAAGCCGACGCAATAGAAAACATAGACATCGGCGGCCCCGCGATGATACGCTCTGCCGCCAAAAACCACGCTCATGTAGCGGTTATCGTTGACCCGGCGGACTACGACATGGTGCTAACAGAACTTTCTGCTGGTAATGCAAGCCCAACTGCGGGAGATAACCTTCAATCGCCCTCCGGTGAGATAACCTTAACCACAAAAAAAGCCCTTATGGCAAAGGCCTTCCGCCACACCGCCGCCTACGACGCATTAATTGCAAGCTATTTCACCAAAACATTCACAGACGACCCTCATCCAGAAAACCTAACCCTAACCTACGAGAAAAAACAAACCCTACGCTATGGCGAAAATCCCCACCAAAAGGCCGCACTTTACAGCGATCCACTGCCCGCAAGCGGCGTAGTAACAGCAAAAAAACTACATGGCAAAGAGCTCTCCTATATAAACATAGGCGATGCCGACGCGGCCCTTTCCCTTGTAAAGGAGTTTGACAGCCCGGCGGTTGTAGCAGTAAAGCACTACTGCCCCTGCGGCGTTGGGGTAGGGGACACAGTAAACGAGGCCTATGACAAAGCCTACGAAGCCGATCCTGTCTCGATTTTTGGCGGTATTGTGGCCTTTAACCGTGAGGTAAATAAGTACGCGGCAGAGAAAATGCACGATATTTTCCTGGAAATAATACTCGCGCCAAGCTTTTCCGAGGACGCGTTAAAAATCTTAACCCAAAAGAAAAACCTGCGCCTCTTACAGGTAGATATGAGTGCCCAACCCCCCGCAAACTCAAGCGTTGGCGATACCGGCTCTTCCTCGAGCAGCCCCGTATCACCATCCGGTCAACATGCTGTAACAATAACCGGTGGCTTGTTACTCCAAGAAAAGGACCATCACAGTTTCGCCGACGCAAACCTAACCTTCCCAACAAAGCGTAAACCCACAGAGGCGCAACTACAAACCGCAAAATTCGCCTGGACGGTAGTCAAATATATTAAATCCAACGGCATACTGCTTGCAAAAGACAATATGACAATAGGCATAGGCCCCGGCCAAACCAACCGGGTAGGTGCTGCAAAAATCGCAATAGCCGGTGCGGGAGAAAGAGCAAAAGGCGCGATACTTGCCTCAGATGCAATGTTCCCAATGCCGGACACAGTAGAGGAAGCCGCAAAGGCCGGCGTTGAAGTAATCATCCAAACCGGCGGCAGCCTCAAAGACCAAGACTCAATAGACGCCTGCGACAAGCATGGCATTGCTATGATTTTCACTGGTGTAAGGCATTTTAGGCATTAAGCACTGCCTGTGGTGCATTAAACAGAGTGTGGCCACAAAGCCCTAGATTTGGGGTTTTTCCCTTTTGGTACAAACCTAGAAAGTAACACATGGGTGTCAATTTGGCCGAAATCGGAAAGGTAACGCGGCGGATGTCATTTCCGACAAAACCGGAAACGTATCACCAAGGGATGTCATTTCTGACAACCCTTTCATCGCGTCTTGACACCTTAGAAACATCTCATGCATCCCAAACAAGCGAGTTAACAAGGAGGCCATATGTTAGTAAACATCAAGCCCCAAATAACCCCACAAATCATAGAGCTCCTAGCCGAAAGCGTATACAAAAACTCATTGGAACACGCAACAAAAAAGGCCGAAGAGTACCGCGCAAGCACCAACCTAAGCCTATACGCCTGGATGGAAAAGAGCGAAATCATAGGCATCTGCGGCTTTAAAGTCTACCACACAGACAAACTAGAGCTCCTACACATCGCGGTAGCAAAAAAAGCCCGCAACCAAGGCATAGGCCGCAAAATAATATCCGCCCTAAAAAACGAATACCTACTGCCAATCCACGCCCAAACCGATGACGACGCAATAGGCTTTTACCGCAAGCAAGGCTTTCAAACCGCCGAAATCATAAAGCCACCCCAACCCGAGACCCCAGTGCATCAACCCGCCTCCGCGCACCAATCCACCCCCGTGCTTCCACCCCCCCCCCCCCACCCATCCGCCCCCACGCCACCACCCACCCCCCCCCAACCCACCACCCCCCCCC